>Ga0208197_1000358_pt1 | contig 61809 bp, 45 predicted proteins | sample AD_JPNNA4_MetaG_FD_184444 | JGI IMG/M metagenome (GOLD analysis project Ga0208197, IMG submission 184444) | Active sludge microbial communities of municipal wastewater-treating anaerobic digesters from Japan - AD_JPNNA4_MetaG (SPAdes) (version 2) | ecosystem: Engineered > Bioreactor > Anaerobic...
AGCGTTTTTGCTGGGCGGTCCCTTCAGGTTGAAAGGCAATGGGCGATACAATTGCCGTTGCCCTTCGCGGAAAATGCACATTTTGCTCGTTTTTAGCACTTTGCGCTCTGGTTGCACAATACTTACGCTAATTTCACCGCGCGGCGTAACTTTCTCCCCGCACCGCACAAAGGTCGCCCGCCCAAGTATGGCGCCTTGGTGCGACCGCTGCCGCGCAAGCACAAGGAGAAAACGCTGTCTGCTACCGCCCCCGACGCCACCGATTCATGGAAGGAGAATGGCCGTGAAATCCGCGCGGAGATCTGGCGGGCACTGGTCTTGAATAAGACGGTCCCCGACCCGGCGAATGAGACGTTCGACGTCTACGTGATCTATGACCCGGATTTCAAGGAACCCTGGCTGTTGGCGACGCCTGTCAAGCTCAAAGCGGAGAGTGTGCGGGCTATCTACCGCGACCGCTGGCCGGTAGAACAAATCCCCCTCAGCGCCAAACAGATGGTGGGTGCGCAGCGTCAATTCGTTCACAATGCCGAAAGCGTACAACGTTTGCCGGAATTGGCGCTCTTGGCCCGCTCCATTTTGAGCTTCCTGGCGGCCTCTTTCCCGCCCACGTCCACCGGTTTCTGGGATCGCAAACCGAAGCGCACCCCCGGGCGTTTTCGTCGGTTGCTGATGGGGCAGCTATTTCCCAAAGATGCCGCACTTCCGGAGCAATTTCGCAAAAAGGACTCCGTGACCGACCAGTTACCCAAGGGCATCCTGGCGCGGGGGCCAAAAACGGAGGTTGTAGCCGCTACTTAGCAGGCTCAGTACCGTAAAACCCCTCTTTTGATAAGGTTCAAAATCGCCGGGAGCATTTCCCGGTGCTTGTGTTTGTTCAAGGTTAGCGGAAACTAAAGTTGGAAGGACAGTTTATTGGGGTGTTTTCAATCAGCCTTGACTGCCCCTGATGCGGCAGGATCGAATTCTTCAGGCCAGATGGTGTACTGATTGTAGGTCGCCCCATCGAGCTTTGCCCCATCCAGCCGTGCATGACTGAGGTTTGTCCACAGCAACACCGCGCCGCTCAAATCCGCTGCCGTCAAGATGGCTTCTTCCAGGTTGGCGCGCAGCAGATTAGTCCTGGAAAAATTGGCCTGTGAAAGGTCCGCCCGTTTGAGATTCGCCATAATCAGGTTGGCCCCATGGGCATCAGCGGCGCGCAGGTCAACGCCGGTTAGCGTTGCGCCGCCGAGTTCGGTCTCGACCAGCCGACTTTGCGCCAGTGTGCTCCAACTGAGGTTTGCACCGACCAGGATCGCGCGGGACAGGTTAGCCTCTTTGAGCAGCGCAGCAACCAGATTCGCGCCTTGCATATCGGCTTCTGCCAGATGGACGCCGTTCATTTCTGCCTCGACGAGGTGAACGCGCTTCAGATCGGCGCGGGCCAAGAGGATGGTCGGCGTGGGGGTGGAGATCAATCCGGCGTTATATAAGGTCTGCAGGATCTGCCCTTTTTCTTTGGGAGTGCTGTGTTCCAGAACCGCCAGCGTGCGTTCCTGGATCATAGCCTGTGTCGCGGGGAGGGGGACTTTTTCTCGCGTCGCAAGGGATGTCAGCCAGTGTATGTATTCTGCAAATGAGAGCACCGTTTCGCGCGCGGCGACAGCAGATGCCGTTGTATCGGGGACGGTCTCGCAAAAAGTGCTGAAGGGTTTGCCGGTGAGTTCCAGACAAAGACGGTTGAGCGTGTCAAGGATGTCGGCATGGGCGGTGGCCCGCTCCGTCGCCGGGCGGTCGGCGCTTGCCGGCGCGCCCAAGTTCTCGACAAGCCGTTGTTGCAGGATGCGCAAGGTCGCAACCTGCGGGTGCTCCTCCCCGATTGCCGCGATGAGTCTTTGCAAGCCTTGCTTATAGTAGCCAAATATCGCCCTGGTCATGCACACCTCCCACGATTCAGGTATAGTGTGTTACACGGTTTGCTTCCCTGGATGGGGGTTATAAACAAAATGTGTGATCTACCGTGACCAGCGTTCGTGGACCGGCGGGAAAGGCGGATATGGCGCGTGCGGCTCGACCTGGTACCAGTAGGCGACCGAAGCAATATCATCGGTCAGCGGTTCGTACTTGCCGTTGGGCCACCAACCGAGTGCCTGGATGGTTACCTTCAGGTCGCGCTTGAAGCGGATGGGGTCGAAGATGTGCCAGCGATAAAGGCCGTGGCGCGGCACTTCTCCCGGCTCCTTGCGGTAGAGGGGATACCCCTGGAACGGCGCGGAATAGGTCTCGCCGTTGAAGCACCACGCGCCGCCAAAGTAATCCTCTGTGCCGGTGCCGCAGATGGTCGGGAACCCAGTATCGCCATCCATGTAAAATTTGATTTCCCCCTCGCCCCACCAGCCGTTGGAAAGCTGCGTCCAGGCCAGGAATGTGCCCACATAATGCCCTTGCCCTCGCACACCGTCGAGGATCACATGCTCTGGATACTCGCGGGTGGTCAGTGAACGGCGCCACTGGGCATGGAAGTAAGCCGCATGGTCGGGAATTTCGGTGAGCGCGTAGGTGATCTGGTAGAAAAAACCGTGGATGGCCTTCGGGTGTTGATTTTCGATGGTGATGCGCGCGTGTTTGCGGAAAGGCATCGGCCAGTAACTGTTGAAACCGCCGGAGGGATTCACCGCCATTGGCAGCGAGTTGACATTGTAGCGCAGCGCGTGGCCGTTACAAAAGAAATCGCCCAGCGGAACTTCGACGGAGGGCGTTTCTTCATCATCCCAGAAAAAGCGCAGGATTGTGTCACGGTAGGCACACGGATCCACGGTGATCCAGATGTGTTGAAGAATGCCCGACCCTGCAATGTCGGCCAGTGTCGTCGTGGTGTCCGGTTCCAGAGTGATGCAAGGGCGAATTTTCCAGCCCTGACCGAGCATTGAACCGGCGTTGTGTGCATCGGGGATGGCCTGTGCGCCGCTGCCCCTGGCGCCGGTTGGATTCTCGGCAGAAATCGAGCGTGTTTCCGCGTCCGAGAGCAATGGCAGGCTACCCAATCCCAAATTCAATCTGTAAATGTTGTCCATGAAAACCTCCCCGGTCGTTTGAACGTTATTTTTCCCCGACCGCTGATGAATCGCAGGTCAATGAAGACGAATTCCCTACTCCCTACTCATATAATAGCGCGTTCGGCAAAAAAGAGCAATTGGCGAAGAAAAGGTTATGATTGGGTTTGATTGATATTGACAGAAACCTGAATTTGTGCTATGATTACTTTTGTAACAGCACATATCCTATAACCCATACGCCTAATGTTTCCATCTGCGGGGATGGGACAACGGGGGAACCAAACAGGGGGCGAGTCGGTCGGTAAGACCGTAGGGCGAGCTTCTTCGGCCCGAGTCCGACAGCTAACCTCGTAGGCGTGGAAGAAGGCACCTGGTTTGAGGTGCCCTTTTTCTTTTTAGGGCGCCTTATTGGTGAAGTGGCACGTCCAACGTGCGTGTTTGAACCAATAAGGAGGATTGGATGCGTGAAGTTGAGCAACCGGTCGCTACACCGGCGGTCGTCACACCGGATTTTGCGGCAGAACTACCATCCCCGGTGATCACCATCCTGCGCGCGGAAGGCGTCCGGCCCGCCGAACTTGCCCTGGCCGTGCAATCGGATCTGGCCCCCGACGGGCAGTTTGGCGAGCAATGGCTGTTGCTGGATCCCCAAAACCTGTGGGTGATCGAGCGCCGCAATGGAACCGCGAACCTGCGACACAAATTCCCACTGGACAAAATCGAGGATGCCAGGGTCGAACGTTGCGTTGGCAACGGCCTGATGCAGGTGATGGTAGATCAGCAGCCTCATGTCCTGCTGCACTACTCCAATGAGCTGACCAACCGCTTTGGACGGGTGGCGCAGTATTTGCACACCCGCGCAGAGTACGGCGCAGACGTTCCCGTCCCCGATCCCACAGCCGATAGCCACAGGTGCCTGGTGTGTGGGCGCATCCTTGTGGATACCTCATCTAAAGTTTGCCCTAACTGTATCCAACGCGGTAAACTGTTTCGCCGTTTGATGGAACTGGCCCGCCCCTATTGGGGCAAGATGGGCCTGATCGTGATCCTGTTGGTAGTAGGGGTCCTGGTGGATTTGTTACCTCCCTACCTGACCCGTATTCTGATTGATGACGTGCTGAGGATCAACGGAAATGCGGGGGGCGACCCGGCACTCCTGCCCTGGCTGGTAGGTGGATTGCTGGGCATACAGGTCGTCCGAGTGCTCCTCACGATCGTGACCAACTGGTCTACGATTAACGTCAGCACTCGTTTCACATCCAGTATCCGCGATCAATTGTTCGCGCATTTGAAAAAGCTGTCCGTGGATTACTTTGACAAGAACCAGGTGGGGCGTCTGATGACGCGCGTCAATCAGGACACGGAAGAGCTTCAGGGTCTCGTCTCACAGATGACGACCTTTGCCCTGAATATCTTATTGGTTATCGGTATTGGAGTTGTGTTGTTCACGATGGCACCGTCTTTGGGGCTGTATGTGCTCATCCCCACCCCCTTCGTAGTCGCGGCCGCCTACTTTTACTACCGTTATATGCAACCGCACTTCCGGCGTTTCTGGGTGGCACGCTGGCGCTTGAATGCGATGTTGAACACTTTCCTTTCCGGCGTGCGTGTAGTCAAAGCGTTTGCCCAAGAGGACGAAGAAGAGCGTCGCTATCACAACCGCAATGTCCGGCTGCTCGACTCCCGTTTGCAGGTAGACCTGGCGTGGAGCAAGTTCTTCCCGTTGATCTCGTTTGCCTTCAGCGCCGGCGGATTGATTATCTGGTATGCCGGTGGACGTGCGGTTTTGGCGGACAAGATCACCCTGGGGACGCTGATGGCCTTCCTGAGCTATCTGGGGATGTTCTATGGGCCGCTTTCCAACCTCACGCACATCAGCCAGGCCCTGAATCGCTTCCTCACTATCTCCCAGCGCACGTTCGAGTTGTTAGACGAAGAACCGGAAAAGCAGCCGTCCCACCCGGTACGTCGGTCGTGTCTGGGCGGACGGATTGAGTTTGACCACGTGACCTTTGGCTATGATCCCTATTATCCGGTGATCCGCGACATCAGTTTTACCGTGGAACCCGGTGAACTGATCGGCATTGTGGGACACAGCGGCGCGGGGAAAACAACGCTCGTGAACCTGCTATGTCGCTTCTACGACGTGACCGGCGGCGCTATTCGCATTGACGGCGTGGATATTCGTGACCTTTCGATGGAAGAAATCCGCCAGCAGATCGGTATCGTGTTACAGACGCCGTTTCTGTTCCACGGCACACTGGCCGAGAACATTGCCTACGGCAAACCCAATGCGACGCGGCGTGAGATCATACAGGCGGCCAAAGCGGCCAACGCGCACGGTTTCATCACGCAATTGCCCGAAGGCTATGACACGATCGTGGGAGAGGGCGGAGCCGGCCTCTCCGGTGGAGAGCGGCAACGGATTTCCATCGCCCGTGCGATTCTGCATAACCCGCGCATCCTGATTCTCGATGAAGCGACTTCCTCGGTGGATACCGATACGGAACGCCAGATCCAGGAGGCACTCAACGAACTGGTGAAGGGGCGCACGACCATTGCCATTGCCCACCGCCTTTCAACGCTCTACAATGCAGATCGCATTCTGGTCATCAACCGTGGTCGGCTCGAAGAACAAGGCCCGCCCAGGCAACTGATGGATAACAAAGGTTCCTTCTATCATCTTGTGCAAATGCAGACCCAGTTAGCCAGCCTCGACGGCGTGGCAACAGTATAGAGGCCGCGATGACGAAAGCTTTTGAAGTCGTCTATCTGGATCCCCAGCGTGTCAGATTTGAGCGTCGTGGCGATACTTTGAGTTTGACCCTGTTGACGGATGAAGCGGAGGCTAACATTACCTATTACCCGCGCGTGGCATTGCGGGCATGTTTCCCGGTGTCTGACAACACCACATTCCTCTCGGTGCGCGACGCAACCGATGAGACGCTGCCGGAATTGGGCATCATTGAGGATTGGAATCAGTTGCACCCGGAGAGCCGTGACGCGGTGGCTGCCGAGTTGCGGTTGCACTACTTTGTCCCTGAGATTACACAGGTTTTCAACATCAAAGAAGAATTGGGATTTCTGTATTGGACGGTGCAGACGGACAAAGGCCGTAAGGAATTCGTGATGCGCAACAGTGTGATCCATTACGCGCGTGAGGTCGCACCCGGTCACTGGCTGCTGATTGATGTCAACGAAGCGCGTTATGAGATTCCCGACGTCACTATGCTGGATGCGCATAGCCAGAAACTGGTGCAACAATTCTTGTATCTTTAAACGTTCAAACGCAGGAATGTTCAAACTTTCGGTATCTTGGGAATGGCAGATGGGGCCTGCGATTCTCTAGTGATACAACTCGCGCATTGCTTGCTTTCTCTTCTGTTGTCGCAGAGAGCGCAGGAGCTTTGAGGTTTCTGCGCTCTCTGTGTTGAAGAATGGGGCGAGCGCGCAGTGCACCCGGCAACCAGGGCTTTATCCTTGCTTTGGGGGGAATGTCGGTTTCCCCCCCGTTTTGGGCTGGTTGAGTAACGCGGATCTGGTGCTCTGTTCGAAGCCAGTTGAAGTTACCGTAACGGGCACGATATCATGCCATTGACAGCCAGTCCATATCGGCTATCATGAGGCCGGTCCTCAAAATTCTGAATAAAAAACCAGGAGGAGAGCCTTGATGAATTCCTGGCCGGTTACGGCTATTAACCTGACCTACCTGGGTATCCTATGGGTATTGTTCATCGCCACCGTTGTACGTATCCCGCGTTTGAGCGCCGAGCGACGGCGCAGCGCCGGCTGGGTTTTGGTGGCTTTGTTTTTGCTTGCTTTTGGCGACTCATTTCACCTTCTCTCCCAGGCTTACGAGACTGCCACAGGCATTAATCCGCTATCGCCCTTTGGGGGCCTGACGTGGATTGGGTTTGGACGCCTGGCCAGCTCGGTCACGCTGACCATTTTCTATCTTTGTTTGCTGTTCTACTGCCGGAGCAAATTCGACTTGCGTTGGAGGGGATGGCTGTGGCTGCCGTTGGTCAGTTTTGTGGTGCGGATGGTGTTGCTCGCCTTCCCGCAGAATAATTGGGACGGCGGGCGGACGTTGTGGAGCATCTGGCGCAATATCCCTTTCGTTATTCAAGGCGCAGGGGTGATGGGAATCCTGTTCCAACAGTCACCGCGTCATTCGCTTCCGCTGTGCCGTCAGTTGCAGGCATTGGCTTATGCCATGCTGGTCTCTTTTGCTACATACATCGGCACCGTCGTCGGTGTGTTCTGGCATCCAGCGTTTGGGGCACTGATGTTGCCTAAGACGATCGCTTACGTGGTGGTGGCCTGGTTGCTGTACGCGATCGAGTTCAAGTCCTCAGGAGGTATACTATGACAAAACCGATTACAATCAAAGACATCAAAGTTATTCTGACCCAGCCCGCCGGTTCACGGTTGGTGATCGTCAAGGTTATTACCTCGGAGCCGGGATTGTACGGCTTGGGCTGTGCCACCTTCACGCAACGCTTCCACGCGGTTGTGGCGGCCCTCGAAAAGCACCTCATCCCCTTTGCCATTGGGCGGGATGTGGCGCGCATCGAGGAATTCTGGCAAATGGCGATGGTGCACGGCTATTGGCGCAACGGCCCGGTGCTCAACAACGCTATCTCCGGCATTGACCAGGCGTTGTGGGACATCAAGGGTAAACTGGCGAACATGCCCGTCTACGATCTGCTGGGAGGTAAATGCCGTGAAGCTGCTGCCGTTTACGCCCATGCCGATGGGCGCACGCCGGAGGAGGTGACCGAGAACGTCAAGAAGTTCATGGCCGAAGGCTACCGCTATATCCGCATCCAGATGGGCGGTTACGGCGGACGTGGGGACACGATGGTCAAGCCTGAAGGCGCGCCCGAAGGCGCGTATTACGATCCCCGCGCGTACTGCCGTAACATGCTGCGGATGATGGAGCACGTCCGCCAGGAAGTCGGCGACGAAGTCGAGCTGCTGCACGATGTCCACGAGCGTCTGCAACCCATTGATGCGGTGCGTTTTGCCAAAGATGTGGAGAAGTTCAACCTCTTTTTCCTGGAAGATGCCCTTGCCCCGGAAGACATCGCCTACTTCCGCCACATTCGCCAGCAGTGCGCCACGCGGATTGCGATGGGTGAGCTGTTCAACAGTCCGCACGAGTGGCAACCGCTCATCGAGGAACGTTTGATTGACTACATCCGCATGCACGTCAGCCAGATGGGCGGTATTACGCCCGCGCGCGCCGTGGCGCTGTTTGCCAACATGTACGGCGTGAAGACGGCATGGCACGGTCCCGGCGACACATCGCCGGTGGGCCACGCCGCGAACCTGCACCTCGACCTGTGGGCGCCCAATTTCGGCATCCAGGAATGGTGTCGCTTCCCGGAGCACGTCTACGCGATGTTCCCCGGCCTGCCCGAGGTGCGCAACGGCTATATGTATCCGAACGACAAACCCGGTCTGGGCATTGACATTGACGAAAAGCTGGCGGCGCAGTATCCTTGTCAGGATGGCGTCGAGTGGTGGACGCAGACCCGTTGGCCCGACGGCAGCCCCGCGCGACCGTAACAAGACAATGGCCCAGCGTGCCAATGTTCCAACATCTCAACGTTCCAACGCCATTCTCAGGGGGTGATGATGACGCTTACAGGCATAGAACGCATCGGCAACATCTTACAGCGTAAACCCGTGGATCGCATCGGCTTGTTTGAGCATTTCTGGTCGGATACGCAGAAGGTATGGACCGAGCAGGGGCATATCCGGCCGGAGGAGAATCTGGCGGATCATTTTGGTTTCGATATGGAGACCTGTTGGACCTTCAACGTGGTCGCCGACCTGGACTTCGAGCCACAAGTCCTCGAAGAGACCGAGGAAACCATCCTGACGAAGGACGGCAACGGTGCGATCCTGCGGCGGCACAAGTTGCATGACGCCACGCCAGAGCACGTGGATTTTACGGTCAAGGATCGCGCGGGATGGGAGGAGCACATCAAACCCAAGCTCACGCCCGACCGGCGGCGCATAAACTTCACGGCGTACCGTGAGGCAAAGGAGCGCGCCCGGCGGGCGGGGCGCTTCTTTATGTGGAGCGGCGTCAATGTTTTCGAGATTATGAAAGACGTGGTCGGCCACGAATATATGCTGATGGGCATGGCGCTCGATCCCGATTGGGTGCGCGATATGGCGATGACCTATGCACAGCTCACCGTGGACTTGCAGGAAATCCTCTTCGCCGAGGAAGGCTGGCCCGACGGCATCTGGTATTACGAAGATATGGGCTTCAAACAGCATCCCTTCATGTCGCCGCGCATGTATCGAGAGATCATCCAGCCGGCCCACACGCTGAGCATCGGCTTTGCGAAGGCGCATGGCAAACCGGTGGTGATGCACTCCTGCGGCTATGTCGAACCGCTGGTGCCGGGGATGATCGAGGCCGGCATTGACTGCCTGCAAGTCATCGAGGTCAAGGCCGGCATGGATTTGCTGAAGCTCTACAGGAACTTCGGCGACCGCATATCTTTCATGGGCGGCATTGACGTGCGCGCGTTGTATACCAACGATCGCGCCGTCATTGATGCCGAGCTAGAGGCCAAAATCCCCGTGGTGATGCAAAACTACGGCTATGTCCTGCATAGCGATCACTCGATCCCCAATACGGTGTATTACGAAACGTACCGTTATTTCATCGAAAAGGGATTAACCCTGGGGACGTATCGGAAGAATGACTGATTAAGGACGGAAATTTCAGCGCGCGGTCGGTATAGTAACCCCCTGCATCTTGAGCGACTGCATCCGATAGAGGAGCGCCGCGCCCTCCATGAGACGCCGCCCCACGTCGGCGACATGCCGGTTCTCCGGTTGTTCTAACGGTGTGCCGCGTGTCCAATCGTTGAACGCGCCCATCGCCGGGCCGCACCAGATTTGATAGTCCACCTCGCGCCCCGGTTCACCAACGATGCCCCAGCGTGTCGCCAGACCCAGGTACCAGCGGAAGATCAACGCCATCTTGCGCTTGGGGTTCTGCTGCGCCTTTTCAATCTGTGTTGGATCGCGTTGATTGAAAAAAGTAATGCAGTCCGCCCATACGTCATCGAGATTGCGTTTGAAAATCTGTTGTTCCAATTTCTGTCGTTCCGCCGCCGGGATTGCTTCGATGCTGTCGTAAGCCTGGTAGATCTCGTAAAGTTTGCGCGCGCGCAGCGGAAACATGGTGCCGCGCTTGAGCACCTGCACATTGACGCCCATCTCGAACATGTCGGCGGCGGGCGCCATCATCACATCCGCCATGCCCGCCTGTGCCAGAAGGTGCTTCACGTGCGGTGACGTCCCCGCCTCCACGCAACTGTGGTTGATCGAACCGGTGAGGACATAAGCCGCGCCCATCATCAACGCACCGAGCACCGCCGCAGGCGTCCCGATCCCGCCCGCCGCGCCGATCCGTACCGGCGTCGGGTAATGGTACTGCGCCTGGATTTCGTCCCGCAGCGCCAACATTGAAGGCATCAGGCACACCAGCGGACGATTGTCGGTGTGCCCGCCGGAATCGGCCTCCACGGTCACATCATCGGCCATGGGGACACGCTCCGCCAGCCGCGCCTGGGTTGCGCTGATCAAGCCCTGCTCACGCAACTGCGTCAGAAGTTTGGCAGGTGCGGGCTGCATAAACTGCGTCGCCACCTCGCGGCGCGAGACTTTGGCGATGATCCGGTTGTGGATGATCACATTGCCGTCCGGCCCGACTTCCAATCCCGCCGCGCGGTACTGCACCACGTAGGGCGTGAGTGTCAGATAGGCCGACGCCTCGATCACGCGCACGCCATAGTGGAGGTACAGTTCCATCGCCCGACGTTCCAACGCCGGTTCGTTGGGGCTGTGGATGAGATTGAAGGCATACGGGCCATGGGGTAGCGCTTCCTGGATGCGCAGAATCGCGGCCTCCAACCGTTCCGGCAACACGCCCCCGGCCCCGAACGAGCCGAGCATCCCGGCCTTGCCCAGCGCGATCACCATCTCGACACTCGAAATGGCGTTCGCCATCGAGCCGGCCATGTAGGCATATTGCAAGCCGTGAGCGGTGCGGAAGCCGGCATCGCCCAAGTGCTGCGCGCGCACCGGCGGGACAATGGCGAGTACGTCCGCTCCATTGCCTTCCATCTGTACACCGCCCTCGTTCGTCAGGCCGATGCCGCGAGCCGTGCGTATCGCATAACACGGCGCATCCAGTGTGTGCACCCGCGCCGCCATCCCTTCCTCATCATAGGCCACAGACTCCGCCGGGCCGGTCCAGGTATAGTTTTGCATAACCATCGCTCCTCGTGAAGGGAGTATGGAGTAAGGAGTATGGGGCGCCCCCCTTACTCCTACTCCGTACTCCCTACTCCTATTTCTCGCACTTCATAAATCCGCAAATCGCCGCGCCACAGGCTGCCATCGCCGATTAGCAGGTGGCCTGCCGAAGTGCGATGGCTTTCTTTGATGTGAACTTCCAACCGCAGACGTTGTAGCATCGGTGGTACCTGTCCGCGATATTTCCACGTCATCTGTCCCGCCGCCGGCATCCATGCCCCCGTCCCAAGCTCCTGCGCGTGCGCGTAGACTTGCATCGCTTGCGCCATCGCCTCCACGCCCAGCGAACCGGGCATCACCGGGTCTTGATAGAAGTGGCAGCCGAAGAACCAGTCGTCGGGTGTTATCGGAATCTCGGCATAGACGTAGCCATGCCCGTATTCGCCACCGTTGGGAACGCACCATACTTTATCCACGAGGTCTAGTTGCCCAACTTTTTTTATGTCAACGGATTGAACAGATTTTAACGGATGTGAATCCGTTTCATCCATTAGATCCGTTGGTGAAAACAACCACGGACGCCGCGTTGCGCCGCCATCCAGACCGGCCTGCCGTCGCAACGCTTCCGGCGTGAAATAGCCGAAGGTCGCCGTACCACGATAGAATACTTTCCCCGCGCAGGCCAGCTCGAAACTAAACTTTTGCAGGATGATGCCCGACAATGCGGTCGAACTGAGCAACGTCACACGGTTGACGATCGTTTGTCCGCGCACATCCACGGTGCGCAGCAGTTCGCCTTCACCGTCGAGATTGCGGAAGTAGAAATCACTCTCCGGGTAGGGCAGTATCGAGCCGAGGTAGGCGGAAAGGACGCCGCACGGTTGCAGGGCCGTTTCCATCAAGATCGAAAGCGGCAGCATGGCGCGGTCGCGGTAGAACCAGGCGTTGGCGGGGACATCGAATTCGCTCGTCAGTGCCGCGCCAGGCTCCACAACCCCTGGCGTGCCATCAATTGCCAGGATGCGGCTCACGCAGAGTAAGTCGCCGTTGGGCAAACGCGGCATCCGCCGTCCGCGGTAGCGTGCATAAGCCGCTCCGAACGTCTCGACAACATCGCCCGTGGCGAAAGCGCGCAGATGCTTCCCGGTGAAAATGGGGGGATGAGGGATGAGGGCGTGGGAATTGGGGGGGAGGGCGTGGGGATCAGGGATTGGGGATTCGCAATCCGCAATCGCCGCCTCCTGCCCCCTGCCCCCTGCCTCTTGCCCCCTGCCTCCTGCCTCTCGCACCATTTGACCCGCCACGTCCATCTGCAGAGCCATCAACGCAGCAGTCTGTTGCAACGCGACTTGTCGCGCCTGCAAAAAGGCGATGTGACCTTCGGCGGTGTAATGGGTAATCGGTAATAAGGAATTGGGGATTGAGGATTGGTTGATTGGTTGATTTGCGATTTGGAGATTTGTTGATTTGTTGATTTGCCGATTTGCCGATTCTTGCCCTCTGCCCCTTGCCCCTTGCATCATATCCACCCGCTGTGTGACCAACATCGCCAGCACGGGAAGCAGGTTGTCATAATCGGATTTTCCGCTGCGGTTGATGGGGATGGCGGCATGCGGCTGGTCGCGCAGGATGCGATCAATCCAGCGGGAGCAGGTACCGAGCGGGCCGAGTTCCACGAAAATGCGTGCGCCTGCCTCGTAGACGGCATGCACCAGACGTGGAAAATCTACCGGCGCGCACGTCATATGAGCCAGCACCCGGGCCAGCGCAGTGCGCTCCAACGTCAGTGGCGCATACGTGGCCGCCGAGTAAAAAGCAATGCCGGGAACAGCGCGTGTAGGCAGTGTGTACAAATCCACAAATGCCGCGTACTCCGAACGCAGCGGCGGGGCATGGATGGCCGCATCGGAAGGCAAAGGCAGCGCGTGACAGTCGAGCGCCGCAATGACGCGCGCGCAGGCTTCAGGGTGTCCGGCAATCACCACTTCTTTTTCTTCGTTGATGATGGTGAGATAGGCGTGCGGTTCGGCTTCCAAGGCCCGGCGCACCTGTGTTACCGGCGCTTTGACGATATAACTGCACCACGGTGCAGCGGCGGTCGCATCCAGCCCCCAGTATTCGCGCACTGCTTCCCGTGGCCCACAAAGCCGTGTCCTGAAGAGCGGCGACGTGTTCCAGGTATCGCTACCGGCATCACCATCTGACCAGACGCCGAGTGCCCACAGCATACTCACCTCACCCAGGCTATAGCCAAATGCGGCGGATGGTGTCACGCCGAACACATCGCGCATAATGGCCGTGTAGAGGATGGCGAAACTTGTGCCGGCTTCGATCATCGCGGTGGGATTAGCACGCAGATGGGCTTCGTCAACCTGCGTGTCTGCATCGGTTGGTGGATATAGATGGCGGGGATAGAGCAACTTCTCGGCGGTGACGCGGCTGACATAGCGCGTGGCTTCGGCAAGGCGGGTATGAAGGTGAGGGAAAAGCTGGAACAGATCGCGTCCCATCCCTACGTAGGCGCTGAACGCGCCAGGGTAGACAAAAGCCACACTGCCGGTCGGTCCTAACGGTCGCGCCGTAAAGCTGCTGCCGAGCGGCGATGTCCAATCCTTACCTTCTGCAAACGCCTTCTTCACACCGTTGACGGCAAACTCCGCCTCGCGGAGCAACTCCTCACGGTCGTGTGCGAGCAACGCAAGCGCGTATCGAGCGTTGGGGCGCGCCGCATACGTGGCCTGCGTCTCTTCGGCCAGCATCTCCAAATCTGCGCCACGCTCTGCTTGCCGGCGCAGCTCGCCTGTCAATGTCAGTATTGCCTCCCGATCATCCGCCGCCAACGGGAACATAAAAAATGGGCGAGCCGCCATAAATGCGTGCAGCACAGGAACAGCGGAGGTTGTGGAAGATTCAAAAAGCAGCACTCTGTAATTCGTAGTTCTTGATTCGTGATTCGTAGTTCGTGATTCGTAATTCGCCATTCGCCATTCGCCATTCACAGCTCGCTCAATCAGCCAGGGTTGGGGGGCAGGTGCGACATAAAACGGCGAATCGGGTTGGGGATCGCGTGGACCGCGCCAGTCGGGTGTCGCGGGGATGACGCGATGATAAAGGCACAAAGCCGTCCGCGCCAGGGCAGCCAGCGCAGGCGCAGCATCGCCAAGATTTGTGCGCACACTGCCCAGAGCGCATAGCGGTTCGGGCGCGGGGTCTGCTGCGGGCAGGTCACCATCCGGCAAACCCGGCCATTCCCAGTAGCCGGGAAGGTGCGCAGTCCCGTAATCTAAGTTGTCAACGGATTGAACGGATTTTAACGGATTTTCGGGGCGCGTGTAGACGTGGTCGCCTGTCTCTGCTGGGTTGTCAACGGATTGAACGGATTTTAACGGATTTTCGGGGCGCGTGTAGACGTGGGCGCCTGTTTCTGTTGAGTTGTCAACGGATTGAACGGATTTTAACGGATCTGCGAGGCGCGCGTAAACATGGTCGCCCGCTGTCTCGACGGGGGACAGCACAAGGGCGACGCCGCCAGCCGCGTTTGTCTCTCCGATGAGCACTGCATCCACTGCGCTGCCGGTCAACAGCCGTTGCGCTTCAGACAATGCTGTAATGCCATCCGCGACATCCGCTGCCGGTCCGGCAAACCCCCACAACGTCGCAATTTCTGCCGCGGCCGCCGTCTCTCCGGCCCACAATACCGCCACGTGCGCGCCCCGCGTGACGTTTGCATCAAATAGTGCATTATTTGCTACACGCTGCGCCAACTCCACGCCGCGCAATGCGTCCGGCGTGGGATCGCACCGCAACCCATGCGCGACCGCCCGCGCAAATGCCTTTCTGTCGCGGCATGTTCCGAAGTAAGTATCAAGGCCGATAATCGCAATAAAAGTCATTGCCCTTTACTCTTTACTCCCAACTTATTTTGCGCAAACAATCCCAACAGCCGCTTGCTCAAGGTGATTTCGGCGCCGGTGACGCGACTGCACAGGTCGCCCCTTTCATTGTAAACAACAACATCGGCAACCAGGCTATGGTCGTTGACCGTTTGTACGGTCAATGTGGTGTAGGTCACTTCGCCAAAGTGAACCTTTCGGAATTGCTCGCCTTTTTGGATGCGCAGCGGCAATCCGACAATCCCGCGCATTTTCTTCACCCAGATCAACAAACTCTGTAGTTGCACATCGGTCAGGTAAGGATTGAAAGTCTGCACCGTAAATTGGCCCTGTGTCTCCAAAGGCACGTCCGGCAGACGACATCGCAACGTCAGCCCCCGCTCATCCAGCGTCAACACTTCCTCCACCCCGCGAAAACTCGGCCCGTGAAAGAGCGTTTGATCGTGATACAGAGCTTCACCGGAAATGACGTGACTCGTCATTCGTGATTCGTCATTCGTGATTCGTGATTCGTGATTCGTCGGTTCGCCATTTGCCATTTGCCATTCGCCATTCGTCATACTGCGTAGCGTAATCCGCGCCTTATAGTGATAGCGGGACTTGCCGTTGGCTTCGCTGGAAATCAGGGCGTCGAAGTGCAATTCTGCGACGGATTTTGCGGTTTCGTGCAGGTCAAGGATGTAATCATCGGCCAGCGTCTCGTCGAAGACGATGCCCTTGAGGACACGGTAATCTTCCACGCAGGCGAAAGTATAGCCGGGATAGAGATTTTCGGCGGCATTGATCATCCAGCCGATGGCGCAAACGGTGGGGAGCACGGCCTTCCCGCCGATGACATGGTCGCGCAAGAAAGGATTGGCGTCGAGCGTAAGGGCGCGGTGGAGGCGGTAGCTGCGCAGGTCGGCGGATGGCTCGCGGATGGAGGGGAGCAACGCGCCTCCGACGACAATCTGCGCTGCACGGGACTGCTGCGCCAGCTCGTCGGCCAGCATGGCTGTGCCCACGTCCACCGGAATCAGGGCAACGTGCCGCTCGCTGAACAGCCGTTTGAGTTCCGGTGTGACCATGCCGCCATCCCACGGCCCCCAATCCACCGCAACAACATGACAGGCCGGGTATTCGCGTTGTAGACGGTGCGCCAGTTTGTTGAGCACTTCGTTCGCCAGGGCGTAATCCGCCTGCCCGGCATTGCCGTAAAATCCGGCGACCGACGAGAACAACACCAGGTAACGCAACTGTTCGGGTGGAATACAGGCAAGTACCGCTTGCAATCCGCGCACCTTTGTTCCGTAGACCCGATCAAAGTCTGCGGCTTTCTTCTGCTCGATGCGTTTATCCGCCAACACGCCTGCTCCGTGGAGAACACCCGTGATCCGGTCACGCAATGGCGCCAACGCAGCCTGCAGCGCATTGCCATCGGTCACATCCACACTGAGATAGGTCGCTGCGCCGCCAACGGCCTCGATGGCCCGCAACGTACCGTGAATCTCGCGCTGCGCCAGGACGCGATCCACAGCACGCTGTACCTCCGCCGGTTTGGGACGCGCCCCGTCGGCCTGCATGGTTGCGATTGCGTGTGCCTTGAGCGCAGCCTCGTCGTCGCAGCCGGTGGCCCACGCCGGTTCCGTCGCCTCCAGCGGCGAACGGCCTATCAGGATGTACGTTCCACCGTAGCGTTCCGCCAGCCGGATCGCGCATTGCGCTGTGATTCCCCGCCCCCCACCGGTGACGAGGAACACATCATTTGTGTCAGGGTAAATCGTTTCTATTTTCATCAGGACTCACTCTTTTTCACCGCAGAGGTCGCAGAGAACGCTGAATAATCAAAAAAACTCCGCGCGCTCTGCGTGCTCTGCGGTATATTTCATGCCTCAATCGTCACCCGCCCCGCCGCGCTCCATCCCACCTCGACAAGCCGCCGGTTGGGATCGTGAAGCTCGGCGAGAATCAGGGCGACAGCACGTTCCACAGACAAGTCGGGCGCGAGGTCTACGGCGCGGCAATGCACCTCAGGCCATTCGAGAGCCAGGGTCTTGGTCAAGCCGAAAAAGCCGCCGGCCACCGGGCTTCCCTTGCCTGTCAGTCCAAACGCGCCGTCGAGCTGCGTTATGGTCAGCCAGGCGGCCCAACCGCGCTGCGCGGATTCGGTCAACGTGGTTTTTAGACGCCCCGCCAACAAGAAGACGTGTTTGAGCCTTGCCTCATCGTCGGCGGAAAACAATGCGCCGTCGCCGGGTGGATTCAAATGGATGAAAGCGGCCACCGGCCCGTGCATTTCAAGAATGGATGCAATCTGCGCCGGATCCGAAGCAGGCGACCATAAGACCACGCGCCGGCCGCGTGCAATCAGCGCCTCGGTCAAAGCCGTGGCTAACGGCGTTCCGTCGTCGCTCACCAGACACATATATCCCTCAGGCCAGGGCACTTCCCAAAAATCAGGAGCGGGAAGCGCACGCATGCGCACCTCACGGCGCACAATGCCATGCGCTGCCCGCGTTACCCTTTTTTTGGTTGCTCGATACTAGATACTGGAAGCTGGATGCTGGATCGAGTTTCTGGCTTCCAGCTTCCAGTTTCCAGTTTCGAGTTTCCAGCTTCTTGCATCCTTTCCACAATCTGCCGGAGCGTGCGCATTTCGGCCAGGACGTCGGTCGAGACTTCAGGAAGGTCGGGATGGGCATCTTGCAGCGCCCCCAGGATTTCGACGCGCTTGATGGAGTCAATCCCCAGGTCGGCCTCCATGTCCATATCGAGATCGAGCATTTCAACGGGATAGCCGGTCTTCTCACTGACGATGGCGAGGAGGGAAGGGATTAGGGATTGGGGCGCAGGGAGTAAGGAGTAGGGAGTAGGGAGTAAGGGTTCAGGGTCAGGGGTTTGGGAGCTGGAAGCCATAGACTGTAAGTCAGGAACTGGAGAAGGGAAATTGGGAGTTGAGGACTGACGGTCAAATGCTGAAGGCTGAGAACTAGATTCCCGTACCTGGTTTGTCGCGTCTGCCGGATGATGCCCGTTGCCATTCCCCTGTTTGACCGTCTCGCCGGCGTGAACCGCCTGACTTTCGACGATAGCTGGCCGACTTTCGCCATTTGCCATTCGCCATTCGCCATTTGCCATTTGCCATTCGCCATTCCCCATTCCCCATTCCCTGTTCGCTTGCGCCGCCAAAAACTGCATCGTCGCCTGAGCATACGCGGATTGTTGTGCCAGGAATTGCCGGTGGACATCAAGTGTTTGTTCTTGCAGATCGTGAAAACGTGCCATACTGCGCGCCAGCGTCTCCAGAACCGTCGCTGTCATTTCAGCCTGTTGCGGGATAGCCGCTGCCTGCGCGAAAATGGTCGCCTGCTGCTGTAACAACTGCCCAAAAAGGCGCGCGTATTCCCCTTGATTGTTGAGATACTGCTCATGGACGCGCACCGTCAGGGTTTGATGCTCATAAGCCTGCTCAAGCGCGTGGTCGAGGGTTTGAAAGAGTTGCGAGTCAGGAGTTAAGGGTTGCGAGTTAAGAGTTGCGGGTTGTGGGTTACCGGATGATGGATACTCGACGCTCGACTCTCCATCCCCCATTCTCCCCCTCTGCCTCCTGCTCCCTGTATCCTGCAATGCCTGCTCAAACGCAACACGAGTTTTTTCGCTCACATAATTGCTACCGTTCAAAGTGATGTTTAACGCCATAATTTCCCCCTCATAAATTACGAATGACGAATTACGAATGACGAATTACGAATTACGAATGACGAATGACGAATGACGAATGACGAATTGCGACCGGAGAATGACAGATCCGCCAATTCCTGATTCCTAATCCTCCAATCTCCATGGATCCACATCTCCCAACGCCACGCCCGCTACCTGCAATTGCACCACGGCCTCGCGCAGTTGCCGGTCACTGCACTTCTGGCGACTGGGATTGAGTGCGACGGCAAGGTACGGCCGGTCGCCCAGAATATCTTCAACCAGGCCGGTGACAACGCGGCGTGGGCCGATCTCGACAAAGATGCGGCCACCGGCGGCGTAGAGGTTCTCGATCTGCGCCGTGAAGACAACGGGATGCAGGATGTGCTGCGCGAGCAAATCTTTCGCCGCCTGAGAATCGTCGGGATAGGGTGCGCCGGTGGTATTGGAATAAACGGGAATGTGCGCCGGATGAAAGGTTGCCGTCGCCACGGCCCCGCCGAACGGCGCTGCGGCGTGACTGACCAGTGGCGTGTGAAACGCGGCGCTCACGGGCAACAATGTCGCCGTGAAACCTCGCGCCTGCAAATCCGCCTGCGCTGCCTTCACCGCTACCGTCGGGCCGGCCAGTACGTTCTGCGTAGGTGCATTGAAGTTGGCGACGACGACCTCAGGATGTGCCGCGAGCACAGCTTCAATATCGTGCACCGTTCCCTTGACCGCCACCATCCCCCCCGCGTCGCCATTGCCCTTGTCTGGTGGTGTCATCGCCAGCCCGCGCGCCTTCACCAGCCTGAAGAAATCCGCGTCATCCAACACCCCGCCTGCCCACAACGCCGTCAGCTCGCCGAAGCTGTGCCCGGCAGTGAAGTCCGGCGCAAAGCCGGCTTGCCGCAATATGGCGTACAACCCCGCGCTGAACACGCCGATCGCGGCCTGAGCGTAAGCGGTGCGACGCAATGCCTCTTCCTGCGCCCGCGCCTGCGCTTCGTCAAAGACAGGGATGGGGAAAACCACCTCTGAAAGCGGCATCATACCGGCTTCCACAAACAACGCATCCATTCGCTCGTAGGCCGCGCGTAGTGGCGGGAAGTTGAGCGCGATTTCACGTCCCATATTGAGATATTGCGACCCCTGACCGGGGAACAGGGCGACGATTTTGCCATCGGCGATAGCGCGCTGCCGGTAACTGATGCCCTTGGGATGTTCCCACGCTTCCATATCGGGCTGGCGCCGCAACGTGACAAGAGCCGCCTGTAACATCTCGATAGCTTCGGTGGGCGATGCGGCGACAAAGCCAAGCCGGGCCGCTTCTGCCGGAATCTGTGGAGCGCGGCTGCGCGCCGTGAGATCGTCGTAAGTCGCACTGGCGTCATCGGTGAGCGCGGCCAACGCGGACTCGATAGCGGCCTCCAGGTCGGCCGGCGCCTCCGCATACAGCAACACCGGCTGCGCAACGCGGTGCAGCCGATACGGACCGGTGTGCTCGGCGGTGTACTCTTCCAGGACGACATGGAAATTCGTGCCGCCAAACCCGAACGCACTCACGCCCGCCCGACGCGGCGTCCCATTGATACGCAACCACGGACGGCTTTCGGTGTTGAGGTAGAACGGCGTCGTTTCCAGGTCCAGTTGCGGATTGGGCCGCGTGATGTTCAGCGTAGGTGGAAGGATTTTGTGATGCAGCGCCAGTGCAGCTTTGATCAAACTGGCGGCACCGGCGGCGGCTTTCGTGTGGCCGATCTGCGATTTCACACTGCCGAGGGCTATGTGGTGCAAACCGTCAGTTTGCGCGAGGGCTATGTGGGGCAAACCGTCAGTTTGCCCAACGGTGGTTGGCGAGAAGACAGAGCGCAGTCCCTCGAATTCTGCCGGATCGCCGGCGCGCGTGCCGGTGCCGTGCGCCTCGATGAGACCGACATCGGTGGGCGCGCAGCCCGCATCGGCGTAGGCGCGGCGCAGCGCCAAAGCCTGTCCCTCTGGACGCGGCGCGTAGATGCTCTTGAATTTCCCGTCGCTCGACGAACCGATGCCCTTGATGACGGCGTAAATTTTATCGCCGTCGCGTTCTGCGTCTGCCAGACGCTTGAGCAGGACCATACCGATCCCCTCGCCCACCAGCATACCGTCGGCTTCCACATCGAAGGGACGGCTCTCGCCGCGGCGCGAAAGGGCAGGCGTCTTGCTGAAGCACAGGTACATAAACGGTGAATTGTCGGTATCCACGCCGCCGCTGATCATCATATCGGCGCGGCCCTCCCACAGTTCACTGAGCGCCATCTTGAGCGCGCTGAGGCTACTGGCGCAAGCCGCGTCCACCGTGCAGTTCGTCCCACCCAAGTCCAGCCGGTTCGCCACCCGCCCGGCAATGACGTTGCCGAGCAGGCCGGGGAACGAATTTTCATTCCAGGGGACGTAGGCCAGCTTGATTTTCTCGATGATGCGTTCGGTCTCATCCTCCGGGATGCCGCTGCTCAAGAGGACTTTGCGCCACACAGGATACTGCAAGCGGCTCGCCAACGGGGTGATGAGCTTTTGTCCGCCGGCCACCCCCAGAATCACGCCGACGCGCGAACGGTCGAAGGCGCGCCCATCGGCATATCCGGCATCGGCCATCAAGTCGCGCGCTACCACCAACGCCAGCAATTGCGAAACGTCGGTCACTTCGAGGATATTCGGCGGCAAGCCGAATTCCAGCGGATCGAAGGGGATGTCGGGGATGAAACCGCCGCGTCGGGCATACGTTTTGTCCGGCGCGTTGGGATCGGGATCGTAGTAATCGTCCACGTCCCAACGCGACGGCGGCACATCCGTAATACAGTCTATCTTGTGCAGGATGTTATCCCAGTACTCCTGAACATTATGCGCCTGCGGGAAAATCCCCGCCACACCGATAATGGCGATATCGTGTACCACAATCTTTCCTCCCATTGTTGGCTGTATGATTAAACACCATTGGACGGGGAAAGTTGCGCGGGCTTGTCGAAAAAATGACTTGAAGTTTTCAGGTTTCGTTGTATATTCCTCGATGTTGGTGACAAATTGAGCGTCACCAGTGCTGCCGCCAGCCAGATATGAGAGCGGTTGGTGCAACAAGGGCTGGTCGAGCGCCGCGCAGACCCCAACGACCGCTGCGTCAAGCAAATCACCCTGAGCGACAAAGGACACCAGCTCCTCTATGAAAACTTTCGTAATTCGCTATTCGTGATTCGCTATTCGCACAAGGAGCACTTTACTCTATGCTAAAACTAGCCCGATATTTGAAACCTTATTTATGGATGGTTTTGCTTACCGTGGCATTGCTGTTCGTGCAGGCCAACGCCGAGCTGGCACTGCCGGATTACCTCTCGCGTATCGTCAACATCGGCCTCCAGCAGGGCGGCGTGGAAAATGTCCTGCCGGTGGCCATCCGCCAGAGCGAAATGCAACGGCTGACGCTCTTTTTGGACGACACAGAGAAAACATTGCTGCTGGCGCAGTACACCCCGGTGGATCGAACCTCGCCCGACTATGACACGTGGGTGAAGGCATACCCCATCCTGGCCCAGGAACCGATCTATGTGGCCCGCAAGGTGGACAAAGCCACCCTCGACGCCCTAACGCCATCCCTGAGCCGGGCATGGCTGGCCGTCGCCGCCATCGAGCAAATCATGGCCGATCCGTCAAAGGCCGCTGCAATGGGAGGCGGCTTGAGCGGCTTCGACATTTCCAGGTTGCCGGCAGGCACAGATTTGTTCGCCCTATTGAAGAAACTGCCGGCAGCGCAGTTGACGCAGATGAAAGCCCGAATGAGCGAGCAATTCGCTACCCTTGGCGAGAATATGATCACACAAGCGGCCCTCCGGGCGGTCAGGGCAGAATACGTCGCGCTCGGTATGAACGCCGAAAAATTGCAAACCGCCTACATCCTGCGCGTCGGCGGGCAAATGCTGTTGCTGACCCTGCTCGCGGTGGCATGTACCATCGCGGTGGGCTTCCTGGCAGCGCGCACCTCCGCCGGGTTGGCCCGCGACCTGCGCCGTGCTGTCTTTGAAAAGGTCGAAAACTTCTCCAGCGCCGAGTTCGACAAATTCTCCACCGCTTCACTGATCACTCGCACCACCAATGATGTTATGCAGGTGCAAATGGTGACGATGATGATGCTGCGCATGATCATCTACGCCCCCATCATCGGCATAGGCGGGATCATCCGCGCGATGAGCAAAGGCTCATCGCTGGCCTGGCTCATTGCTGTGGCCGTTGCCGTGCTCATCAGCCTGATCGTGACCGTCTTCTCGATTGCGTTGCCACGCTTCAAGCGCATTCAGCAGTTGGTGGATCGCCTCAACCTGGTAGCACGCGAACACCTTTCGGGCATGATGGTCATCCGCGCCTTCAACCGGCAGGCCTTTGAAGAGGCGCGCTTCGACAAAGCCAACCAGGACTTGACCGCCAACAGCCTGTTCATCAACCGCGTGATGGTGGTGATGATGCCGCTGATGATGCTTATTATGAACGGCCTCTCGCTGGCCATTATCTGGGCCGGCGCGCACCAGATTGCGCAGGCTACGATGCAGGTCGGCGATATGATGGCCTTCATGCAGTACGCCATGCAGATTGTGATGTCGTTCCTGATGCTTTCGATGATGTTCATCATGCTGCCGCGCGCGGCGGTTTCCGGCGACCGCATCGCCGAGGTGTTGGAAACCGAAGCCTCCATCCGCGACCCCGAACAGCCGCAGACGTTCCCCGCTCCCTTCAAAGGGGTTGTGGAATTTCGGAATGTGGGCTTCCGTTACCCTGGCGCGGATGAAAATGTGCTGTGCGGGATCAGCTTCACCGCGCAGCCCGGACAGACTACCGCCATCATTGGCTCGACCGGATCGGGCAAATCTACCATCGTCAATCTGATCCCGCGCTTCTACGATGTGACCGAGGGTGCCATTCTGATTGACGGCGTGGACATCCGCACGGTGCGCCAAAGCGAGCTGCGCGAAAAAATCGGCTACATTCCGCAACGCGGTGTCTTGTTCTCCGGCACCATCGAGAGCAACCTGCGCTATGCGGACGATGACGCGGCTCCAGAAACCCTGCGATGGGCGACGGATGTGGCGCAGGCGTCCGAGTTCATCAACGCCAAGCCGGAGGGGCTGGCTACCGAGATCGCGCAGGGCGGCGCGAATGTTTCCGGCGGACAAAAGCAGCGGTTGGCGATTGCCCGCGCCCTTGTCAAGAAACCGCCGATTTACATCTTCGATGACAGCTTCTCCGCGCTGGACTTCAGAACCGATGCGGCCCTGCGCCGCGCGCTCAGACAGCACGCCGGCAACAGCACCCTGCTGATCGTCACCCAGCGCGTCGCCACCGTCAAGAACGCCGAGCAGATCATCGTCCTCGAAGAAGGACAGATGGTCGGCAAGGGCACGCACCAGGAGCTGATGCAGACCTGTGAAACGTACCGCGAAATCGCGCTCTCACAATTGAGTATGGAGGAACTGGCATGACGCACCAACCGACATCCCCACGCAGCACTCCCCCGGCTTCCGTCAGGCGCGGTCCGTTTGGCCCGGGCGGCCCCGGACGCGGCGGCCCGATGGGCATGATGCGGGGCGAAAAGGCCCGCGACTTCAAAGGGACGATGCGCAAACTGCTTGCCTACCTGGGTAAGTACAAGTTTGCCCTGGTTATCGTCGCACTGATGGCCGTGGCTTCGACCGTCGCCAATATCGCCGGCCCAAAAATCCTCGGCAAGGCCACCACCAGGCTGTTTGAGGGGGTGCTGGCGCAGATTGCCGGCACCGGCGGGATTGACTTCGACGCCATCGGACGAATTTTGCTCACCGTGCTGGCTTTGTATCTGGCCTCCGCGCTGTTCAGCTACATCCAGGGCTGGATCATGGCGAACATCTCCACCAACATCGCCTATCGTTTCCGCAAAGACATCGCCGAGAAAATCAACCGCATGCCGCTTAAGTACTTCGACAACGTCACCCACGGCGAAGTGCTCTCACGCATCACCAACGATGTGGACACGGTCAACCAGACCCTCAGCCAGAGCCTCACGCAAATCATCACCTCCACCGTTACCGTCGTCGGCGTGCTGGTGATGATGCTCTCGATTAGCTGGCTGATGACGTTGGTGGCGCTGCTAATGATCCCGCTGTCGCTGGCGGTCGTGGGGCTGATCGTCGGACGCTCCCAGAAGTACTTCCAACGCCAGCAAGAGTACCTGGGCCACGTCAACGGCCACGTCGAAGAGATGTACGGCGGGCATATCGTGATGAAGGCGTTCAACGGCGAGGCGAAGAGTATTGCAAAGTTCGACACCTTCAACACGACGCTCTACGATGCTGCCTGGAAGTCGCAGTTCCTTTCGGGGTTGATGATGCCTTTGATGATGTTCATCGGCAACCTGGGTTACGTGGCCGTGGCGGTGCTCGGCGGTTGGCTGATCGTGCGCAATATCATCGCCATCGGTGATGTGCAGGCGTTCATCCAGTACGTGCGCTCGTTCACGCAGCCGATCACGCAACTCGCCAACATCTCCAATGTGTTACAACAAACCGCCGCTGCCGCCGAGCGTGTCTTCGAGTTCCTCGCGGAAGCCGAGGAAATTCCCGACACCACTACGCCGGTCAAATTGGAGCAGGTGCAGGGGCACGTTGAGTTCCGCAATGTGCGCTTCGGTTACCACCCCGACAAAATCGTCATCCACAACTTTTCTGCCGAAGCGCGCCCGGGTCAAAAAATCGCCATCGTCGGGCCGACGGGTGCGGGCAAGACCACGATGGTCAAACTGCTGATGCGTTTCTACGACGTGAACGACGGCGCGATTCTGATAGACGAGCACGACATCCGCGAGTTCACCCGCCGCGACCTGCGCGCGATGCTGGCGATGGTGCTGCAAGACACCTGGCTCTACAATGGCACGATCATGGAGAACATCCGCTATGGTCGCCTGGACGCGACCGATGAAGAAGTCATCGCGGCAGCGCAAATGGCGCACGTGGATCACTTCATCCACACGCTGCCGGAGGGTTATGGGATGGTGCTCAACGAGGAGGCCAGCAACATCTCACAGGGGCAGAAGCAATTGTTGACGATCGCTCGTGCGGTGTTGGCCGATCCGAAAATCCTCATCCTGGACGAAGCCACCAGCTCCGTGGACACGCGCACCGAGGTCTTGATCCAACAGGCAATGGATCGGCTGATGGTGGGGCGCACCAGCTTTATCATCGCCCACCGCCTCTCCACCATCCGCAACGCCGACTTGATCCTGGTGATGAACGAGGGCGACATCGTCGAACAGGGCACGCACGCGGAGCTTCTGGCGCGTAACGGCTTCTACGCGGAGCTGTATAACAGCCAGTTCGAAGGGGCGGCAGAATAAAGTGAGGGGCGCGGCATCCCTCACAACCGTCGCTGTTTCAGTTTACAGCGCGCGGTTCAGGATGCCGCGCAGTTCTGCGGCGGTCAACTGGATAGGGTTGCCCTTCATACTGCTGGCGGCTTGCGCCTTTTCGATGATCGTTGGGAAGGCTGCCGCCGTGACGCCATACGTTGCCAGGCCGGGAACCTTGAGGGCGGTGCACAACTCCTGCACCCAGGCCACACCGTCCTCGGCCTCGGCTTCCCACTCGCCGGTGAGAATCACCGCGACATCGTCGTAGCGCTCCAGGGCCGGATGCTCCGGTTCACGCGCGCGCAGCGCCTTCACGTTGGCTTCCATCACATAGGGCAGCAATCGCCCGCATAGCGCGCCGTGTGGTGCATCGAACATTCCCCCCAACACTCCCGCTAAGCCGTGAACCGCGCCGAGTTTGGCGTTTGCCAGCGCCAGCCCGCCGAACAGGCTGACAAGTGCCATATCCTCGCGTGCCTCGGCGTCGGCGCCGTTCTCATACGCCTGATACAGGGAATGGGCAGCGCGCATCAATCCTTCACGGCAAAAGGTGTCGGTCATCGGGTTGGCCTGGCGCGAAACGTAAGGCTCCAACACCTGTGTGAGGGCATCCAGGCCGGTGCTCGCCGTGAGCGCCGGCGGCATCGAGTAGGTCAGTTGAGGATCCACCACCGCCACGCGCGGGAGCATCAAAGGGCTGCGCAGGCTGGCCTTGACGCGATGCTCCGGTGAAGCTAAAACAGCATTGGCGGTCACTTCCGCACCGGTGCCGGCCGTTGTGGGGATAGCGATGTAAGGTGCGGCCGGCTGCTTGAGCGGCTGTCCACGTCCGATGACTTCCAGGTAATCGAGGGGTGCTCCCCCGTTCGTCAACAGCGCGGCGATGGCTTTGCCGGTGTCTATCACACTACCCCCGCCGATGCCGATGACCAGGTCACAAGCGGCCACGCGCGCCTGCTCGACGCCATCACGAATCATATCCGTCGTGGGTTCCCCGACGGCGGCGAAGGTTTCCGCCGTCACGCCGACGGATCGCAGCCCTTCCAAAACCGGCACGGCCCGCTCGCCGCTGCGTCCGGTAACGACGAGGGCGCGGCGTCCCAACGTCGCCGCAATGGCGCCGACTTCCTTCGCCACGCCGACGCCGAACAAAATCCGCGCCGCGGTTGCAAATTCAAAGCGCATTCTTAATCCTCCTGTATCAGGCTCCAGCCTCACCGGCCCAATATACCCCGGTCACGCTGGCTTATGAAGAGCTTGTCTGGCGTGCCATTTCTGAGCATCTCTGGACCGCCAACGCTTATCCCCATCCTTCGTCGTCGGGAAACACGTTTGCGTACTTGATGCTGGAGCGCGGCTCCGCCATCATCTCGGCGACGGTGTCGCGCCACTTTTGATAGTGAGCGGTTTCCTTATGCGCGGCAGGCGCCTCCGCTGTACGGTAGACTTCGACGAGCACAAAACGGGTCGGGTCGTCCGTTTGCTGGATGACATCGAAACGGGCGACGCCCGGCTCCTGGACGCTGTGCTGAGCGTTTTCTACCGATGCGGCTTTGAAGGCCTCCACATACTCCGGCTTGACATGGACAAAGACGTGAACGATCAACATTTTAGCCTCCTTATGCGAATAGCGAATTACGAATAGCGAATTACGAATGGCGAATGGCAAATCAGTAGTCCGCGCGGCGAATGGTGATCTGGAACCCCGCCTCGATGGGATGATCGGCGACCAGGATCAGATAGCCTCCACCTCCTGCACCGGAGAGTTTCCATCCCAGCGCGACATCCCGGTACTGGTCAATCAGTCTGGCGACCATCGGCGTCATCATATTGGGGAACATCGCCACTTGTGCTTCGAGCGAGGCGCGGAAATACTTCCCAAACGCGCGGATGTCGTGATTGAGGATCGCATCCCAGCAGTTGTCCGTCGCCTCGGAGAGCGCACGCGCGCCCTCACGGGTGATGTGCGTGTCACTGAGCACGCTGAATCCCGATTCACGCGGGCCGAGGGGCACCAGATACAAAGCGTTTTCGATGAACCGCAGCGTGGCCTCGTCCTGAACACTTTCAATCCGCGAGGGCCAGTATTCACCTTCGTAGTAAGACTTATTCAGGCCGGGGAAGACGATGCCGATGGCATCCTGCGAGCCGGAAATCTCCTGTGTGCCGGGCGGATTATCGTAGCAGAAGAGAATTTTCGCCAGTTTTTCGTAGTTGTCCACAGGCAGACGCGGCCCCCACAGCTCAATGGCCGCGCGGCGGGTGCTGCTCGCCATGCCGCTGCGCTCGTTGAACTCGACCGTTGGTTCCAGAGAGATTGTGATCACTGCGCCGGGGTAGTGTTTGGAGACGAACGGTTGATCGAGCCAGCCGCCGGCAATATCAATGCGATAGGGGATGCGGCACATGCTGCGCAGCGCTGTCGTGGAGCGCGGCGTCAAGCCGGGGTGCGGTTCACGCCGCAGCACGCGGTACTCGATGCCGAGTGCTTCGCACAACTCACGCTTGGCCGGCGTGTTACCGTCTTCGTTGACGATGAAAATGTCGGGTTTGATGGCTTTGAGTTCCTCCGCAAAATCCAGAAGCCCCGATCCCTGCGAAATAAACGCTTCCTTGACCCAGGCAACGGATTGCACCATGAACAGTCGCTCGGCCTCGGTGTTGACCGGCGGGCGGCCTTTCAGCTCGGTGATCGTCCGATCCGAGCCAAGCGCCACGTACAAATCACCGTAGCTGGCCGCTTCTTTGAAAAATTCCACATGCCCACTGTGTAACAAATCAAAACAGCCACTGACGAAAACCTTCTTTGCCATTGATGAAATGCCTCCAATGTGATGTGTGCCAGGCTATGCTTGCTCTTCGGGCGGGGTCATGGGAAGCACGACATGGAAACGGCTGCCGGGACAGGTGATTTCGTTGTGGCCGGGGCTTTCGACCCACACTTTGCCGCCATGCGCCTCGATGATGCCTTTGACGATCGCCAGTCCCAACCCCGGACCGCCGCCCTTGAATTTCGTCGTGCCGGACGAGTGCAAAGCCACTTCGCCGGTCTGGTAGAACTTGGTGAAGATCAAATCGTGATAGCGCGGGTCAATGCCGATGCCGGTATCCTGAACGACGATCTCGACACCCCCTGCCGACCAGCCATACACGCCCGGATTCAGCGCATTCCCCGTGATGGTGATGCTTCCACCGTCCGGGGTATATTTTATCGCATTGACCACCAAATGGTAGAAAGCCTTTTTCAAAGCATCGGCATCGGCTTCGATGACCGGCAACGGTTTTTCGATGTTCATACACAGGGTCAGATGCCGTTCCTGGGACACCTCTCGGAATCCGTTCAAGATGCTATGAAGTAGATCTTCCAACACCACGGGCAAGAAGTAGAGTTGCAAGGTATGTGTGTCAATTTTGGCGATGTCCACCATGCTGTTGATGATGTCGTTCAGGCGCATTGCCCCATCGAAAATACCGCGCATCATCTCCAGACGTTCAAAGTTCTTGCCGATCTCCGGGTCCTTGAGCAGCATCTGGCTGTATCCCCGCACGATGGTCAACGGCGTGCGCAACTCGTGCGCGGCAACGGTGATGAAGTCGGATTTGGTCTGATCCAGGCGTTCCAACGCCGCATAAGCCTCTCCCAATTCCGAATACAGACGCGCGTTTTGCAGGGCAATCGCCGCCTGTCCCGCGAAAGCCAAAGCCAGGTCGGCTTCGTCCTCGGTATAAGGCTGCGGCGTTTCCCGTGTTAGCGAGAGCATGCCGATGACTTCGTCGTTGACGTTAATCAACGGCACGCCGGCCCAGGCGCGTGCCGGCGGAAGGTTCTCAACCTGCTGCCAGTCTAGCCGCCCGGAAACTTCGGGGATGATCAAAGGTGCACGAGATTGACAAAGCTGTTGGAATACATCATTCTCTTTGATCGGCACACGGATTTGCAGGGGGTTGCTTGTCGGTGGGAAGCCCCACGCGGCGACGATGAGCAGCTCTCTATCCTGACGCAGCATGACCGACCCACGGTCAAAATGGATCAGCCGTGCGAGATTCTCCAGGATCAGGCCCAAAACCTCCTCTAAATTCAACGTCTGTGAGAGGGCGCGGCCGACCTCGTACAGCGTCTCGGTCAGCAGGCGGCGTGAACGCTCGGCCTGGTAAAACGTTTCCAGTGCCACCGCGCGCTGTTCCAATTCCCGATTGCGATACTCATTTTGAACTCGCAGCACTTCCTGATGGTGCAAGGAGTTCAGGCGTGTCAAATGGATGATGAAGGCCAACGCGGTTGCTGAAAGTAGCAGAAAGCCACTTTGACTCCATGCGAAAGGATTGGGGGAACACAGCGCGATCACCAGCCAGGCGACCAGCGCGCTCCCCAGGATCACGGCAAGCCAGGGTGTTGAAAGGATAAGGAATCCGGCGCCGACAAAGATCAGAATGATATTGGCCGTTGGTTCAGGATCGCGGAGCAACGCTAGGTAAACCAGGCGTTGAATCAACATCAATGCCGTCAGCAGCGCGCCAAGAGGATTGGCATAACGCGCCGGAATCTTGTGATGATACATCAGCAAGCCACAGGCAAAAACCACCGCGAGCGTCAATGCCGCCATCAACACGGTAGGAACGGCAATGGCACGTGGTTGCCGCGCGTACCCGTAGATTAAGATGGCCAGCAAAGCCATCAATACCGCCGTTGTGGGGCGCAGGCTGTCCAGCATCACCTCATCCAGTGCAGCCCGGAGTTCAGCCTTGCCGATCTCCGGCACAGCCGATGTCACATCGCTATTGGAAGTGCGTGGTGACGTTGTATGCGTCATAATCCCTCACGGTGGCGCAGCCTGAAGGGCCGCGCTGCACTCTAAGTATAGCATAGAGTCTTTCTAACGCGAAGGTCATAAGAGTTTGAAAACAGGACTTTATCACATCCAATTCTGGAGAAGCGCGGATCTGGCGATTGCTTGAGGCTAGAGAGAGGCGGATCTGGCGATCTGCTTGAAGCTAGAGAATCGCGGGCGATGCGCCGGCCGGTCTCCAGACCGAGCCGGCGCATCGCCCGGAAAGTGGCACGGTCAGAGACCGGCCACAGCAAGAACTAAGTGTATCTTACCAGGCGTAGGCTTCAGGGGCCGGACCGCCGGGACCGGGCCAGATTTCATCAAGGCGGGTAAGGGTAACGTCGGAAAGTTTGATCTCCAACGCGCGTATGCTGTCGTTGAGCTGCTCCAGCGTGCGCGGGCCGATGATCGGGGCAGTGACAACGGGATTGTGAAGCAGCCAGGCCAATGCTACGTTTGCCGGTGCTTCTCCCAGGTCCTTGCACAGACCTTCGTAAGCTTCAAGCTGTGCACGGTGCTTCTCAATGGTCGCCTGCATACGCTCGGAAGCGCGGCGGCCTTCGGCAGCTTTCTGTAACACGCCACCCAGCAAGCCCCCGGCCAGCGGACTCCAGGGAATCAACCCCAGGCCGAAATCGGCACATGCGGGGATGACTTCCAATTCAATCATCCGCGCATTGAGGTTGTAGAGACTCTGTTCGGAGACCAGCCCCAAGAAGTTACGCTGTGCGGCTTTGGCCTGCGCCTTGGCAATGTGCCATCCGGCGAAGTTGCTGCTGCCTACGTAAAGCACCTTCCCCTCACGGACAAGTTGCTCCATCGCCTGCCAGATTTCTTCCCAGGGCGTGCTGCGCTCGATATGGTGCATTTGATACAGATCAATGTGATCGGTTTGCAGGCGCCGCAGGCTATCCTCAGCGGCTTTGCGGATGTGGTAAGCGGAAAGGCCTTGCTCGTTTGGCCACTCGCCCATACGATTGTAAACTTTGGTTGCCAGCACAACTTTGTCGCGGCGGCCACCCCCTTGCGCAAACCAGCGTCCGATAATCTGTTCGGTCACTCCCTCACCGAACTTGCCGCCGTAGACATTGGCCGTGTCGAAGAAATTGATCCCCAACTCCAGCGCGCGATCCATAATCGCGTAGCTATCCTCCTCACCGGTTTGTGGACCAAAGTTCATCGTCCCCAAACATAAGCGGCTAACCTGCAACCCCGTACGTCCCAAGTGCGTATATTCCATCGTAACACCTCCTCAGGTGGAAATATAATAATATCTATGATTTAGTATAACATATTCTTGTAAATTTGCCAGTCCAGGAGAATGTCATGAAGACTTTACTGATTATGCGGCATGCCAAATCGAGCTGGAAAGACGAGAATTTGGCCGATCACGACCGCCCACTCAAAAAGCGCGGCGAGTACGACGCCATTCAGATGGGGGAACGCATCCGCAAGCAAGGACTGACACCACAACGCATCATCACCTCGACGGCCAAACGCGCGCTGAAGACGGCCGAGTTGTTTGCCGAGGCCTGCCACTATGAAGCGCGTATCATCGCCACCCGACAATTCTACGGCGCCGAACCCGAAGATTTTGTGGAAGTGCTGCGTCAATTGGATGACGAGGACGAGCGCGTGATGATTGTCGGGCATAATCCCGATCTTGAAATGCTGTTAGAGATGCTGACCGGCACACTGGAAAGCCTGCCTACGGCTTCGATTGCCCAGGTCACGTTGCCCATTGAGAGGTGGGCAGAACTCGGTGAGGACACCCGCGGCCGGCTTGTGCAACTGTTGGCGCCCAACGGCCTGACGCAGGCGTGACGACACGCCGTTTATGGTAGGGGAACTTTTTCAACCGTCCTGCAGCAGGGCGGCGCCTGCGCCGGGATGTGGTAGGGTCCCGCCGCCAGATCATCCCAGTAGCCACGACTGTCGAGCGCTGAATAGGAGAAGATGGCATGCCCCGGCGCGCCGAGTTCGCGCGCGAGTTCGATCCGCTGGGCGATGGCGGAGAAATCATCGTAATACCCCCCGATGCCCAGGTAGACGTGTCCGGCGGCGCTGACGGCCATAAAATCCTCCGCCAGCAAACGCCACCTGGCGAGATCGTCGGGAATGCTGTTCCCACTTCCATACAGCATCGGCGCAATAGCATCTATGGCGCCGGTTGTCAGCCAGCCTTTGGAATCCTGGAAGTAGTCATCGTAGCCGGAGCTGGTGTGTAACCCCAGGTTGTTGCGGTAATACGGCCACACCGCCGCCGAGACCCACGCTTGTGGCCGCAGCGTGTGTGTTTCAGTATAGACCTGGCGCACCAATGCCGTCACGCGGTCGCGTTGCCACCGGTCGCGGTCCGCCGTCCGCACATCTCCTGCCGCCGCATTGCTATAGGGATCATAGGAATAGGCCGGCCCCGCATAACGCACCAGATCCAGGTGCACGCCGTCCACCGGATAGCGCGTGACGATGTCGCGGGCGATGGTGGCGATGTATGCCTGTACCTGATCCACCCCCGGACTGGCCCACAGATACGTCCCCCACGTCAACAACATCGGATTGCCCGCCGAATCGTAATGCCGCCATTCCCATCCCAGGCCGTATTCGCCGGGATGCTCAGGATGCGTCGGCCCATAGGTGAAGCGATCGAACATCTGCGGTGGGGTAGTCGCCGGCGGGGCAAGCGGGCCGTAAGCGGCACTTGGAGAAGGCAACCATGCCGGGTAGATGTTGATGTAGGCATGCACTTCCACTCCTGCTGCATGGGCCACGTCGAGCATGCGCGCCAGCGGATCCCAGCCCGGATCCACACCCAATGTTTCTGTCACCGTGCCGGCCGAGAGCCGCGCCGCCCACGGCTCCAAGCCCGGTGTGTAGTAGGCATCCCCCGCGCCCCGTACCTGGAAGAAGATGGTGTTGAACCCTGCACCGGCAATGTTGGCGACCATGGCGTCAATTTTCTCCGGCTGTGCTCCTGCATTGAGCGTTGTCCAGTCGTAGCGTGTGACCCAGATGGCGCGGCGCTCCACCATCAACGGGAAGTGGTTGACGACCAGCGGCAGGTACACTGTCGCGGTCAGCACCGGCGTGATGATGGTTTGTGGGTGTGAAAATGCCCTGACCGGAGCGAGGGGCGCTTGCGCCGCAGGTGGAGGTGCATCCGTATAGCCGTTGATGGAGTACCACGCTTCGGCGCGGCCTATTTCGGCGGCCAGAGTCTCGAAGTCCGGCGGCGTCGCCGCGTTGACAGACGCGCCCGGCAACGGTCGCAGGTCCACCAGGAGCAACATCAGCAAAAGCAACCAACTCCAGGAATATCGTTTCATTTTACACCGATAAGCAGCCATATCGCAGCCGACTGTAACGGCAACATTGCCCCATCCGGCGGGATAAAGATGACTTCTGCCGGGACGTTGTCTTGCAAGCCGCCGACATCAACGGGCACGTAGACGTGCAGTTCTTCCATCGGATGTGTCACAACGGCGGCCGTACCGCGCACTGTACCCTGCACGCGCACCTGGATTTCGCCGAACTTCGAGATGGGCGCGTGATCAAAGATGACATGCACGCCGCTGCCTCCATCTGCAGGTAGCCATTGAAGCGACTCCACGGGTCGCCATCCGCCCAGGAACGTAGCCGATTGATCCTCACGAAAGAGCAGATAGCGCGGCGATTGGTCAACGGCGACCGCCAGCCCCCCGCCTTGACTCGGCGTCACGCCGACCACGCCGGTCAACATCACCGTCTTCACGTCATCCACCGACAGCGGCAGGATCAGGGTATGCGCCTCGCCTGTCGTCCACAAGGCCAGCGCCACTTGCATCTCTTTTTGAAACAGCAACAAGTAGTCATCCGGCCTTTCCAGTGGGATACGGCGCATAAAACGATAGCCATCCAGTGTTTTCAACAAGGTTCGCGCGGCATAATAGGCTGGTTTGGGCACCAAATCGTAATCTACCGTGCCGAAATTTTGCTCGATCTCGGCGGGATCAACGCCGTCATTGCGCCAGTCGTACCAGATACTCAAATTCACATCATGGGCCAGGTTGACGAGCCACTGTCGCACCAGGTATTGTGCTTGTTGTTCCTCGCTGATGCCGCCCCGCACCGATGTATAGCCCCATTCGCTGGAGAGCACCGGCAACTTCCAGGCGGGACTGTAACGCCGCAGAAACGCCGCCAACTGAATGTAGAGCGGCCCGACTTGCTCCGGAATCTCAAGACCGTAAGAGTGGACGGTGACGGCGTCCAGCTTCTCGAACGCGCCCATTTTGCCCAATGCCGTCCAAAAAGGCCAATCATAGCCGGAGGTGGCCGGCGCAACGATGAAAGCAGTCGGGTCGGCCCGCCGGATTGCGTCGGCCGTTTCCAGGAGCAACGCGCCGTAGCGTTCAACGTCAGCCTGAGGCGGCCAGAAGTGATTCAGATTCGGCTCGTTCCAGATTTCCCAGATGATACCTTTCCCCCGGTAATGTCGCGCTGCCGCCGCCGCAAACCGCGCAAACGCGGTGCGGCCTTCCGGTGAATGGGGCGGGAACCCATAATCGTAGAGCGGGTTGCCGTAATCCAGGATAAAGAGGATGCGGATGCCGCGCTGTGCCATAGAGGTCACAAGAGCATCGTACTCTCTGAAGTCGTAATGCCCCGGCGTTTGCTCGACAGTATTCCAGAGCAGGTCCATTCGCACCCAACGGAAGCCGCCTCCGGCAAGCAAACTCAACTCGCCGGGCAAGGCCTGAGTGAAGTGAATATTCACCCCGAACGGTTCCGGGATCACGCGCTCCGGCAATTCCCATAGCGGCAACGGCGTACGGTCCGGTGTGGGGGTGTCGGTCGGCATAAGGGTACGGGTGAGCAGTGGGATCGAGATGGTAGGGATGGGCGTCGGCGTGTTGGTCGGCGTGGGTGTGGGCGATGGTGTCGCGGTAGGTGTGGCGGTAAAGGTAACGGTGGGAGATGGCGTATACATCGCAGTGGACGGCAGCGGCAGATTGGGGTCGGCTTGCGCAACCGGCGCCGCGCATCCCAGGAGCAGGCCGAGCAACAGCAGTCCACAAAAGAGCACCGATCGTTTTCCCATCCCGGTTTTGCAGTATAACGCAAGGTCGCACAATGACAAACCAGGGTCTTATCGTTCTTGCTTAATGCGGATCTGGCGATCTGCTCGAAGCCAGTTGAGCAATGCTGATATGGCGATCTGCTCGAAGCCACATGAAGTCACTGTAACGAGAATGATAAAATCCTGATGACGAACTTTTACAATGAAACAATCACGCTATAATTTAATAGTCGTTATAGATTTGTTTCTTTGGACAGGATTTTACTCCCCGTCCTGTCAAACCTTAGATTAGTTTTTTGAGGAGAGGTATGACCGATTCGATCATTGAGGTCCGGGGCTTGAATGTTGCGTACAGTGATCACCGGGTCATTCGAGATGTAAGCGTGGCAATTCCGGCGCGGCAGATCACGGCGATCATCGGGCCTTCAGGTTGCGGCAAGACGACACTGTTGCGCTCGCTGTGTCGGCTGGTGGAATTGACCGATGGGGTGCGGGTGTGGGGACAGATTTTCTTCGACGGGCAGGACATCTACGCGCCGGATGTAGACGTGACCGATGTGCGCAAGCGTATCGGGTTGCTGGCGCAGCGTCCGTTCCCCCTGCCCATGTCCATTTATGACAATGTCGCCTACGGACCGCGGCTATACGGGATACGCAAGCGCGAGATGCTGGATGCCATCGTGCAGCGTCAACTCCAGGCTGCCGGTTTGTGGGATGAGGTTAAAGATCGGCTGAATGCCCCGGCCTCCGCGCTCTCCATCGGCCAGCAGCAGCGGCTCTGTCTGGCGCGAGGACTGGCCGTCGAGCCGGAGGTTTTGCTGTGCGATGAGATCACGTCTGCGCTGGACCCCCTCTCATCGCAGCGCATCGAAGCGCGTTTATTGGAGCTGAAGGCCAACTACAGCATTGTAATGGTGACGCATGTACTGCGCCAGGCGCGTCGTCTGGCCGATTATGTGATTTTTATGTACATGGGTGAATTGATCGAGCACGGACCGGCAGAACAGGTCTTGCACAATCCACGGGAAGCGAAGACCCAGGCGTACCTGGCAGGAGAGTTCTATTGAGTCATGGATGTGGAGGTCGTGATGCACAACAAACTCTGGGACTTATTTTTGACATTCCTGAAAGTGAACTTACTGACCTCGTCAGGACCGGCTTCGGCGGGGCTGTTATATGCTGAAGTGGTAGGGAAGTTGCTCACGCGCGAGGAATTCATCGAAGCCGTAGGATATTCTAGCGTGCTCCCGGGATCGGATGCGCTGCAACTGGCAATGTTTATCGGGTATCGAGTAGGTGGCATCCCCGGTGCGTTAATCGCCTGTCTGGGCGCCGTGTTGCCGCCAACGGTTATCATGCTGGCGATTGCTGCCTTACTGACCCGACTGCGCGGTGAAGCCTGGATCAGCGGCTTTGTCAAAGGGCTGGCGCCGGCCCTGGCAGCCCTGTTGCTCATTACCGTTTTTCAATTGCTCAACGAGGGGCAAGGACAATTCTGGCCGTTTGTGATTCTGGGAGTCACCAGCCTGCTGGCGCTGGTCGTCTTCAAAGTTCCCCCCACGATTGTTGTGCTCGCGGCCGGATTGATAGGGATCTTGTGGTTTCGGTGAGAGTGATATAGGTAAGGGTTACAGTTCTCCGGTTGTGGAGGAGTCTATGCATATTTTGCTCTGTGCCGATGAAACACCACTCAGCCGGCCGGCGCTGACGCTAGGAGAACGGCTGGCGCTGGCCTTGCGCGCCGAGGTGACTTTGTTGCTGGCCTCGCCCTATAGCCCGTCGCCGACACTCACCACTGTGGCCACAGATATCAGCGCACGGTTGGGCGCCTTGAAACTGCCCTGCACTATGCGGACCCGGACGGATATTCCACGCCGCGCCATCATCGCGCAGGCGGAAACCGTGGCGTATGACTTAATCGTCATGGGCTTGCTAGAGCGCGGACGAATACGCCGCTGGTTGCGTGGCTCCTCCGTCCGGCGAGTCTTGCAGAACGTGGCTGCGCCGATATTGATTGTGCCCTCGGATCGTCCCGCCTTGAAGCGCATCTTGCTGTGCAGCAGCGATTTATGGTATCCCTCGGAAATGATTCACCTGGTAGGTCAGATTGCCCAGGCCACCCAGGCCGAAGTAACCCTGCTCTATGTGATTCCCCAACCCACACTCCACTATCCGGCGTTAAAAGAAGTCGAAGATGCCTGGGGGGCCCTGTTACAGACCGACACGCCGCAAGGACGTAACTTAAAAGCAGGGCGTGATGCGCTGCGCGCGCTCGGCGTCGAAACGTGGATCAGCCTTCGGCATGGCATTGTGAGGGAACAAATTATGACGGAAATCCGCGAGGGCGAATACGATCTGGTCGCGCTCGGCTCTACCTATGCAGCGCAAAGCATGCGGCGCTTCTACGTGCCGAGTATCACCGAACTGGTCGTCGAACAGGCACACCGTCCCGTGTTGGTCGTGCGACATCGAGATTGATCATAGCAGATTCTCGGCGATGGTCTGTTTAGACGTATCAGGACCAACAGCGTACACTAACACGTTTGTATCTACGAAGCCCCTATCGCTTATGTAGCGCCTCCCAATCTAATTTATAATCAGGAGGTAATTCGCCGGATTCTCTTAACATTGTATCTTCCAGTTTTATGCGATCTCCGTTGCCTGCCACGCTTCCAGCAGCCGTCTACCCTCCACCTCAATTAAGATCGTCGCTTGCCTGTCCGTTATCCGTAAGAGCATAACCTGATTCACATCGCCAATATATGCGTATGGACGCCCTGCAAGCATCTGTTCAAAAACGTCTGCGTGCTCCGGTGCAACTTCGACAAGGAAGCGCGCGCTGCTCTCGGCGAACAAGGCGGTCACCGCGTCTCCCCGCAGCATCAAATCCAGCCCCAGCCGTCCGCCGATGCACATTTCGGCAGCCGCGACCGCCACTCCGCCCTCGGAACAGTCATGCGCGGCGGCAACCAGCCCGGCCTGCATCGCCCGATGTAGCGCGCGGAATGTCTCAATGGCATCCGGCACAGGCGCGGGGAGCGCACCACCCGTTTCGCCGGTCAGCCGCTCGTAGAGCGAGCCACCCACCTCATCCCGCGTCGCACCGACAAGGTAAATCCGGTCGCCGGGGCGCTTGAGATCGCTTGTCACACTCCGGCGCACGTCCGGCACAATGCCCAACGCCGAAATCAACAGTGTTGGCGGGATCGCACGCTTCACCCCATGCGCGTCCACGAACTCGTTATTGAGGCTGTCCTTGCCGGAGATAAACGGGGTTCCGTAGGCCAGCGCCGCGTCATAACATCCCTGCGCGGCGCGCACCAGCCCGCCCAGGCGTTCCGGTATCCGGGGATTGCCCCAGCAGAAGTTATCGAGGATGGCAATCCGATCGGGATCCGCGCCCACAGCAACGACATTGCGCACGGCTTCATCTATCACCGCCCAGGCCATTGCGTAAGGATCATGTAGACCGTAGTAAGGGTTGATCCCCACGCCCAGCGCAATCCCGCGATACCCTTTGGTCATCAACGGTTTGAGCACTGCGGCATCCGCCGGCCCGTCGTTCCGCACACCGACCAGCGGCTTCCCCACCGTTGCCCCTTGCACCTCATGGTCGTAGCGGCGGATGACGGATTCTTTGGAGGCCACGTCGGGATGGGCGAGCATTTGCAAAAGCAGAGTCGTCAAGTCGTCAGATAGTCGCGTCGTCAGGTGATTCGTGATTCGTGATTCGCCGATTCTTGCTTCTTGTCTCTTGCCCCATTCGGCTTTGAGCGTCAGGCGTGGCCAGCCATTGTGCACAAAATCCATCGGCAGATCGGCGGCGAGTTTGTCGCCGTAACGGACGCGCAGGCGTTTATCGCCGGTGAAACGCCCGATGACGGTCATTTCGACATTATAAATTGCGCAGATGTCACGCAGGCGGGGCAGATTGGCCTCCGGCGCGGCAATGACCATCCGTTCCTGCGCCTCGCTGAGCCAGATTTCCCACGGACGCAGGCCGGGATACTTGAGCGGCACGTCGCGCAAATCCACCTCCACACCCACATCCTTGCCCATCTCGCCGACGGCGGATGAGAAACCGCCCGCGCCACAATCGGTGATGGCAGTGTAAAGGCCCTCGTCGCGTGCCACAATGAGCGCGTCAAGCACGGCTTTTTCGGTGATGGGATCGCCGATCTGCACAACGCTGCCCACCGTTTGCCCTGTGTTGTGTGTCAATTCGGCAGAAGAGAACGTTGCACCGTGGAGGCCGTCGCGGCCTGTGCGCCCACCGAGCGCGACGCACAGGTCACCGGGCCGCGCTTGCGTGCGATGCTGTCCTTTGGGAGCAATGCCCACGCAGCCGCAGTAGACCAGCGGATTGGCAACGTAGTCCGGGTGATACAAAATCGCGCCGTTGACGGTGGGAATCCCCATCTTGTTGCCGTAATCTTCGATGCCCGCCACCACGCCGCGCGCAATACGTCGCGGATGCAACACGCCGGCAGGGATCTCGCCTTCCGGCATATCCAGCGGACCAAAGCATAACACATCTGTGTTGGCGATGGGTTGCGCTGAAACACCCATCACGTCACGAATCACACCGCCGACGCCGGTATTTGCGCCACCAAACGGCTCCAGCGCCGAGGGGTGATTGTGCGTTTCCACTTTGAACGATACCTCGTACTCGTCGTCGAAATCCACAATGCCGGCGTTGTCCACGAACGCCGAGAGCACCCAGGGCTTATTCAGCCGCTCCGTCGCCGCGCGCAGGTACGTCTTGATGAGGCTCGGAATGATTTCTTTTTCTTTGATCTGCGGAAATCTGCGTGAATCTGCGTCCAAAATCACACGAGGCATACCGCCGTGGCAGGTGTAGTCAATTTCGGCTTTGAAGGTCTTGTGCTGGCAGTGCTCCGACCAGGTTTGCGCCAGGATTTCCAATTCGACATCGGTGGGGTCGCGGCCTAACAGCCGAAACTCGGCCTGAATCGCCTGCATCTCCGCCAGCGAGAGGAACAGCACGCGCTCGGTGCTCAGGCGTTGTAGAGCGTCTACATCCAGGTTGCGGATGGGGATGATATCTATGGCGTCGCTTGGCGCAGCGTCGGGCACAAACGCCGGCTGCATAGGTCCCAGGGTGTAGAACTGGATCACCGCATTACACAGGAGTTCCTCCGCAACGCGGCGCAGGATGCCAGGGGAAACATCATCGGCGAAAGTGTAGCGCATGCCGGTAACAACGGCTTCAAGGCCACCGATGCCCAATTGCCGGGCGCGGTGCAACAGGTGTCTGGCCACCGGATCGGTCACGCCGGGGTGCAGGCCAACTTCGATGACGCTCCCGCTTCCGTTTTTATCCGACGGGGAAGCAGGAAGGAGAGCATCTTCGCCGCCGACAGACCTGGAGAGAGAAAACCAGCGATAGTCCTCCACCACCGGATCCACCAGGAATTCAACGGCAATGCGTTCTACCTCGGATGCGGTGAGTGTCCCGCTCAGAAAGTAGAGGTTACTGACCTGAACGTATGTGATGCCCTCGATGCCCAGATGGGCGATTTGGCCGAGCAGGTCTACGGCGCGTCCATCCACGGAATTGCGCAAAAAGACTTCGATGCGATAGGTCTCTGTCACGGTGTCCTCTGAAAAATGGTTGCGAGTTATGAGTTAAAAATCCGTTCAATGTCCGTTGACTAGAAAATCGGTTCAATGTGTTGACGAGAAATCATACTACGGGGACATGGGCTGTCAAGCTCTGTACAGGGCTTTTATCATTCTCGTTGCAGTGACTTCAGCTGACTATGAGCGGATCGCCAGATCCGCGTTTCTCAACTCTATCAGCTAAAAACGGAGAACCGGCGTTCCCCTCGGAGCAAGAAGGATAAGGCCCTGAGCTTTGTATCGGTATACGTTTCATGCAACTTTTGCTTTTTGATTGACGTATCCATGAACGACGGTCAGTAAACTTGCCTTTCCCTTTCCCCTAAAACCGTTTCTGTGTTACAATATACGTACATCAAGTGCAGGGGCCTGACTTGTGCCGTCTCACATTCAATTAACCTTATTTCGCGAGGAGGTAACAATGAGTTTGCTTGACACAGTTAAAGAAGAGATGTCCGGCTTCGAGCAATTGGTTGCCAAGATACCCGGTTACAAAGGGTACAAAGAGAAGGAACAACGCCGCGATGCCGACAAACTGCTCCGCGATCATATTGTCAATCGGATGCGCACCGTCAAGACTCAACTTGACGGGCTGCAACAGGACCTCATCGGGGCGGGTAAGTTTGACCTCCTCGATGAAACCGGCTCCGCCGCCACACAAATTCAAACGTTCATTGATCGTGTCCGCACGGCGCCCTATGGGTACGGCGGGCTGTTCGACGCCGTGAAGGTTAAGGAAGAGGATTTGGATCGCGTCTACGAGTTCGATAGCGCGCTGCTCAGCTATGCCGAACGGATTGAAAGCGCCATCAGCAGCGCCCGCGAGGGTCTTGAAGGTGAAAACGCCCGGTCGCTTATTCTGATGGTGCGCGATTTGGCCCGCGAGGCCAATGCGACATTCGACGAGCGCCAGGATGTGTTGCGCCAAACGGCCACTGCCGGTGTGTAAAGCATAGGAAAATCGGAGGTTAAGAACTATGGCACGCGTTTTAGATATTATCGAATATGTTGATGAGGGGCGTGGTGAAATCGTGCATCGCGTTCCCGAACGTGGCTCCGGGGATTTTCGCATCGGCAGCCAACTGATTGTACGTGAATCCCAGGCCGCGGTCTTCTTCCGTGACGGCAAGGCGCTGGACACCTTCGGACCGGGACGACACACAATCACGACCGCCAACATCCCCGGCCTCGTCGGTCTGATCGGCAAAGCGTTCTCAGGGCAGACACCCTTCAAGGCGGAGGTCTATTTCGTCACCACCCGCGAATTGACGGATATGAAGTGGGGGACGCCACAACCCATCACCATCCCCGATCCGATTTTGGGAATGGCGCGCGTGACCGGCTTCGGCACTTATGCGATCCAGATCACCGACCCCCAACTTTTTGTCGCCAAGATCGTGGGCACCCAGAATCTCTACAGCACTCGCGACATTCAAAACTTCTTCCGCAGCATCATCCTGACCAAGATGATGGACCTCATCGGGGAAATGGGGAAATCCATCATCCAGATGGCCGCTTTTGTGGAAGAGCTGAGCGCCGGCGTGCGCGCTAAGGCGCAGGAAGAATTTGCAGCGCGGGGTGTCACGCTAAACTCATTTTACGTGGAATCCATCTCCCCCACCGAAGAGACGGCCAAGGCTATTGATGCCCGCTCGGCAATGGGGGCGATCGGCGATATGAGCGCCTATATGCAGTATCAGGGGGCGCAGGCAATGCGCGAGGCCGCGCAGAATCAGGGTGCCGCCGGGTCCGGTGTGGGGCTGGGCGCCGGCGTAGGCCTGGGTGCCGCGATGGGGCAGATGCTTGGACAGGCTGCCGCGCCGCACGCTGCGCCTGCCGCGCCTGCCGCTGCCACACCACCGCCACTCCCGCAGGTAACCTTCTATGTCGCCATCGGCGGACAGCAGCAAGGGCCGTTCGATATGGCAACATTGCAACAGTATATCCGCTCAGGGCAGGTGACCCGCGATACGCTGGTGTGGAAGGCCGGCATGGCGAATTGGGCCAAGGCGGGCGAAGTCCCTGATTTGAGCGCGTTGTTTGGCGCAGTTCCGCCACCACTGCCGTAGGCAGGTACCCGGATATATAACCACGGATATATAACCACGGATGTATAACCACGGATGTATAACCACGGATGTATAACAAGGTGGGACGCACTTCAGCAAGTGCGTCCCACCTGTGTTATGGTTTTTCGATAACGTTAGCTTTCTGCCTCGATATGCAGAGCTTCGTATAGCTGTTGCAAGACTTCCTTAGGCAGGTTAGGGCGACGCCCCTCTTTTCTAAGCCAGCGCTTCAAGTCCGGCATGCGAAACGCCGGCACCGGTGACCCCTCGGCCTCGACCACGGCGTCGGGGTGGACGAAGAGAATCACTGCCCGTACCGGAATTTCGACGCCTTCCGGCAAGCGTTTGCGCAGGAAGCGTTGCAGGTCTTCCATCTCCAGCAGTGCCATTTGATCCGGACGTCCCAACCCTTCCTGACCGATAAAACGTTTGAGCCAGCCGAGCTTCTCTTGATGACGCCACTTGCCGTTCTGGTAGGTGATGTGACCACTCTGCGAGCGCACAAAGATCACTGTGAGGCCGCCGGGATCCACTAACACAAAAGGCGCAGGGGTCTGATAAACCAACAGGGCGAAGCTGTTTTCCAATCCCTTGAGGGCTTCCGGCACCTTTTTGTGATGCGCTAACGGCCCCACATAGCGTCCTCCCAAATAAGCGCCGACGAGTGAAAACATAAATCCTATCCACACCACAATCAGGGTCAGCCAGCTTAAGTCGGGTTTCCAGAACAGGAGTACCGTCATCGCTACAACCAGACCCAGCCCGATCAACGGCGCAATCTCTCCCATGCGGGTACGGCTTTTGATTTGTGATTCGTTGACAATCAGACGCATATTCCCCCTTTCATTGTGTGAGATACCTGGGACATTCGTATATTCTATGTGTGATACACCAAAAAGCAAAGAGGACATCGCCGGGGCGGGAATCAATGCGATTCGTCGTCCCGAACTCCCTTCAAACTAACCACGCTCAGCAAGAACAAAATGCCGTATCCGGCAAAGATCACGAAGTAGCCCAGGCCGTGATAGGCTGCGTTCAGCGTATCGGCCACCGGACCACCGATGCCGGTACCGATCATACCCGCGCCGGCGCCGGCCAGGTTGGAGACGCCCAGATAGCGTCCGGCCTCGGCAGACGGGACAAGGCGCGTGCCCAAAGCCCAGTTGGTGGTGGTGAACAATCCGGCCGATAAGCCCAGAATGGCCCCGGCGACGTAGAGTAAGGCCATATCAGGCGCCCAAATTGTCCCCAACAAAACCAGGGTCGCTACAACACCCAGGACGCCGCTCAAGGCTACCATGCGTTTGAGACCAAAACGATCGGCGAGCCAGCCGCCCGGCAGCGCGCTGATCAGGGTGAATATCCCCACAAACATGACCAGTGTGCCCGTCATGCCGACAGCCGTTTCACGGTCCACATTGAAAGAGTACATCAAAAAATAAGGGACAAAGCTCTGGATGGATGTGATGGCGGCAAAATACATCAGACGGTTGATCACCCACCACGTAAACGTGGGCCGACGGCGCACCTCGGTGCCGATGGTCGCCAGGGTGCCGGCCCACACGCCGGCGACTACCGCTACCGCCATCGCCACCACACCGCCTACGGCAATGGCCACGTTGACGCCGATGTCCTTTCCGACGAAAGGCCAGGCGACCAGCCCCGCAAGTCCTCCCACGACGCCGCCCACCAATAGCCCGGCAGCGGCACCGCCCACGATGCCGGCCAGCATCCCCAGCACTCGCAACAGAGTGGGGGCCAGGGGAATATCGGGCTTTTCGCGCAGGGGCGTCTCTTTGACGAGGATCATCGTCAAGAGCATCAGCACCAGCAGGACGATGCCGGTCGCCAGGACGGCCAGCTCAAACCGTCCCATGCTGACGAGACGTGCGATCGTGAAACCGAGCAAAATCAGAGGAATCAGTTCCATAATCGCCTTGATTGCTGAAGCCATCCCACGTTGTTCTTCCGGCACCAGGTCGGGGATCAGCCCCTGGAGCGCGCCGTGGGAGATGTTCGATGAGAACTGGATCAACAGGATGGCGACAAGCAGACCCCAGTAATCGAAAGCCAGCGCGATCCCCAACAGGAAGAGCAGGTCCAGCAGCACGCCAACGAAAATAAAGGGCCGCCGCCGCCCAAACCGCGAGGTAGAGCGGTCACTGAGCAGTCCCATCGCGGGTTGTACCAGCATAGCGATGATCAGGCCGGCGGTACGCATCCCGCCTAGTGCCGTATTCCGAATCTCCGGCTGAACAAAGCGGTCCACCAGGTACGGCATGAAAATCGTACCGACGGCATTGTTGCGGATGTTTAGCGCCAGCCAGAACAGATTGATGCTGATTAAGTCATACCAACGCATGCGTTTCATAAGCAGACCTCCTCCGATAAAAATAGTCTCTAATAAAAACAGTGTGTAGTCGTTAGTCAGATAGTCCTGTGATCATTTTCATTATCGGGATTGTATCACCGCTTCGGTTACACTCCTTGAAAAAATCGTGTGAACGTTGGAAATCCGTTTGATCCGTTGCCATTGATTCGTTGTCAAAATTCGCCGCGCAAGGGTTCCGGCAATTGAGCTGCAATGTGACGCATGACCAGCGTGCTGGCAATGCGGTCACGTTCGTCAGGCGAGGTAGCCGCGGGCGTTTCCAGGCGATAGGCCGGCCCAAAGCGCAAGCAAAACGCGCCGTCTGCTTCAAATGCGCCCACCGGCGTGATGCTCAATCCCATGCGCACCAGATGTAGGATCAAGCGTCCCACACCGGATGGCGGTGCTTGCAACACGCCGCCGGGCGCGTCGCCGCCTTCGGGGGCCAGGCCGATGAGCGGCGCGGGGGTTGTATCTGCATAAGCCAGCAAGTGACGCACGGCCACTGCCCGCGCAACAACATCACGCGGATCGGGGGGCATGGGCGGCATGGCGGTAAAGCCGTAGACCCGTGCGACGCGGCGGAACAGCCAGCGCGTCGCCGGCGTGATGAGATGGGCGCGCAACGGGTCAGGGTAAGTCCAGGCCTCGGTCACGACCCAGTGAACTTCGGCAGGAACGACGGCGCTGACGCCCAGCGCCAGCCACCAGGCGCGGAAGCTCGCTGCGTCTTCTGTCGCCGGCCGGCTGTAGTGATTGATGGTCAACAAACACGGGCCGCGCGTGGGAATATGCTCCTGCCCATAAACCCGGAGTGGGGGGCGCAATGCAGCCACGCACGATCGCGCATCCGCACTGAAACACCGGCTGCACGGCACGCCCCGCAGCACGGCTCCCAACAACCGGGCCACCAGTCTCCGTGGGAACGGATAAACGGGGAATGATCGGTGCTCCGATGACAATGCTGTTGACACCTCTGGTTCAAGACTCCGGCAAGGCGCAAATCCAAAATCGAAAGCCGCATGGCAACATTTGGCGCATGATACACCCAAATCCATCAAGTGCACGCTATGGGGATTTACGCCGCTGAATTAACCCCAGGGCGTTATCATTCTTGCTTCATTTTTGCTCTGAGGGGAACGCCAGTTCCTCGTTTTTCGCTGATAGAGCAAGAATGATAAGGCCCTGGCAGAGCTTTTGCGCTATTAGCCTCCCGGTATATAATGGATATGATATAGTACAACTCGCGTTGGAGGTAAACGGATGGATAAAGTCAAAGACGCTCTGCGCAGCATCGGGCGTTTCATCGGCCTGGTCCTGCTCATTGACCTGGGCATCTTTGTCGTTGTCACCATTTCCTGTCAGATTGGGACACGCTGCACCGGCACCGCATGGAGCGAGCGCATGTTCTGGGCCGGCATCATCGCCATCATTACGGCGATGCCTGCCGTTCTGGCGGGGCTGAACACCAGTCGCGGCTACTTCGAGAACCCGCTGACCGCCGGGATGGACTTGCAGGTCGCGGGAACGATCATCAAGGATGGACGTAAGGGGCTGGACAAGCGCACCGCTTACGCCTTCAAGGCCGGTGCGGTCGGCGCCGGTGCCATCGCCATCAGCGCATTGATTGATATTTTGACGAGGTAGGGAAATTATCCGTTCCGGTGGAAAACTATGTGGTCCCGGCTAAAACGTTACCTGATTGCTCCGGTATTTGAAGACGAAGAGAAAAGCCGCGCCACCCGCGTGCTCAATGCATTGCAACTTGCACTGATCCTGGTCACAATCCTGGCCGGCTTTGCATCGGTGTTTGTTTTTGTTGAAAAGCTCGGCAGTTTTGCTGTGGTTCTGGGGATGGCGGCGGTCCTGGCAATCTCGCGGACGTTGATGTATCGGGGACACCTGCGCAGCGCCAGCATCGTGATTCTGACAGGTTTATGGATCGTGATGACCGGGCTGGTGACGTTCTCCGGCGGCATGAACAGCATTGACGCCGTATACTACATCTCTCTGACCATCATCGGCGGGCTGCTCCTGGGCACACCGGCCATGATGGTCCTTGCTGTCGCCAGCAGTCTGGCCGGCCTGGCTATGGCGCTCTGCAAAAAGTGGGGATGTCCGGTGCCGCAACTATTTCCTGTGCCGCCGCTTGCTGGCTGGGTTAACTTTACCTTCAGCATGTTCCTGGCTGTCATCACCTCCGACATCGCTCTGCGCAGTCTCTACGGAGCGTTGGCGTTGGCACGCCAACGTCTGGAAGAACGTCACAAAGCCGAGCAAGAACTTGAGCGACTGCTTGCGCGCTTTCAAGAACAAGCACGTCAGGTGCAGCAGGTGATGGATACCGTGCCGGAAGGGGTGCTGCTGCTCAACGACGAAGGGCGCGTGCTTTCGGCGAATCGCCTGGGACAAGGTGACCTGCGTACTCTGGCCGGCCTTGAAGTTGGAAATGTCCTCACGCACCTGGCCAGGCGACCGCTTGGGGAGATCCTGGCCACGCCCCCGCATGGTCTGTGGCACGAGCTGGAGGCTCAGAAACGCAATTTCCAGGTGCTTGCCAAGCCCATCATCAGCCCGGAACGCTCCGAGGGCTGGGTGCTTGTCATCCGTGATATAACACATCAACGCGAGATCGAACAGCGCAGCCAGCAGCAAGAACGCCTGGCTGCCGTGGGGCAACTGGCCGCCGGCATCGCCCATGACTTCAACAACATTATGGCGACGATCGTGCTCTACGCCCAACTGTCCCGGCGTGATAAAAGCGTGCCCCTGAAAGTGCAAGAGCGGTTGGACGTCATTTACCAGCAAGCTATGCACGCCACGCAGTTGATCCAGCAAATCCTCGATTTTAGCCGCCGTGCCGTCCTAGAGCGCCACCCATTCGACCTGCTGCCGTTCTTGAAAGAACAAATCAAACTCTTACAGCGTACCCTGCCGGAAAACATTGTCATTACTCTGAACTATAATGTGGACAATGGTTTCATCTACGGGTCGCCCGCAGCCCTACAACAGGTGATCATGAACCTGGCCGTCAACGCGCGCGATGCCATGCCCAATGGCGGTGAATTGTATTTTGGGTTGACACGCCTCCACATCGCCGAAAGTGAGGTGAAGGCCGTCAACGATGTGGGCGTGGGAGAGTGGATCCAGCTCACCGTCACCGATACCGGTGTGGGTATCACCGAAGACGTTTTACCACACATCTTCGATCCGTTCTTCACCACCAAAGAACCCGGTGCCGGCACGGGACTGGGCCTGGCGCAGGTTCACGGTATTGTGGCCATGCACGAGGGTCATATTCGCGTCGCCACCCGCGTCGGTGAGGGCACGACGTTCACCCTCTACCTGCCGGCTTACCTTGAGACGCCACCGCCCCCGTCCCGGAGTCCCGTGCCGGCGCCATCTGTGGGGCACGGAGAAACCATCCTTGTCATCGAAGATAATCCTGTCACGCGCCGGGCGCTGGCAGAAAGCCTGGAGACGCTCAACTACCGCGTCCAGACCGCTGAGAACGGTCGTAAAGCATTGGTGGCTCTTGAAGATCATCCGGACGACATCGCGTTGATTGTGAGCGATGTGCTGATGCCGGAGATGGGTGGGATCGAGTTGCTCCGGGAGATGAAAAAGCGCGGGATGACCACCCGTTTGGTGCTGCTCACCGGTCATCCTCTCAAGCAGGAATTGGAAAGCCTCAGAGCCGACGGCGTAAGTGCTCTGGTAGCTGACTGTCTGTTGAAGCCGGTCGAGTTCGAGACGCTGGCTCGCGTTGTGGCGCAGGCGCTGAAACCGGAATCTGGCACTTGAGGCCCCTGAGAAATGGAGGTTTTTGGAGACCTGGTGTGGTCAAGACATTGAGATCCCAAACTTATTGAGGTATCGCACAAACCCTGAACAAGTTCGAGATTCCGCCACACCGCCGCGGGAGCTTCTAAAGAGCCGGTGACATTTATGGGACGTGGGGGAGTTCTCTGCCCCCGACTTCTGCCAGCATTGTCCCCTTTTCCACCTGAGCGCCGACATTCACACATATTCGTATCACCTGACCGGTGAACGGCGCGCGTAACGGCATTTGCATTTTCATGGATTCCAGCACCATTAGCACTTGATCTTTCTCGACCCATTCCCCGGCTTTGACCAGCACATTGACCACCAGCCCCGGCATGGGCGCGACGACCGCGCCAGCTTGTGGTGTGTCTTTGCGTCGCATGCGGCGCCCGTCGGCACCCACGCGGGCAAGCAATCGTCGTCCCCCGGTCAGCACCTCCACCACACCCTGCGCCTGTGAACTGAGGTAGACTTCACGGATGCTGTTCCCTTGTCTGAAGATGTGCAGCCCATTCCCGTTCAACGCGATTAAATCCGCCTTGACCGGCTCATCGTTCACCAGGACATGGGAATCCACAATCTGTACTTTGTACTCCCGCTCTCCGATAGCAACCCGGTAAGTGGACATCGTTCCCCCCCTTAGTCCGCAGTTTTTAGTCCTGTAGTCCGTAATTCGCAGATTCGCAGATTCTTGATTCTCTTACATCTGCTCCCGCCAGGCAGCGATACGCCATGCATTCCCGTGGACAGGTGATTGCGGAACGGCTTTTTTGCGGTGCGCCAGCAATGCAGCCACCAGCGCCACATCGCGTTCGAGCACAGTTTGCTCTCCCGTCTTTGGCGGAGCGAATCGGTCGAGGTATGTGGTATCGAAATTCCCGGCCTGGAACGGCGGGCTGTCCACGATCTGGAACAAAAACTCTAGATCGGTGGCGATACCGCCGATCTGAAATTCCCGCAGCGCGCGCCGCAAGCGCACGATGGCGACAGCGCGATTCTCACCCCAGGCAATCACCTTCGCCAGCAGCGAATCGTAATCCACCGTGACCGTCATCCCCGTGTAGAGCGCGCTATCCACGCGGATACCCGGTCCGCCCGGCTCTTTGAGGTGCGTGATGATGCCGGTGGCCGGAAGGAAGTCTGTCGTCGGGTCCTCGGCCAGCACACGCGCTTCGATGGCTGCCCCGCGCAACTCGATGGTTTCCTGGGTGTAGCGTAAAGGTTTCCCGGCAGCCAACCGCAATTGTTCCTTGACCAGGTCCAGGCCGGTGACCATCTCCGTGACCGGATGTTCCACCTGGATGCGCGGGTTGATTTCGATGAAGTGAAATACGCCCCGGTCATCGAGCAAGAACTCCACCGTGCCCAGGCTGCGGTAGCCCAAAGCACGGCCTATCCGCGTTGCGGCGTCGTAGAGGAAGGCACGTTGCGCGTCACGCAGACCATGCGCGGGCGCTTCCTCGATGAGCTTTTGCCGCCGCCGCTGAATCGAACATTCGCGCTCGCCGAGGCACAAGATGCGTCCCGCACCGTCTCCCAGGATTTGGACTTCGATGTGGCGTGCGCGCTGCACCAACGGCTCCAGGTAAACGGTATCGTCACCGAAGGCTGCCTGTGCTTCCTTGCGCGCCGCCGTTACCATGGCGGCTAGCTCATCGGCGTTGCGTGCCAGGCGGATTCCGCGCCCGCCACCCCCGGCCGTTGCTTTGACGAGCACCGGGTACTGGACATGGGCGGCAATGTCGGCAGCAATCTCTTCGGTCAGCGGCGCGTCCGGGCCGGGGAGTACCGGCAAGCCGGCGTCGCGCGCTGCACGGCGGGCCGCCAGTTTGTCGCCGGTCAGAGCGATGGTCTCCGGGCGCGGCCCGATGAAGGTCAGGCCGGCTTCCTCGACGGCGCGGGCAAAGTCGGCGTTTTCCGAAAGGAAGCCGTAGCCCGGATGGATGGCGTCCGCGCCGCTGTGTTGCGCCGCTGCGATCACCGCCGGGATGTTGAGGTAACTTTGCGCGGCCGGTGTTGGCCCCAGGTAGAGGGCTTCGTCGGCGTAGCGCGTATGCAGTGCCTCACGGTCGGCGTCGGAGTAGACCGCCACGCTCGGCAGCCCTAAATCTCGACATGCCCGCAAGATGCGGATGGCAATTTCCCCCCTGTTGGCAACAAGAACTTTCATAAGACCTCCGGTCGGTTAGTCTTGTAGTCTTGTAGTCTTGTAGTCTTTAGTCTGGTAGTCTTTAGTCCTGGTAGTCCTTAGTCTGGTAGTCTTGTAGTCTTTAGTCTTGTAGTCTTTAGTCTGGTAGTCAAAGAGCGTCTGACTATCGACTATTCGACTATCCGACTACTCGACTACTCGACTACTCGACTACTCGACTACCTGACTACTCGACTACTTGACTACTTGACTACTTGACTACTCGACTACTCGACCACTTGACTACTCGACTACCTGACTACTCGACTACTCGACTACTTGACTACTCGACTACCTGACTACTCGACTACTCGACTACTTGACTACCTGACTACCTGACTACTCGACTACTCGACTACTTGACTACCTGACTACTCGACTACAAAGGAATGTTCCCATGCTTCCGCTTCGGCGTTGGCTGACGTTTGTCGCGCCGGAAATCCAGAGCTGCAATGAGGCGGGCGCGGCTTTCGGCGGGATCAATCACATCATCGAGATAACCGCGCGATGCAGCGACGAAGGGATTGGCCAGCTCGGTGCGGTAGCGGCGGATCAGATCGGCGCGACAGGATTCCGGGTCGGCGGCGGCGGCGAGGTCTTTGCGGAAGACGACGTTGACGGCGCTCTCCGGTCCCATCACGGCGATTTCGGCAGCAGGCCAGGCCAGGTTCACATCACCTGCCAGATGTTTGGACCCCATCACAATGTAGGCTCCACCGTAGGCTTTACGCAAGATGAGTGTCACTTTGGGGACGGTAGCCTCAGCATAAGCAAAGATCAGCTTGGCGCCGTGGCGGATGATGCCGTCGTATTCCTGATCCACGCCGGGCAGGAAACCGGGCGTATCCACTAACGTCACCAGGGGAATGTGAAAGGCGTCGCAGAAACGGATGAAGCGCGCGCCTTTGTCTCCGGCGTCAATGTCGAGCACGCCGGCCAGCATCAACGGCTGATTGGCAATGATGCCCACCGGCTGTCCGGCAAGCCGCGCAAAACCGATGACCAGATTTTGCGCGAAGGCGGCCTGCACCTCCAGAAATTCGCCACCATCCACCAGTGTCTCGATCACGGTACGAACGTCATACGGCTGTTGCGGATCGGCGGGGATAGTGTCACGTAGTTCCGGCGTGAGGCGACGAGGATCGTCATCACTCGTCAGGCACGGCGGCGCGGCGAGGTTGTTGGATGGCAAATACGTGAGTAGTTCACGCACTTGCGCGAAGATGGTATCCTCATCGGGCGCGGTGAAGTGCGCCACACCGCTGCGCGCCGCATGGACCTCTGCGCCGCCCAGCGTCTCAAAATCCACATCCTCGTGGGTCACGGCGCGGATCACATCCGGCCCGGTGATGAACATGTGCGCCGTCTCTTCAACCATAAACACGAAATCGGTAATCGCCGGTGAGTAAACCGCACCGCCGGCACACGGGCCGAGGATGACCGAAAGTTGTGGGATCACCCCTGAAGCCTGCACATTGCGGTAGAAAATCTCCCCGTAGGCCGCCAGCGCGTCCACACCTTCCTGGATGCGCGCGCCGCCGGAATCGTTGAGGCCGATGAGCGGGACGCCGTTCTGCAAAGCCATGTCCATCAGCCGGGCGATCTTGCGTCCATGGGCCTCACCTACCGAACCACCGAGCACGGTGAAATCCTGCGCAAAGACGCAGACCGAACGGCCTTCGATGGTGCCGCTGCCCGTCACCACACCATCGCCCGCCGGATGGTCGTTCTCCATCCCAAACCCGACGGCGCGATGGGTGACGAACATACCGGTCTCCACAAAAGAATCAGGATCGAGCAGGGCAGCGATGCGCTCGCGGGCGGTGCGCTTACCTTTGGCATGCTGCGCGGCGATGCGCGCTTCACCGCCGCCCAAACACGCCGTTTCACGGCGCGTTTGCAAAATTTGCAAAGTGTCCATTCTGTGAACCCTATCCGAAGAAATGAATCGCGTAATGACTGTTATGACTCACACACTAATAACACCACAGAGCGCTAGAAGTTACGGCAACTTTTCAAACGCAACTTTATGATTATCATGGTGTTGTCACTATAGGAGGGGAAATGAACGGCTCCGGAAAAAGCGGGACGGTTGATGCGCCGGATGGCCTCATCCAGACGCATACCGGTCATCTTAGGGACGAACAGGACTTTTCAGTTGAAATCGCCGCGATCGCGGGAAATGGAGAGCAACAAGCCGCCACGACGGCACCCGATGTAACTACAATCGCACAGGAGCGGGCACTTGTCGAGGAGGCCAAACATAGTGCGGAGGCATTCGGAAAGCTTTACCGACAGTATGTCAACCGCATTTACAATTACCACTATCGGCACACGGGGAACCATGTCGAGGCCGAAGATTTGACCTCACGCACTTTTTATTGCGCATTGCGGAGTATCCAGCAGTACAAAGACCGCGGTGGTACTTTTCAGGCATGGCTGTTTCGTATCGCCCACAATGCGGTGGTGAACTGGTACCGCGATCAAAGCCGGCATGCGGTCGTTTCGTTGGAGGCGAGCGATCAGCAAGTGGGACAAAGCGTGCACCGCGACGAACCCCATGAGCAAGCGGTGCGTCGGGAACAGCAGGCGATAATGTTGCGCCTTTTTAATCAATTGCCCGAAATGCGAAAAACGCTTTTGATCCTGAAGTTCGTAGAAAAGATGTCTAATGAAGAAATCGCCAAAGTTTTGGGGAAATCAGAAGGTGCGATCAAGTCGTTGTATCATCGCACCTTGATAGAGTTGCGCGAGGCAATACTACAGGGGGAATTAGCCGATGGTCTCTAGGAAAAAGTATATTCAATTGGGCGAAGGTTTGCTTCCACGCGAACAACACTGGCTGGAACACTCGATCCAGGCTGTGCTGACGCCGGTCCTGCCGCCGGAGCAATTTGTTGCCGATCTGGAACGCGAGCTGATCCAGGAGTCGCAACGCCAGGTGTCGGCGACTCAGGATACGGCGCGCGGATGGCGTGTCGCCAGTTGGATCGGTGGGGGATTGCTCTCCATCGCGGGCGGAATCCTGGTGTGGGCGCTGTTGCGGCAAAAAGCGCGCCAGGGAAGCGCCGCGGCCGGAGCATCTCCCCGGCGTCGCGCGCGCTTCGGAACACCCGAACTTGCCGGCGCCACCCCTGCCATTGCAGGGTGAGCGTCTCAGGATTTCAGCACGGCCTCAATTGTCGCAGCGCCAGGGCAACCGCTGCCGCCCACGACAGCAACTTAAATTCCCCGGCATCCAGCGCGGCCTCGACCTCGGCGCGTGAGAGTAACAACAATTCTTGTTCTTCCAAATCGTCGGCGTCAATCTCGGTCACACGATGGACGCCGGTTGCCAGAAAGGGGTAGGCTATGCCGGCGCCACGGTTGCCATCCACGGGATAGTGGCCCAGCGCCAGCCATTCGGTGGCTTCATAGCCGGTCTCCTCGCGCAATTCACGCTTTGCCGCTTCCAGCGGATCCTCGCCGGGTTCCAGATAACCACCAACCACTGCAAGTGATGTCCCCTCTATACTGTATTTTGTCTGCCGAAAACACAAAAACAGGCCCTCATCGGTCACAGCCGTTACGTTGATATAGTCCGGTGTGATGATCCAGGGCCAGGTAGCAATCACACGCCCATCGGGCAACTCGACGGTATGTTCTTCGACGACGAGAAACCTGCTATGGTTCAAGATTGTGCGCCGCGCCAGGGTTTTCCAGGGTTTCATAGGGTGCTCCACAGGTCTGTTTTGGGCAACTATACGTTGACTATATATCGCTTGTAGGACAAGTCAACGTCGCATGGCTTTATCATTCTCGTTACAGCAACTTCATTTGGCTTTAAGCGGATCGCCAGATCCGCGTTGGATCGCCAGATCCGCGTTGGATCGCCAGATCCGCGTTTCTCAACCGCTTTAAGCGGATCGCCAGATCCGCGTTGGATCGCCAGATCCGCGTTGGATCGCCAGATCCGCGTTTCCAGGGAACTGGAGCAAGAATGATAAGGCCCTGCAATGTCGTTGGATCCTTGGAGCGTCTTAAACTCTTCTTAAAGGAACGCATGGCTTCCCTTAAAGACTTTTCTGCGGCAATCGGGTATGCTATAAGTGTAGCCTGATCCAAAAGCCAGGGTCAAACATCTCAAAGTGCTCTTCAGATGTTTCGCCCGCACGATTGGATCAGAGGGTCGCCAGCCGCGGGCTTCAACGTTTGTACTTATCCAGGGCGGATAAGGCGTTGAAGCCTGCCCGGCTGGCTCTGAATTGGATAATGTTGCGACGTTTCAAAGTTTGAACGTGCTAATGTTCCAACGATCTTTATGGGAGGTGTGAACTATGATGAGAGTAAAAAAGTCAGTTTATAGCGTTGGTATTTTGATTGTCCTATCCCTGTTGACCCTGTCCGGCTGCGGGGCATTAGGCCAATGGGCGTTAAAGACCGTCATGCCGGCCGCGGCGCAGTCCCAGTCAGCAGATGTTGAAGCTCCAGCGGCAAGTGCTCAAGCGCCAACGGCCCCGGTGCCCGATAGCGGCGTTTTGTCGCAAGGGACGGTCCTGGATGACCTGCAAGCCACGTTGAACAGCATCTACGAGAGGGTCAACCCTTCGGTGGTCAGTATTCAGGTCACACAAAAGGTTTCCATGCCACAAATGCCGTTCTACGGTTTTACGCCGCAGACCGAAGAGCAATATCAGCAGAGTGCAGGGTCGGGTTTTGTGTGGGATAAACAAGGGTACATCGTCACCAATAATCATGTCGTCGCCGATGCGGACAAGATCAACGTGCAGTTCTACGACGGCACCATCGTTCAGGCGGAGCTGGTCGGCACAGATGCAGATAGCGACCTGGCGGTGCTCAAGGTGGACGTGCCCGCCGGGCAACTCCATCCCGTGACGCTGGCCGATTCCACGCAGGTGCGCGTCGGACAACTTGCCGTGGCGATCGGCAATCCTTTCGGACTGGAGAACACGATGACGGTGGGGTTCATCAGCGCGATCGGTCGTTCGCTGCCGGTCAATTCAGAAAGCACGAGCGGAGCGCGTTACACCATTCCTGACATCATTCAGACCGACGCGCCCATCAATCCGGGGAACTCCGGCGGCGTGCTGGTCAACGAGAAGGGTGAAGTCATCGGCGTGCCCTCGGCGATCATTTCACCGGTCGGCGCATCGGCCGGCATTGGCTTTGCCATCCCTTCGGCGACGGTGGCGAAGGTCGTGCCGGTGCTCATTGAGGAAGGCAAATACACGCACGCCTGGCTGGGAATCAGCGGGATGACGCTCACGCCCGATATTGCGCAGGCGATGGGGCTGGATAAGAATCAGCGCGGTGCCCTGGTGATTAGCGTGCAGGAGGATAGCCCCGCCAGAAAAGCCGGTTTGCGCGGCAGCGATGGGCAAATCACGGTGGACGGCCAGACCCTGCCGACAGGTGGCGATGTGATTATTGCGCTCGCCGGGAATAGGATCAACACCTTCGATGACCTGGTCGCCGCCCTGGCGCGCTTCTCTGCCGGCGATACGGTGACCCTCACCGTGATCCGCGACGGCAAGACTCACGACCTGAAGGTCACATTGGGTGCGCGTCCCACACAGAACACCGAGATTGTGCCGGCCACGCCCGAACAGGACGAATCACAGGATCGCCCCCTGCGTGGGCAGACCGCCTGGCTGGGGATCAAGGGGATGACCCTCGACGCCCGAATCGCTAAAGCGATGGATTTGCAAGCGGATCAGCAAGGCGTCCTTGTGTTGGAAGTGGTGGCCGATAGTCCGGCAGAAAAAGCCGGTTTGCGCGGCGGTGAGGAGCAAACCACCATCAACGGACAACAAGTTGCGATCGGCGGTGATGTGATCATTGCGTGGAATGATGAGCCGGTGGTCGCTATGCCGCAATTGCAAATGTTCGTGGGGCGTGCGCAGCCCGGCGACAAGGTGACGCTGACCATCCTCCGCGATGGCAAACAAATGGATTTGACGGTCACGCTTGGCAATAAACCCTAAAACAATCTGATGGCTACAGGGTCGTCAGTGTAAGATGGGGGAGCTGCGTGCTCCTCCATCCATTTGTACTATGTCACCTTACATAAAGTAGGGCTATCGCATTTGGGAAACTTTGTCCCGCTGTGCTGTCTGTTGGGCTGCTAAAGCGGCATCTTTAGGGAGGGTTTTTGTGGCAGGACGAAGTCCCGCCACAAAAACCCCCTCTTTTTATAATAAAGGCTCTTGCCCTCTTGGCTTTTTGGGATATGATAGGGGTTCAGCGGATAGAAAAGCCGACTAAAAACTATTTGACTATCTTAATGGAGGTTGATTATGCCAGAAATTGAAGGGATTCTTGCACGTGAAATTTTGGATTCGCGGGGCAATCCAACCATCGAGGTGGATGTGTATGTTGAGGATGGCAGCTTTGGCCGCGCTGCCGTGCCCTCTGGTGCGTCCACAGGTATCCATGAAGCCCTGGAACTGCGCGATGACGACAAAGGCCGTTATCTGGGCAAGGGCGTCTTGAAAGCCGTCGAGAACGTCAACGATGTGATTGCGGATGAGTTGCTCGGTTGGGAAGTGACCGATCAGAAGGGCATTGATGAGATGATGTTGGAACTGGATGGCACCCCCAACAAGTCCAAGCTGGGCGCCAACGCCATCCTGGGTGTCTCGCTGGCCGTGGCGAAAGCCGCCGCCGATTACCTGTCGCTGCCTCTCTTCCGCTATATCGGTGGAACCTATGCGCACGTGCTCCCCGTCCCCATGATGAACATCCTCAACGGTGGCAAGCATGCCGTGGATGGTCCCGATCTACAGGAATTTATGGCCATGCCCGTAGGGGCGCCCACCTTCGCCGAGGCATTGCGCTGGGGTGCGGAGACCTATCACGCCCTCAAAGCAGTGCTCAAGAAGCGCGGCTACGGCGTGGGCATCGGCGACGAGGGCGGTTTCGCGCCAAGCCTTAAGACCAACGAGGAAGCCGTCGAAGTCATCCTTGAAGCCATTCAGAAGGCCGGCTACGAACCCGGTAAGGACATCTGGATTGCGATGGACCCCGCTGCCTCCGAAATCTACGAAGACGGCAAATATCATCTCAAGAAAGAAGGCCGCGTCCTCACCAGCGAGGAGATGGTAGACTTCTACGCCGGTTGGGTGGAAAAATACCCCATCATCAGCATCGAAGATGGCCTGGCCGAGGATGACTGGGAAGGCTTCAAACTGATGACCGCGCGCCTGGGACACAAGATTCAGATCGTCGGTGATGACCTCCTGGTGACCAACACCGAGCGCATCGCCCGCGCCATCAAGGAAAAGGCTGCCAACTCTGTGCTTATCAAGCTCAACCAGATCGGCACGCTCACCGAGACCATTGCCGCCATCGAAATGGCTCACAAGCACGGTTGGACCGCCGTCACTTCCCACCGCTCCGGTGAGACCGAGGATTCCACCATCGCCGACCTGGCCGTGGCGCTCAACACCGGGCAGATCAAGACCGGCGCGCCTTGCCGCTCCGACCGCATCGCCAAGTACAACCAGCTCCTGCGTATCGAGGAGCTGTTGGGCGAGCAGGCCGTCTACGCCGGCATGAACGCCTTCACCAACCTCTAAAGCGCGCCTCACATATCCACTAAAGCCCCAGGCGTCCATGCTTGGGGCTTTTTTCTCCCTTCACAAATGTTTGTGCTGTACCACAATCCGGTGCGTTCCTCCTCAAAAAACTCGATCATTCCAATCTCGGTTTCCCTTTTTGCTTCGACTTGCTTGCTCCTATGGACACGGTATAGTTGCAAGCGAGGTGAACGATGAGGACGCGAATGAGCAGGTACCGTGCGATTTGCGGACGTGGTGTATTGTGGACGCTGCTGTTGACATTCAGCGCGTGCGTTCGCTCCACGACAGAGTTAGGGGGCACGCTCACGCCTACATTGCCGCAGGGGACGCCGCCGCTCGTCGTGCTCTATGCGCCGCCGGGAGCGTCCACACCCGGCTGGACATCTCCAACCCCTTCTGCCGAAGTATCCGCCACGCCTGAAGGCTTGCCGACACCCCCTCCATCATCGCCTGCCGTCGCTGTCGCACCCATCCGCCATCCCGTCGAGCCGGGGGATTCGCTGTGGGGATTGGCGGTGCAGTACGGTGTGCCCATGGCGGCTATCCAGTTGCAAAATGGCCTCGGCGCTTCAACGGTGATCAAGGCCGGGGATGTCCTGGAAATTCCGCCACCGGATGCCTGGGAAGGCGCTTCGACATATTGGGTGGTCTACGAGGTGGCCAGCGGCGACACCTTGAGCGCGATTGCCGCGCGGTATGGCTTGACATCGGCGGAGCTGGTTGCCGCGAATAAATTGACCTCGGCAGATTTCCTCGCGGTGGGGCAGGCGCTCATCCTGCCGCTAAAGGCGCCCGCCGACGTTCTGGTGCAGGCGCCCACGCTCACGCCGACCAGCATTGCCCGGCCATCCCCTACGCCGACCGCAGGTGCGGCAGCGATGAATCCCACGGCCATCCCCACCGGTGGCGCGCCGACGGCCACGCTTGTACCCTTACCTGCCGACATCGCCGCATGGCCGCGCGAGGTGTGGCGCATTATGAATGAAACACGGGCTGCGTATGGGCTGCCCCCTTACGCTTACAATGAGACATTGGCTTTGGCAGCGCAGTTACATGCGGAGGATTGTTCGCAACGGGGATCGTGCAGTCATACCGGTTCTGACGGCTCCGACATCAAAACGCGCGTTCAGCGCGTGGGGTACACTGGCGGTTACGCCGAGTGTTGGGCCGTGCGTTCCTCCCCACAGGGCGTTATTGACATCTGGATGAACGAGACCCCGCCGAACGATCCACATCGGCGTACTGTGCTGCACACCTGGTTCACCGAGGTCGGCATCGGCGTCGCTGCCAGTCCGTGGAAGGGCTACTACTACGTCATTGCGGATTTCGGCAGGCCCAGATAAAGGGTGCAGGAAGCAAGAGGCAAGCAAAAACTCCAGAGCTTATAGCGGCTCTGGAGTTTTTGCATGGGATTACCCGATATGCGTTTCGATCTCGAAGTGCGGCGGATTTTCCAGGTGCCGTTTGACCGTGCACAGTTGCGCCGCTTTGATCAACGCTCCCTGGTATTTTTCGGGGAAGCCGGCCGGCAAGTCAATGTCGAACTTGACCTGCGAAACCAAATGTTTCTGTGCATCCCATACCATACTCTGGCGGATACGCAGGCCGTCCGTCGGCAACCCGCGTTGCTGGCAAAAGCTCAGCACATAAATCCCTGCACACGTTCCAAGCGATGCCAGGAACAAGATAAACGGTGAAGGCGCCGAACCTTCTCCCCCATCTGAAGGCGGTTGATCCGTCTTGATCACGAAGTCGCCATACGTCGCATCAACGCGCGCACCACCCGGAAAAGAAATCACCATCTCCATTGCCATACGTTAGCTCCTTTTTGCACATTAGAGTTGTTCCTTAATAAGCGAGAGAAAAATTCCATAAGCCAGCACAGATGCCAATGACGTCATCATCGAAGTTTTCCTTGCGATTACGAAAACGATGTACCAGGATATTGTAGCGCTTGATGCCG
>Ga0208197_1000365_pt1 | contig 61151 bp, 54 predicted proteins | sample AD_JPNNA4_MetaG_FD_184444 | JGI IMG/M metagenome (GOLD analysis project Ga0208197, IMG submission 184444) | Active sludge microbial communities of municipal wastewater-treating anaerobic digesters from Japan - AD_JPNNA4_MetaG (SPAdes) (version 2) | ecosystem: Engineered > Bioreactor > Anaerobic...
TGACGTTTCGCGTGTCTCCATGTCTTTTTTTGTTTTAAATTCTTCTAAATATGATAGAATAATACTTATACGAAAAACCATTCTAAAAGTGTTGGGGGTGTGACCGTGGAGGTTTATGCACTTGTTGGTCAAAGCGGTACCGGGAAAAGCTACAAGGCATTTATAGTTGCAAAAGACAGAGACATAGGATATATAATAGACGACGGATTACTGATAGGCGGTACGAGGGTTATAGCAGGCCAATCGGCAAAAAGGGAAAGAACCCGCATAGCATCGGTTAGAAGAGCGCTTTTCAATGACCCTGAACATAGGGAAAATGTTAAGAATGCTTTAAAAGAGATAAATCCGGAAAGACTTCTTATACTCGGTACATCCCTTAAAATGGTCAGGGAAATATGTCAGGTGCTGGAGCTTCCCGAACTGCATGAGGTACTGTATATAGAAGATGTATCCACGGAAAAGGAAATAGAACTGGCCCAAAAATCACGCAGGGAAGACGGTAAACACGTAATTCCGGTGCCTACCTTCGAGGTTAAAAAGGACTTCTCAGGTTATTTTATTGATTCCCTTAAGATATTCAGCAAGAAGGGCAGGTTTTCCGGTATGGTCGAAAAGACGATTATCAGGCCTACCTTCAGTTATCTGGGTAAATATGAGCTTTCTAAAGCCGCACTTGTTCAGATAATCAGCATTTGTGTATCAAAGGTGGAGAGAATAAACAAGATAATGAGAGTCAGAATAGAGAACAAGCCTGATGGTATAATCATTGACCTTGATTTATCCATCAAGTTGATTACAAGAATTGACCTTATGATTGTGGAGCTGCAGAAAAAACTGGTGGAAGAAATAGAATACATGACAGGTATAAATGTATTAAGTATAAACGTAACAGTGAAGGCTATAACGACATAGCTAAAGGAGTATCTATATGAAAATCACTGAATTAGAAAATGGCTTAAAGCTTGAAGATGTAAAAGACTTCGATGCCGGGCACATATTTGAATGCGGACAATGCTTCCGCTGGACAAAGGAAGAGGACGGAAGCTATACCGGAATTGCCTTTGGTAAGGTTCTTAATGTCAGATCCGATTATGAAAAGGGAATCGTGATTTTTGATAATACGAATCTTAAGGATTTTCAGGAAATCTGGTTTGAATATTTTGATTTTGGAAGAGATTATGGTGCAATAAAAAAGGAGCTGGCAAAGGACCCTGTACTTGATATGGCCATAAAGCATGGAAAAGGTATAAGGATACTGAAGCAGGAGCCTTGGGAGCTCCTGATTTCATATATCATATCTGCAAACAACAGTATACCGATGATATCAAGAAGCGTCGGCCTGCTGTCTGAAATGTACGGCAGGAAGGTTCAGTACAAAGGAAGGGCTTATTATGCATTTCCAACTCCTTCAGAGCTGCAGGAGGCGGGTTTGGAGGAATTATCCCTGTGCAGGGCAGGATTCAGGTGCAAATACATATATCAGGCTGTAAGAATGGTAAATATGGGGGATATAAGGCTTGAGGAAATCTCTTCTCTGGATATGAATAAAGCCAGGGAGGAGCTTATGAAGATACCGGGAGTGGGCCCCAAAGTGGCGGACTGCATAATGCTTTTTTCCATGCAGAAATATGAAGCCTATCCGGTGGATGTATGGGTTAAAAGGGTTACCGAGTACTTCTTCCTTGGAAAGGATGTCAAAATGAAGGAAATCCGTGACTTTGCGGCGGAGAAGTTCGGGGATCTGGCGGGCTTTGCACAGGAGTACCTTTTTTATTATGCGAGGCTGCAGAAAATCAATCCGGATAAGAACATTTAGAACATTATTATTCACATTATGAATTTGGGGAGGGTCGTACTTTGATTTTGTTAGGCACTGTTGCAAATGCGGGAGCAATAATTATAGGCGGTATTGCAGGAAGTTTTTTTAGGAAAGGAATATCTGAGCGTTTCAGTAATATCATCATGTCAGTTCTGGGGCTTTTTACGCTGGTACTCGGCATGACGTTTGCGATTGATTCTCAAAATGCACTGGTTGTAATATTCAGCCTCGTTATCGGGTCGGTAATCGGGGAATGGATCGATATAGAAAAGAGAATGAACGATTTAGGCGATTATGTTCAAGACAAGCTTAATTCAAGAGAAGGAAGCTTTTCAAAAGGCTTTGTAACTGCCAGCCTTTTATACTGCGTAGGCACCATGTCAATTATGGGACCGCTGCAGAGCGGATTAATGAATGATCACAAGATACTGCTGATGAAGTCTATATTGGACGGAACTATATCTGTTGTTTTTGCATCAACTCTTGGAATAGGGGTTGCACTATCGTCCCTGCCCGTTTTGGTGTATCAGGGCTCCATAGCTTTACTTGCGTCATCCGTTGCCCCATATCTCAGTGAAGCGGTAATTACTGAGATGACAGCCGTAGGGGGAGTCCTGCTTGTGGGAATGGGCATAAATTTACTGGAAATAAAGAAGCTGAAAGTCGGTAATATGCTGCCTGCGATATTCCTTCCGATAATACTGATGCTATTTATGAAGTAAAAGGCACGGGGCTGGAGATATGGGATGCGACGGTTTTTAAGCTTGAATCCGGTATCTTGAATATACCTTATAATATTGAGAAAACGGTATAAATAAGGCGTAATGTTGAAATAATATAATGTATTGGAGAAATATTATCATTATTTGCTGTTTTTGGCTTATTTGGGAGTTTGATAATATGTTTTCCTTTAATTATTATATTAAGTGTAATTAGCACTCAATCTAGGTGAGTGCTAATAATAACAAATACATAGTGTTTAAAGTAATTACTTTAAGGAGGAGTATGCATGAATATCAAACCCTTAGGCGACAGAATCATCATCAAAGTCATCGAAAATGAAGAAACAACCAAGAGCGGTATAGTGCTTCCGGGTACTGCAAAGGAAAAACCGATGCAGGGCGAAGTGCTTGCAGTTGGTTCCGGAGAAATGGTTGACGGCAAGAAAATTCCTCTGGAGTTAAAAGTAGGAGATAAGGTCATATACTCAAAATATGCCGGAACAGAAGTGAAAATGGACGGCAATGAGTATCTGATCGTCAGACAAAGCGACGTTTTGGCAGTAATTGAATAATTAGGAGGGAAAATAGATGGCAAAACAGATAAGATTTGCAGAGGATGCAAGACGAGCACTTGAAAGCGGCGTTAACCAGCTTGCGAATACTGTAAAAATAACATTAGGACCAAAGGGCAGAAATGTAGTTCTGGATAAGAAATTCGGTTCACCGGTTATTACTAATGACGGTGTTACCATAGCGAAGGAAATAGAATTGGAAGATCCCTTTGAAAATATGGGAGCACAGCTTGTTAAGGAAGTTGCTACCAAGACAAATGATGTAGCAGGAGACGGTACAACTACAGCTACACTTCTTGCGCAGGCAATCATCAGAGAAGGGCTCAAGAACGTTGCAGCAGGCGCAAATCCAATGATAATAAAGAAAGGTATCAACAAAGCGGTTGATACGGCAGTAGAAGAGCTCAAAAAGAATTCGAGGCCCATCGAGAGCAAAGAGGCTATTGCACAGGTTGCTTCCATTTCCGCTGCAGATGAGACAATAGGTGAACTTATTGCCGAAGCTATGGAAAAGGTAGGCAAGGATGGCGTTATTACTGTTGAAGAATCCAACACCTTCGGAACAACACTTGATGTGGTAGAAGGCATGCAGTTTGACAGAGGCTGCATCTCATTATATATGGTTACTGATACTGAGAAAATGGAAGCTGTACTGGATGATCCATATATACTTATTACCGACAAGAAGATTTCAAATGTACAGGAACTGCTTCCGATTCTTGAGCAGATAGTCCAGCAAGGAAAGAAGCTTCTCATTATTGCTGAGGATGTTGAAGGAGAAGCCTTGTCAACATTAATAGTCAACAAGCTCAGAGGCACTTTCACCTGCGTGGCGGTAAAGGCTCCTGGCTTTGGAGACAGAAGAAAGGCAATGCTGGAAGATATAGCAATACTCACAAATGGCCAGGTTATATCCGAAGAATTGGGCTTGGAGCTTAAGGAAACAAAACTGAGCCAGCTTGGAAGAGCAAGACAGGTCAAGGTTCAGAAAGAGAATACAATTATTGTTGACGGTGCCGGAGATCCGAAGGCAATCAAAGACAGAATCAAACAGCTTAAAGCACAGATAGAAGAGACTACTTCCGACTTCGACAGGGAAAAACTCCAGGAAAGGCTTGCAAAGCTTTCCGGCGGCGTTGCGGTAATAAAGGTCGGTGCTGCTACAGAGACAGAGCTTAAGGAAAGAAAGCACAGAATAGAGGACGCTCTTGCAGCAACAAGGGCAGCAGTTGAAGAAGGTATAGTAGCAGGAGGCGGAACTGCACTTGCAAACACAATACCCGCTGTGGATGCACTGATTGCCGGAGTAGAAGGGGACGAAAAAACAGGCATCAAGATAGTCAAGAGGGCATTGGAAGAGCCTGTCAGACAGATTGCCGAGAATGCAGGGCTTGAAGGCTCAGTGGTAATTGAGAAGGTTATGGCCAGCAAGCCGGGAATCGGTTTCGATGCTTTGAAAGAAGAATACTTAGACATGATTCAGGCCGGAATAGTTGACCCGACAAAGGTTACAAGATCAGCGCTTCAGAATGCGGCTTCCGTTGCAGCACTGCTGCTTACTACGGAAGGCGTGGTTGCAGACCTGCCTGAGAAGGAAAAACCGGCAATGCCAGGCGGCATGGGCGGAGACATGATGTACTAAGATGAAATAAAAACTCGGTGGTTTTATGCCCGTGTTCATAGGGATATAATGTGAGCTATGGGTAATGGTTGAGGCAGACAGCAGATCAAGCTGTCTGCCTTTGCCTTTGTTCGGCTATTTTCTCGGCTTCTTCTGCGAATGCGCTGATGACACCGATGTCACGATAGTGGATTATGATTTCCTGTTCTGCAGTTCTGGAGTATCGTTCCCCACGTTCGCCGACCTCAATTTTCTCGATAAACAGGTTCAGCAGCTCACCGCTTAGTTCGTTAATTTCGGTATACCGTCTTGCTTTATCGATAAAGCGGGTAACATTTGCAACGGAAGCCTGTAGCTTCTGGATTCGCTCCGCCGTCTGAGGAATTCTTTCCTTCAGACTTTTTTGTTCTGTATTGTAGTCGTCAGACAGCATCCGGAACTGCTCGTTGTTGATTCGTCCCAGCACATTGTCCTCATAGGTTCTTTTGAACAAGGTGCTGAGTTCTTTGTCTCTCCGACGCATAACATCCAGTTCTCTTTGGAGCCGGTCAATTTCGCGCTTTGTTTCGGCGTTGTTTTTCCGGTTGATATACTGGATGAATAGAGCTTCCTGCTGCCTTGCGAAGTGGGTTACTCTCCGAAGGTCGTCAAGGATGATAGCCGCCAGTTGATACTCCCTGATGTAGTGACCGGTGCACTTTTCCTTGCCGCGCTTCTTGTAGGTGGAGCACATGAAATTGTTCTTTACGGCATCCATTGTGTGTGCCCTATGGAGAACCAGCGTTTGTTTACAGTCAAGGCAATAGACCAGACCGGAGAACATATTTTGCTCAGCCATATTCGCCCTGCGCCTTTTTCGCTTGCGGATGTCCTGCACGGTAGACCATATTTCTTGAGTTATCAGTGGCTCGTGGGTGTTTTCGAAGCGTAACTGCTCAGCTTTAGGACGCTCAATCCGCTTCTTGTTCTTATAGGATATCGTGGTGGATTGCAGGCTTATGGTATGCCCAAGATAGACTTCGTCCTCCAGAATACTGGCTATTGTGGTGTCGCTCCAGTCATAAGGCCTTGTAGTGTCCACGCCTGTTAAAAGAACACCTGTCTTATTGTAATAGTAGTTTCCGGGCGTCATAACCTGCTCGTTTTTTAGCTGCCTCGCAATCTGACTGGGACCTTTCCCGCCAACACAGAGGTTGAAAATCCTTTGTACTATCGGGGCAACATCATCATCGGGAACAATCTTTTTCTTTGGATTGCTTTCATCTTTCTTGTACCCGTAGGGGGCTCTGGTTGCAACTCGTTCGCCGCGTTCCGCCTGCGCTTTCTTGGCCGCACGGATTTTTTTGCTGGTATCCTTGGCGTAGAAATCGTTAAACAAATTCTTGAACGGAGTGAAGTCATTATCTCCGTAGAGGCTGTCCACATTGTCATTTATTGCGATGAAGCGGATGCCGTTGCTGGGGAACACCATCTCGGTGTAATGCCCAACCAGTAAGTAGTTTCTTCCTAGCCGGGACATATCCTTGACGATGACGGTTGCCACTTCGCCGCTTTCGACCAGCCTCATCACCTCGTTCCAGCCTGGACGGTCGAAGTTTGTGCCGCTATAACCATCGTCAGAAAGGAAGATAGTGCTTTCAAAGCCGTTGTCGGCGGCGTATTTCTCCAGCATCAGTCTTTGATTCTGAATGCTGTTGGACTCGCCGTCTCGCTCGTCCTCCTGGCTAAGTCTGCCGTAAAGTATTGTATATTTTGGGTTTGCCTGTTTCATAAAAGCCTCCCTTTCGTTTGGCAAACCGATACGGAATGCTGGGGTTGCGGATTGCTCCGCAATCCCAAGCATACCGAAGAGTTTGCCGGAAGTCTACTGAATTATTGAAAAGAATTTCGTTCGTTTTCCTGTTCTTTATCGATTAAGGAGAGGAGCTTATCTGTAGGTAATAATGCAGCGGTTTTGGGGAACACCGAGCTTACAACAAACCTTTTTCCGGCTATCTCCATGTGCCGTTCAAGGCAGATGCTGTCGGGCTGCTCCTTCAATTCCGTGTCCTCGAACAGCGGAATTGGCTTGCCATCGAGCATTTTATCCTTGATCCCTACCGTTTCATATCCGCCCAAGACACCGGTTTCGATGTAATGGCGGGTAACCTTTTTGATGTTCCTGCGCCATAGTCGATGCTTCCGTATGCCCTTCTCTTTAAACAGCTTTTCGATTTTTGATTTGCTTGGATGCCCATCCGGGAGCAGATAAATATACCCAGAAAAGACATAAGCGGTGATACATTCCTGTTGTGGTTTCATGGTTTCAGCCCTCCTGTTGATTTACTGAATATAATCTTTTATGATTCATCCGTGTCATCCATATATCGAATCTCCATTCTACTTTTGACTGCTTCCGTCAGGGGAACATAGCCTCTACTGTTGTTGACCATCTGAACAGCTTTGCCCCGAAGCTTATGCGTATCAAGGTATGGAACTTCCATAATTGACGTTAGAAACAGATTCATTTGGGCTATCTCAACCGCAATTTTATATGACAGCTTTGAGAGGTGTTCTTCCAGATTCCTGATTTCACTGCGCTCGATTTTGCCATAGATTTCTGCCAGCTCGCCGGAAAACTGACGCAGAATATCCCGGCTGATGTACTCCCGTATAGCTGTATTGATGAAATCCGAGCGATTTTCAAATCCCAAAACTTTGTACTTTTCATCTGCCATTCGCAGCGTATCAGCAGGTAATGAAACCGTGATTTTCTCAGTCGTCTGCTTCATCATCATCCTCCGTATCCTCAAATTCCTGGTTCTGAAAGCTATAGATTTTGTCATACCGGATGTTACCGATGGTATTTTTAACATCCTTAACACACTTTTTTCTGAGTGCGGCCATCAGCTCATCGGTCATGCCTTTTATCTGACTTGCAGAGACATTTGCTATCATCGACTGCTCCACACACATCCTAAATAGCTGACGGCATATCCGTGCTTCCAGCTTGGCAAATTGATTTTCGAAGAATAAAAACGTCGTCTTATTGACGTATTCCTGACTTGATTCTGACTGTAGAAAGCCGAGATAGAACTCAACCGCCATGCACACAAATTCGCTCCGGCTTGAGATTTCATGCAGCGGATAGGCTGCGTCAATCTGTTTTATCATGCAGGGATACATCCAGATCCCGACCTTTTCTTTTTTGTCCTGTTTCATGTAATGACCTCCATTTCTTCTAAAATTCCGTATGGGACTTCCGTAATAAGACCTGAACATTGGCACTTTGGCAGTGAAGGGACGCTTCACACGTCGCCGCCCCCATTTACAGGTGCACCTTTTGCCATATCCCGGAAATCTTTGTCACGGCCCGCATTGCGGGGCGTTGTGGTATGCGTCGGTGCGGCTTGCAGCACCGCGCTTTAACCTGCATATACTTTCGACCGTATGGTTCACCCTCAAAAAAGCGGTATGTTATGAGGCTCAGTTCCAGGGTTAACTTTGCCTTTACTAAGCTATTTCACAAAGCCCCGGACAGGCCTTATACTACCCAAGCAGGTATTATGATGCCACCCTGCCTCAAAAAACGCGACACAGGGGCACACAGGCGGGAGTGTGTGCGTCCGTTGCTTTGCTTTTTACCGCTATCCACAGCCGGGGCATTATGTCCTTTGCGGGCTATCGGAAGGGAGTGGTACCAAGCTTTACGGTGCCGTACCAAATTTGGATTATTGACATTCTCATAACTGGTTCGCACTTTAATAGGGATTTTGTATCATAGGGAAAAATGAGCCATGTTGGTGCATTTCTGGATTCATTATAATAACAGCGGCAGGAAAGTGAGCCAACATGGCTTACATTTCGGAAAGGGTGCAAGGATGCAAAGTATGTAAGACATTGCACCCTTACACCCTTGACTCAGGAAGACGCCAATACCAGTGCTCACCGATTCTGTCCGATTGGATATCCAGATTCTTTTTAGCAATCTTCACCGTTCGCTCAGAGATATCAAGCTCTGCCGCCCGCCGAAACACATCCTCCGCTAAAACAGGTTCAATGAGCATCCGCCTGAGTTCATTCTCCATCTGCACTGTCTTTGTTTGTACCGAACCTGTTCCGGAGAGAATATCGTCTACGGATACATCACAATAGCCTATCCACTGAAAGCCGTTTTCTGCATCAAGTGAGAAGGCAATGGACTTACCCTCCGGCGCCAGGTTGCTTTTATCATGAGCAACGACACGGACAGACGGTTCGCTTTTCAGTCGGCCGACCAGAAGCACACTTCTTGCCGCCGCATGAAAGTCGATGGAACCAAGTCCGCGATAGGATGATTTCAATCCTTGAGCCTTGTTCATGTGACCGATGAGTATGATAGCGCAGCCGGTCCGGTCAGCTATAGCACAGAGACGCTTAAACACAGGACGCACTTCATTGGCCCGGTGCATGTCCACGTTACCTCCGAGATAAGCCTGCAGCGGATCAAGCACAATCAGTTTTGCACCGGTTTCCTGTACAGCCTGTTCCAGCCGTTCATCGCACAGCGTCAGTTCCTTAACTGATTCGTCAATGACCAGTATGCGGGAACAGTCGGCACCGGATGCCTCCAGCCTTGGCTTAATCGTATCCGCCAGACCGTCCTCCGCAGACTGGTAGATTACTCTGATAGGTTCCGCCACCGTTTTATCCTCCGGCAGCGGTTTGCCCGTTGTCAGCAGAGCAATCATCGCCAAAACAAAAGAAGTCTTGCCTTCGCCTGGATCGCCCTGGATGATTGTGATTTTGCCGTAGGGAATAAACGGATACCACAGCCACTGCACCTGCTCCGTTTCGATATCGCTCATGCGGATGAGCTTGTTTTTCTTTTTCTGCATATTTCACCTCCGTCCCGAAGGATATTTGATTTCAGATTCTGCACCGCACTCCCGGTCAAGTTCCTGCCCTGCGGTCTTGCGTGACCAACACAGCGTTTTCATCCCATTGGCACGCTCGCTTGTTTTGTAAGGTCCTGGCATGCTTCCCTGAGAGTATCCACTCCGGCTGCGGCTATTCGATTGTCAAGGAGCCTTTCTGTTTCTCCTGCTTTTATTTTCACAGGGGCCGTGATAGAATGATACAGAGAATATAAATAATTTATTTTTGCTAAATTCGATTATTTGCAAAGGAGGCCAGACATGTACCCTTATTGCAAGGTTTTCATAGACAGCGATAGGTATATTGACGTTATCTCATACTCAGATGAGAAGCATCACGGCTTTAAGCGCGGCACACAAATCGGGGAAGGTCTGGTCAGCTTCTGTGAGCTGGATATTAATCCTTTTGTGCTGAAAATAAAGGAACTGCTTGGAATGCCTCTGACAATCCAAAGCTATGACGATATGCGGAAAGCTGTTTTTGGCGTTGCGGATGTTTTCAAAGACAAACACGAGTACGCACATTTTTTTGTGACCGGTGCACTGAACAATATCTTGACGGGGCCAATCGTGATGAAGGATGAAAAAGAGATGGTGATGGCAGCCGTGCATGGAAGCGAAGAGTTAGACAGACAGTTGCTGGAGCAGCTTCGGGAATGCGTTCTGTATCTCGATTCTATCGTAGCACTGTACGATATCTTCTCTTTTGCGCTGGGCCTTTGCCTTGACAAAGACAATTACACCGGCAGACCAACAGCGGAGCGGGTAAGTGCGTTCTATTTCAAATATCCGGACTTGAACGGGTTTACCATCCCTACGGGCTTTGCGATTATGCCAGCTAAAAAAGGCTTTCTGGATTACAAAAGGACACAGGAGATTAATGATGCGGGAATCACTGATACAAAAGAACTGTTGGCATCCATAAACACAGACAAATCCAAGGTGAGCCTTTTGCCTTACTACCATGTACAGTCGCTGGGTGAAATGCTGTTTCTGGAATTCGTGGAAATGCTCAAGCAAGGGATTCAGGTCAAGCGATGTCGCCTATGCGGAAGATATTTCGTGCTGATTGATAAGCGCAAGCGCGAGTACTGTGACAGGGAATATGAAGGCGGTAAGACCTGTCAGGAAATTGGTCCGCTGCTCCGTTATGAACAGAGCTTGGAGTCGGATGAATACTTGCGTAAATTTGAGACCGAGTACAATAAAATCTACTCCCGCTTTTACCGTGCTGACGGCAAGACGAATGCTGATTTCTCCGGCAAGGATATGACACGGGATGAATTCCGCACATGGTCAAAGGCTGCGTCCAAAGCAAAAGCCGATTACCAGAGAAAACTGATAACTGGCGATGATCTGATGCAGATTGTGAAAATATAATATTACGCTGACAGCTTCTAACCAATGTGGAGATGAACAGCAGAAAGTAAGAGCGCATTCGGCCTGTTAGGGCTATATGCGCTTAAGGATATTGCATATTTGGGTTATTATTCCTGTAGTGTGGGCATTATCGGACACGTTGTATCAAGAAATTAATATCATTTCTTTTCAATATCTTTTGCCTCAAAAACTCAGCTCCAAAGTCCCATTAACTAAACCATTTCAACCATATCAAAAATATTCTTTATCTTTAGTTTTTTAATCGTTACTATGGTGCATAGCTTTCTTCATTCCTTGTATCCATTAAGAATTTTTTTGAATTCATAAATAGAAGTATTATAAAATATAGGCACTCTATTTAGCTCAAATCGGTTACTTTGCTTGCTCACTGAGCCTTTTTTTACTGTGAAGGCCAGCTCGAAACCTTCTTCTTTAAGAATATTCTTAATATGTTTGTTATATTGCCCATGTGGGTACGCAAAGAATTTTGTATATATTAACTGCTTACTCATTCTCAGATCCTTTGCAATGGTTTTCTTTTCTGAATTTAGCAATGCGCTTTTTCTATTCTTTTCAAGCTTATGAAGGCTATGTGTGTGGCAAGCGAACTCAAATACATCTTTGCTTTTTACTATTTCTCCTTTACTCATAAAGGATAACCTGTTTGGGTTAAAAGGTTGTGGTATATCTGGTATTGAGCCAGTTATCATAAATATTGATGCTTTGAAATTGTACTTTTTTAATATTGGATACGCATAAACATAGTTGCTCTTATAGCCATCATCAAAAGTGATGAGGACACTTTTCTTTGGCAAAGACTTTCCATACTTTAGATAATTATTTAATGCTTGTATGGTTATTGTTTTATAGCCATTATTGTGAAGGTATTTCATCTGCTTTTCAAAGTTTTCGACTGAAACAATAGCAGCATTGATTTTATTTTTATTTTCACTATCTTTTAGTAAGTGATGGTAAACAAGCACAACGACTTTTTCATTATCATCGGCGTAGACAGAGCAATCTAATCCAATTACAAGCGTGTACAATATCAAAACCGTAATTGCAATTATTTTTCTTTTCATTATCTCCTCCATTTATTACTTACATAGCAGCTTTATTAAATCAATGATCTGTTATTAATATTATTTACAGCTTTACTAACGATATATCTTGAAGATTATACAAGAACTTTAAGTATCTGTATCTATGAAATATTATTTTCGAATTATTTGAAATCAAAGATTAAAAGATGTTTTATTTATGAAATCGAAAATATAACTAGGGGTTGGAATAGTAAAACAAAAAAGCAGTGTGAAAATCACCTGCTTTTAAAAGATCAGTTGTATCAGATTTTATTTATAAGGTAGTTGTTGACTGAATAGCGTAAGGCCACTACTTTGTGCTGATATCTATGGTATAGTCTATGTTAGTTTTTAGTCCGGTGCTTAAATCTAATGTTTTGTCGCCATAAAAGCCCCTCTCTGCTTTGTAACTACCTATTAACCAGTTATAATGGACCCTAAGCACATATTTAGGTGTGAATTGCATATTTTCTGCAAACTTGGCATCTTTATACTCTAAAAGAACCGGTATTGAATATTCTATGCTACCCTTTCCTTCGGGAATAATGACACGAGTGGACTTTATTCCCCAAAGATTCATACCATCTATTGGCGGTATATTAGGATCATTTGAGTTTACAAGTGCGTCAATTTGAATATTAATACCACCCTTTGGCGCTACTGTTCCTTCTGGTAACCCTACTTTTCCAGAAATGGTACTTGTTGCTGGAGATATAACATCTAGTCGCCTCTCTTTATCATTCCATTTTACATTATACCCATACGCTTTAAGTGACTCAACTGGTATTACAGTCCTGCCCCCAATATTGTATGATTCAATTTCATAACCATCTATATAGGTTTTAATATCGGTGTAAAGTACTTTCCCAATAACATCGCCGATTTTTTTAATATCTGCTGATACAATAAAAACTGATAGCACAATGGTTAATAGAATACCTGATGCAACAATTCTCTTCTTCATTTAAAATCCTCCATTTTTTACAAAAATTCTGTGGCATTCAAATTATTGGATTTGCTTTATTTTGATTATAATCTAGATTACATAAAATATCTATGTGAGAAAGTTACCATAAATGTAAATTTAATACTTGGATTTTAATAAGCTGTTCAGAAATTTACAATTTAGTGTTTATTGCATAGTGGATAATACAATAAAAATTCCACTAACTTCATTTAAAGAAGGTAGCGGAAAGTAAAGAAATAAACTTAATATTAAATATTTTTTATTTTCTATGATGCTGTCCAGGCGTGAAGAGAAGGAGAATTACTGTTAGCAGCCTGAATATATTCATAACTATATGTCCTCGACGCTCCTGCAGCCAATGCGGTATCTGTAAGCCAATTCCAACGCTGACCGGACACCAAATTAATCCAATTTGCTGGATATGTGCTATATTTTATGACTGGTGTAAGATTAGGATTTCCAGGTCTTCCTCCGACGTGAGCATTGATGGTTTTTGAGGAGGCTGTATTGTTAACTATTGTAACATTGTATAAATAATGTGCACCCCAGTTGCCTAAAGTTGTATTAGAACAATCCCAAATTGTACCCTGATCATCTAATTCAATCATATCTGAAGCGCTATTATATTGGCAACTGTTACCGGCAAAACATATCGGCAGGTCACTTACATTGTATGTTACACTGGCATTAATAATACATGTAGAGCCTAAACCTCTCTTCTGAGCGGCAGGAGTACCTGAATATAAAGTAGCAGAGCCATCAAGATTTGTAAGTGAATTGTATACGTATGGAAAGCACCATACATCACCATCCGTCGAAAACCTTACATAGCAATTGAAAAGATTAAGGTTACCTACTGGCCCTTGCTGTGATAAGGCCCATTTTGATCCGTAACCTGGAATTGGTATAGAAGTAGTTCCAGTATAATTTATAAAATCTGCAGGAGTCTGACCTACCACCCAGCTCCAACCTTGTCCCTGTGGACCTGGGTTATAATGAAAACCTCGTTTGCTAACAGTAACATTTACTGCAGTAGATTTTGGGTTGTATAGCTGTACGCCAAAATAAACTGAATAACCAGACATATTTCTGTATGAGGCAAAAACTTCCGCTGTAGTACCAGCATATACATATACCCTATTCAAATAACGGTTTCCTATGCTTTTATCACCTAGAGCCTGAGCAGGTAGTTGTTCAGGATAGTTACAGTATATCCATTTCGGACTAGTTGCTGGTGAGTATGTTACTGCTCTATCTATCGTATCAGTAACACCAGCAATATGGCTCGAAGCTACTGGTGGCGTATTAAAAGTAATTGCCATAGTTGTTACCCCCCATATTTTTACTTATTTTAAATATATTCGATGTTTGAGTTTTATTACGAATTTAGGGCGTAAAGTTATGTTGTACAAGGAATTGCACCGATATTAAGCAGTTAATAAATTTGTTTGCTTATTTAAGGATGTGATTTTTAATGAGCGTAAGCACTATAAAATACACAATAAGTACGCAATATTTGGTACAAAATCGACATATAATATAGTAGCAGCCGTAACAAAGTCGAATACTGCTTATGAATTGTATTTTATTTTTGATGTCAGATCTTAGAAGGAAAATACTAGCTGGCGTAGAATATCTCGTATGCTTCTTTGTATTGATTTAATATTACTTTTTGTCACACACCCGCATAGTAGGTGGTTTATTGTTTCGCCGCTTTCGCACCTCAACAGACTAAAGTCCATAAAAGAATGGAAACCATAAAACTATATGGTTTCCATCTTTCCGTATCGGTTTAGGGTATGGTTCAATTAGTTTCCCTATTAAACCGTGCCTTTAGCCACCGAGTTTTTTCATTAATTTTTCAAATTCATGCAGGGGAAGGGGTTCGCTGAAGTAGAATCCTTGCGCGATATCACAGCCCCTGTCTCTCAAAGTCTCATACTGCTCTTTAGTCTCTACTCCTTCTGCGGTTATGCAGAGCTTCAGATTCCTGCCCATTGCAAGTATGCTGGATACAATTGCCGAATTCTTTGGATTCTCATTTATGTCATGTATAAAACTGCGGTCTATTTTCAAAGTGGTAATTGCAAAATTCTTGAGATAATTCAGGGAGGAATATCCTGTTCCAAAATCATCAAGAGCTATTCTTATGCCCATTTTCTTAAGCTTTTCCAATTTATCCGTTATATAATCGTAGTTTTTCACAGCAACACTTTCTGTAATCTCAAGCTCCAGATATTCCGGCGCTAGTTCTGTTTCTTCAAGGATTTCGGAGACCATATCTATGAAGTTCTCTTGAATAAGCTGTGCGGGAGATAAATTAACCGATACATAGATTGGTTTGCAGCCTGAATCCTGCCAAAGCTTGTTCTGCATGCAAGCCGTGTAGAGAACCCATCTGCCTATAAGGGTAATCAATCCGTTAGCCTCAGAGATGGGGATGAATTCACTGGGGCTAATCATTCCCAACTCAGGATGATTCCATCGCAACAGAGCTTCGCAGCCGACTATCTCTTTGGTGTGTGCATCTATCTGAGGTTGATAGTATATGGAAAACTCACCGTTGTCCAATGCATGGTGCATACTGCTGTCCAGGTTCATTTGTTCAAGAAGCAGTTCGTTTATTGCAGGTTCGTAGAAATTATAATTATCCCGGCCGTATACCTTAGCTCTCTGCATTGCTGAAAATGCATTCTTAAACAGGCTGTCGCCGCTTTCCCCGTCTTTAGGATATAAGGCAATCCCTACACAGGCAGTAATATAAAATCTGTGTTCATCTATTACCCAGGGCTGTCTGATAATTTGCCGAATTTCATCCGACAGCTTTATAACATCTTCCTTATCGCTAAAATTCTTAAACAATACTGCGAACATATCCTCTCCGATGCGGGCAACTACATGGTTATTGTCTTCAAAGCAGCTGATTTTTTCTGCCAGGCTTTTCAGAAGCTTGTCACCCACCGAATGGCCCAAAGCATTGTTAATGCTTTCAAACCTGTCTATGTCAAATATCATTAAAGCAAGCATGGTATTATTACGGGCGGATTTCTTAATCTCCCTGCACAGTATTGCATCAAAATGAAGCTTATTGGGGAGCAGGGTAAGTGAATCGTAGTAGGTCAGCTTGCTTATGGTATCCATCATTTTATTAAAGCTTCTTGCGGCATCTCCGATTTCATCATTGGTACTGATTTCCGACCTTACTGTAAGGTCTCCGGCTGTTGCCCTTGTAAATACTTCTTTAAGCTTTATGATTGGAGTTGACATACTTTTTGCAATGAAGAATCCGACTATTGAAGCTATTATCAGGCCTGCAAGCCCAATTAGTATAAGACGCGATGAAGTATATCTCATAGGGGTATGCCAGTAGTTTACCGGTATTTTGATAACCAGCCTCCAACTGTCGGTATTGGGTATTATATGATAATAATTCATGCTGACAATACCCTCAAAGGAATATGTATTGGAGCCCTGGTCCTTTGTGAGTATCTCTGCCGAAGCTTGAGCTATGTTTTTAGTTATGACATCTGATTCCTTTGTTATATTTTGCTGGAGAATTAATTCTTCCCTGGGATGGGCAATGATTAGGCCTTCTTTGTCTACAATGTATGAGTATGAGTTGGGATAGTTATATTTGAGATTTTCAATAATTTTTGAAAGCTTCATGAGGTTTACTGCTCCTGCCATAACCCCTTTAATTTTTCCGTTATCGTCCAGTATAGGTGATGCAATAATTGCTATCGGCTTTCCGGTAGATCTGGAGATAACCGGATTGGACACTACAGTTTTGCCTTCCATGACATGCTTGAAATACTCACGGTCACTTACATTTCCAACATTTCTTCTAAGAGTTGTACTATAATTCCCGTTTGACTCCGCAACCATAAAATGATCATATACATCAAGTTTCTCTTTGACTTCCTGCCTCAGGTAGGGTTCTATGCTATTCCAATCCATTGTTTTTATAACGGGAGAATTTGCAAATATATTAATTTCCCGCATGCGTTCCCCCAGCCAGCTGCCTATGAATTCGGAGTACAGCTCTGCATTCTTTTTACTGTTTTCGATTGTCATGTTTTCCAAAATGCTGCCGGTGAGTCTTTCCGACATTATAGTAAAAAGTAAAGACTCCAACGTACATATGGCTAATATCATCACCAGCACTTTGAACATTATACTTTTGCTGCTTATCTTCAACATCCCGCTGTCCTCCTTGATAAAGTTGAAAAAATGACGGTAAAATACCATCCATGCCAAATTATATCAAAAATTGGCACATTAATATAGTATAAATAATGTTAATTAAAAAACATACTTTTTAATTTTAATATCGGTCATAGAGGTTCTTTGATAAATTATAGCATTGGCCTTATTAATTTCTTGAGTTTGTGCTAAAATATGAGATAACGAGGTGATTGTATGAACCCCAAAAATAAAAAGGAAGCCCAGGGTGTTGGGGAGTTTACCCATATAAATGCTAAGGGCTATGCCAAAATGGTGGATGTTTCTGAAAAGGAAGAGAGTGTAAGAGAGGCAATTGCAAGAGGTTCAGTTTATATGGAAAAAGATACCCTGAAGGCCATTGCAGAGGGAAGGATCAGAAAAGGAGATGTCTTATCCGTAGCGCAGGTAGGCGGTATAATGGGAGCCAAGTCTACGCCGGATATAATACCTATGTGCCATAATGTCAGCATATATGGTGCAGATATAGAATTTAAGGCTGATTATGAAAATTCCAAAATTGATATTGAGGCGGTTGTGAAGACTGTCGGAGTGACGGGAGTTGAAATGGAGGCCTTGACGGCAGTATCCGTTGCGGCGCTGACTATATATGATATGTGCAAGGCCATTGATAAATTAATGGTGATAAGTGATATACATCTTGTACATAAGAGGGGCGGCAAGTCGGGGGAATTCAATTTCTACGACAAGCTTAAAGAAGATATCAGTAATACGAAGTGCTAGTGCGGGAGGTAGGATCCAATGGAGGGATTCAGTGTAGGAATCATAACAGTAAGCGATAAGGGGTCAAGGGGCGAAAGAACAGATGAATCAGGACCTGCTATCGAGGAGATAATGAAGCAGATAGGCGGCCGCATAGAAAAATATGTGATTGTTCCTGATGAAAAGCGGGATATAAAGGAAGCTATCATAGATATGTCCGATATGCTCGGATTGAATTTAATACTGACTACCGGAGGTACAGGCTTTTCAAAAAGAGACGTAACTCCTGAAGCAACTCTTGAAGTAGTTGAAAGGTATGTACCGGGGATACCCGAGGCAATGAGGGCGAAGAGCCTTCAGGTTACACCGAAGGCAATGCTCTCCAGGGCACAGGCTGGCATCAGGAAACAGTCCCTTATTATAAATCTTCCCGGCAGCCCAAAGGGTGTGAGAGAGAATCTGGAAGCTATAATTCCGGCATTGAAGCATGGGATAGAAATATTGACAGGCCAGGCATCGGAGTGCGGCGGAAAATAAATCCAAACAATGTTAAACTCTTGACAGGCTAATGCGTATTATGTAATATATATTGTGTGAAAATCAAGTCATAAATTTAATATATGCATCTCTCCGAGTCCATATTTCCTAAGGCACAAGGCTAAGGAGTGCGGACCGATAGGGTATTGTCGGAAACGGCAGTGCCTCCCATTTGGAAAGGAGTAGTGTAAATAAGTGTGTCCTTATTTGGGCATGCGTATTTTCGAGTTATGCTCCTGCCAGATGGCAAGGAGTTTTTTTATTGCATAGGAAAAAATGTATTGGAGGTATAAGACAATGGAAACGGTTAATATTACAATTGACGGAATTAATGCCCAGGTTCCTGAAAACTGCACAGTGCTTGAAGCTGCAAAATCACTGGATATTAACATACCTACCCTTTGCCATCTCAAAGGGATTAATGAGGTTGGAGCCTGCAGGATGTGTGTCGTTGAAGTAAAAGGGGCGAGAACGCTTCAGGCTTCATGCGTACTGCCGGTATCTGAGGGAATGGATGTCAGGACATGTTCCCCTGCAGTTATGGACGCCAGAAGAACAATTCTTGACCTCATGCTTTCAAGGCATGAGAGGGAGTGTCTCACCTGCTCAAGGAATCTTAGCTGCGAGCTTCAGAAGCTTTGCGATGAAATGGGAATAGACAAGGTTTCCTTCGAAGGGGAAAAGATAAGATACACAGTGGATGAAGCATCTCCTTCCATAGTGAGGGATCAGAATAAATGTATATTATGCGGAAGATGTATAGCCGTATGCAGGGATATACAGCATACAGAGGCCATTAATTTTGCCAATAGAGGAATAAGGACGACAGTTACCACACCATACGGAAAGGCACTTACAGAAGTAAACTGCATAAACTGCGGCCAATGCATAAAAATATGTCCTGTAGGCGCTCTAAGGGAGAAGGATGATACACAAAAGGTATGGAGCGCTTTAGGCAATCCTGATTTGCATGTCGTTGTGCAGACTGCACCGGCAGTCAGAGTCGGCCTTGGGGAGGAGTTCGGTATGCCGGCGGGAACAAATGTAGAAGGCAAGATGATAACAGCTCTGAAAAGATTGGGCTTTGATAGGGTGTTCGACACGGATTTTTCCGCAGACCTTACAATACTTGAAGAAGGCACAGAGCTGCTGAACAGGGTAAAGAACGGAGGGAAGCTTCCTCTTATAACATCCTGTTCTCCGGGCTGGATAAAGTTCTGTGAACATAATTACCATGAGTTTCTCGATAATCTTTCCACATGTAAATCGCCGCAGCAGATGATGGGTGCCGTAGCAAAATCCTATTATGCGGAGAAGGCAGGAATAGATCCACAAAATATTTTTGTTGTATCGGTTATGCCGTGCACTGCCAAGAAATTTGAAGCAAACAGGGAAGAAATGACTGTCGGCGGGTTGAAGGATGTCGATGTGGTTCTTACAACAAGGGAGCTGGCAAAGATGATAAAACAGGCAAGAATTAATTTTATTGCTCTGGATGATGGTGAATATGACAGCATATTGGGTGATTCAACGGGAGCGGCTGTTATATTCGGAGCTACAGGGGGGGTCATGGAGGCAGCGCTGAGGACGGTTGCGGATATTTTGACCGGGGAAGATATCAAGAAAATAGATTATATACCTGTAAGAGGCATGGAAGGTATAAAGGAAGCGACAGTGAACATTAACGGAGTTGATGTGAAGGTTGCGGTTGCTCATGGTACGGGGAACGCTGCAAAGCTTCTGGACAGTATCAAGAGCGGTAAGGCAGACTATCATTTTATAGAAGTGATGGCTTGCCCCGGAGGATGCATCAACGGCGGAGGACAGCCGATACTGATAGACAAGGAAAAGACTGAGGAAGTTAAGAAGCTTAGGGCACAGGGCTTATATAAAATTGACAGGGAAGACAGGAAGTACAGGAAATCCCATGAGAATCCCCAGGTAAAAAAGCTCTATGAAGAGTATCTGGAGGAACCCAACAGTCATATAGCCCATCGCTTGCTGCATACAAGGTATATTGAAAGGAACAGGGCTTAGGATAAATGAAAGGGAAGCTCAATCTGCTAACAAAGGCGGCAGTATTATTGGCCATAGCAGTAGTATTTCAGCTTATGAAAATGGGCCAGTATGCAACCGGAACAGGGATCAATGCAGTACTTATTACGGCAGTTGGGGTTTGCGGGCTGCCTTGGGCAATAGCAATAGGCATAATGACACCCATGCTGGCGGTGCTTCTTGGGGTACAGCCGCCTCCGGCAATTGTGCTGGTTCCGTTTATAATGGCAGGCAATACGATATATGTTGTTTTATTCAGCCTGTTAAGAAGATACAGCGACTATGCAGGCATAATTGCGGCAGCTCCGGCAAAATTCATTTTGCTTTATACGGCAGCAAATAAAATAATTGACAAGCTGCCTGCACCCATTAAGCTGGCTTTCAGCTTTCCGCAGCTGATAACTGCAATAACCGGAGGAGCAATAGCATTAGTGGTATTAAGAACAGTATCCAGGAAGCAATAAGAAAATCAGTGCTGCAAAGCAGGCGGCACTCCAGGATAAACAAAATTTTGAATTAAACGATATAAAGGCCGGTTTTGGCGGATTTAGCCAAGACAGGTCTTCTATTTTTTGTTTTTATTAATTGACGATAATTTAACAATCATGTATTATATTAATGGAAGCTTGCGAACACATTATGTAAAACTAAATAATTAACGATTTACTTATTATTATATAGGGGGAAAGTAAATGAAAATGCTCAATGTTACAATTAACGGAACCGTCACGCAAGTGCCTGAAGGCACAACAATCATGGAAGCTGCTGCCCAGCTCGGCATCGACATTCCCGCTCTTTGTTATCTTAAAGATGTTAATGAAGTCGGAGCTTGCAGAATCTGTGTTGTTGAGGTCAAAGGAGCGAGAACGCTTCAGGCATCATGTGTACTCCCCGTTTCGGAAGGTATGGAGATCCAGACTGAAAGCCCGAGTGTGGTAACTGCAAGAAAAGAAATCCTTAAGCTGATTCTTGCAAACCATCCCAACGACTGTCTCACATGTAACAAAGCGGGAGAATGTAAACTGCAGGAATATGCTTACAGATATGACGTAAAATTCGAAGAGCATCAGGGAGCGCGCAAGAACCTCGGAATCGACACTTCCAACCCATATATCTACAGAGACAACAACAAGTGCATCCTTTGCGGAAGGTGTGTCAACATGTGTGCAAAGGTTCCCGAGAGGGCGGTACTTGCGTTCGGCAACAGAGGCTTCGAGACGACAGTAGTAGCTGATAATAATAAAACAATGGGTGAATCCAATTGTGTATCCTGTGCAAGGTGTATAAGCGTTTGCCCTGTCGGAGCTCTTATGGACAGCCGGGCAATGAATATTGCCAGGTCATGGGAACTACAGAAGGAAGATGTCAAGTGTGCGGTTTGTGAACATGGCTGTGATTTCCAGCTGCTTAAAAGGAATGGCAAGGTTGTAGCTGTCAGGGCCCTAGCAGCCGGTGAAGGCAGGCCGTTATGCCTGAAGGGCAGATTGACCGTTGACCTGACTTATAATGATAATCCTAAAACTCCTCTGGTAAAGAAGGACGGAGAATTCGTAGAAGCGACCTGGGCTGAAGTACTGGGCCTTGATAAGATACTCGGGAAGATTTAAACATATTTAAATATAATGTAAAGGGTGGTTTATATGGTGAACTTAACTATTAACGGGAAACCTGTGCAGGTTGAGGATAACACCACCATACTTCAAGCAGCAGAAAGCCTGGGTATTGAAATACCTACATTTTGCTACGATAAGCGCCTTATAGGACATGGTGCCTGCCGTATCTGCGTTGTTGAAGTAAAGGGTGCCAGGGCTCTTCAGACTGCCTGTACTGTACCTGTCGCAGAGGGAATGGTAGTGGAGACTCACTCACCGAGCGTAATTGAAGCACGAAAAGAAACATTAAAGCTTATGATTGAGAATCATCCTCTTGATTGCCTTACCTGCGAAAAGTCAGGAAACTGCAAGCTTCAGGATTATTGCTATGAGTATGATGTAAAAGAAGGCGGATACAACGGGGAGAAAAAGAACTATCCCATTGATGACAGCAACCCCTTCTTCACATTAGACAGGAACAAATGTATTATGTGCGGCAAATGCATCAGGGTAGATAATGAACTGCAATGCACAGGGGCAATTAACTACAATGAAAGAGGCTTTGATACTCATGTGGGAATCCCCTATGACAGAGATTTCGAGCAGTCGACCTGTGTATCCTGCGGCAACTGTGTATCCGTTTGCCCGGTTGGAGCATTGATGCCCAAGCATCCGGAAAAGTTCAGAGCATGGGAGATAAAAAGGGTGAAAACTACCTGCCCGTACTGCGGCGTAGGCTGTCAGATGGAGCTTTTAGTCAAGGGCAACAAGGTGGTAGGTGTGGAACCGGTTAATGTTGATCCGAATAACGGACTTCTTTGCGTAAAGGGAAAATTCGGATACAGATTCATTGATCATCCGGACAGGCTCAAAACTCCATATATAAGGAAAAACGGAGAGCTGGTAGAAGCAACCTGGGATGAGGCATATCAGCTTATAGCAGATAAGATATTGGAAACAAAAGAGAAATACGGTCCCAATTCATTGGGAGGCTTCTCATCTGCAAGATGTACAAATGAGGAAAATTATTTATTCCAAAAATTATTCAGGGCGGTGATCGGCACAAATAACATTGACCACTGTGCCCGTCTCTGACATGCTCCGACGGTTGCAGGTCTTGCAGCCACATTAGGAAGCGGAGCTATGACAAACAGCATTAATGAGATAATTGATGCGGACACTATATTCATAATAGGTTCAAATACTACGGAAAACCATCCTGTTATAGGAGCTAAGATAAGGCAGGCCAAAAGAAAGGGAGCAAGCATAATTGTTGCAGACCCAAGAGATATAGAGCTTGCAAAGGATGCAGATGTATACTTACAGATAAAACCGGGAACGAATATAGCTCTTATGAACGGCATGATGAATGTAATACTTGAAGAAGGCCTGCAGGATAAGGAATTCATAGCTGAGAGGACAGAAAACTTCGAAGAGATGGAAAAGGTAGTGAAGAACTACACTCCTGAAAAGGCAGCTTCAATATGCGGTGTCGATGCGGAGGACATCAGAAAGGCAGCCAGGCTGTATGCAAAGGCTGACAAAGCAAGCATAGTATACTGCATGGGCATAACACAGCATACCACCGGAACAAATAATGTAATGTCAACTGCCAACCTTGCTCTGCTTTGCGGTAATTTCGGCAAGGATTCCGTTGGCGTTAATCCTTTAAGAGGGCAGAACAATGTTCAGGGCGCTTGTGATATGGGCGCATTGCCGGTATCATATCCTGCATATCAGCCGGTTACAAAACCGGAAGTAAGAGAAAAATTTGAGAAAGCCTGGGGTGTTGAACTCTCACCGAATAACGGAATGACAATACCTGAAATGATGGATGCAGCGGGAAGGGGCGATATCAAATTCCTGTACATTATGGGAGAAAACCCGATGGTCTCCGATCCGGACATCAATCACGTGAAGCACGCTCTGGAACATACGGACTTCGTGGTAGTGCAGGATATATTCATGACAGAGACGGCAGCCTTCGCAGATGTAATACTTCCGGCAGCAGTATTTGCTGAAAAGGACGGTACCTTCTCCAATACTGAAAGAAGAGTACAAAGGGTTAGAAAGGCTGTTGAGGCTCCGGGAAAAGCAAAAGCTGACTGGGTAATACTATACGAATTGATGAAAAAGTTAGGCTATTACAGGCGCTACAAGAGTCCGGCCGATATTATGGCAGAGATTGCAACTGTTGCACCTTCCTATGCAGGAATAGACTATGACAGGCTGGAGGAAGCAGGAATACAGTGGCCGTGCCCGACGAAGGACCATCCCGGTACCAAGTATCTGCACAAGGGCACCTTCTCAAGAGGAAAGGGCCTGTTCAGCGGTATCGAACACAAGGGTGCGGAAGAGCAGCCTGATGAAGAATATCCGTTTGTGCTTACGACAGGCCGTGTGCTTTATCATTATCATACAGGCACAATGTCCAGAAAAGTTAAGGGCCTGAATGAAAAGGTTCCGGGAGCATATGTGGAAATAAGCCCGACAACAGCAGAAAAGCTTGGAGTCAGCGATGGCGAAATGATACAGGTGTCTTCACGCAGAGGCAGTATCAAACTAAAAGCAAAATTAAGCAGCAGAGTAAAAGGAAATGTCGTATTCGTACCTTTCCACTTTGCTGAAGCAGCTGCAAATACATTGACAAACTCAGTCCTTGATCCCAAGAGCAAGATTCCGGAGTTCAAGGTCTGCGCAGTGGCAATAAACAAATAAGCCAAAAGAATAATATAGAGGTTGCTGTAAAACACATTTTACAGCAACCTTTTTGTTTCCGTCCCCTCATTGAAATCTTGTTATAAATCCGTTAAAGCGTAAGTATATTTATATAAACGCTATATATGCAGGGCAGATTGATATAAGGGGTAGTTCTATGAAAGAAATTATGGCAGACAAGTTGACGAAAGCAGTAACAGGGCTAATGTTATTGGTGATGCTGCTGTTCGTATGCCTGGAGAAGCCTGCAGTGGTAAGGAAGGTTTTTTCGGGATTAAATGAAACAGAGGACATGACTGATTCCATACATCAGATATTCCGCAACAGGAATAATGCGATAATAAACGGAGACCTTAAGCTGATTCAATCCCTATATGACACAAGCACCAAGTACGGCACATGGGCGCATCAGCATGAGCTGACCAAGGTCAAGTACATCCACAACTGGGAGAAGAAGCAGGGGGTGAAATTCACCGAAATCATACCGACGGTGAAGGTAAGAAGCATCAAGCCCAAGGGCGAAAAGTACACAATTAATCTGATGTGTTCAACGGAGTACAAGTATATATATGAGAATGAGCCCGGCGTTGTAAACAGCTTCAGGATAGGAACCTACCATGTGCTAGACCTTTTATACAAGGATGAGGTATGGATAATAACAAGGGAGTGGTACAAGGACCCTTTTGAGGATTCTTTGAATTTAGGAAAGATTGATGTTGATTCAGTACATCAGTATATAAGCACTCATGCGGCAAGGGATCTTTCCAATATAGGCGACAGGAGAAAAAATGCAGTGACGTATGCAGATAAATACTGCGGCGCTGCAAGCGAAGAAAAGTATGGCTACAAGTACAACAAGAAATACAGGAACTACAACTCCCAGGGAGGAGACTGCGCAAATTTCGCGTCACAAATACTGCATGAGGGGGGAAAGTTCAGAAAGACCCACTCATGGAATTACAACAGTAAAGGTGCTACCCGGGCATGGGTAAATGCAGACGGCTTCAAGAGCTATATGCTGTACAGCGGCAGGGCTTCGCTCATTGCCTACGGCAATTATGAAAAGGTGTATAAGGCATCCTACAAGCTGCTGCCCGGGGACTTCATTGCGTATGAGAAAAAGGGAGATATCACGCATATATCAGTAGTTACAGGCGCTGACTCAAAGGGATACGCCCTGGTGACCTGCCATAATACCGACAGAAACAGAGTGCCCTGGGACCTGGGCTGGAGCAACGGCAAGATCAAGTTCTGGCTGATTCGTGTGCATTTTTAGGAGTGTCGAAAAAGCACGAGCGAAAGTTGCTGAAAATGCTTGCAAATCTGTTGAAACAGATATGGGACAAGCTTATAATATTGGTAAGGCAACCCAATGAAAAGGCAAACCCGGCGAAAGCCGGGGACGCAAAGCCAACGGATCTAAGGCAGAAATGCTATGACGGCCGGGCTCCCAAAGGGGGTATTTTTATGAAAAAATGCTTTGTCAGTATATTGATGGCGATATCTATTATTGTAAATTTAAGTATCATACCTGTATTTGCATATAGTACAAGCTATATCAAGAACGGCGTTAAGCTGGACAAGCCCGGGAAAAGCCGGGTGGAGGGATATATCAGGATCAGCGGCAGCACTGATAACAATAAGATAAAACTGCTGGTATCCGGCGGGGACAAGCAGGTATGGTATGATGTAAAGCTGAATAACGGGGAATTTGATGAGGAAATCTGGTTCGACAAAAAAGGGAAGTATACCATAAAAGTAATGGTCCACGAATATGACAGGAAATACAGCTATGGGCCGGGATTTACCTTAGAAAACACTGAAGAATCGGATGAATACCTGATTCCGGCAAAGCACATAGAAAGCAATGATGCCGTAATAATTGACACTGCAAGGGAAATAACCAAGGCCTGCAGCAGTGATCTTGAAAAGGCAAGGGCAATATATGATTGGGTGACTGACAACATAAGATTTGACTATAATAAGCTCGAAATGCATAAAAGAGGCCAGTACGACAATAAGTACGGAGCTTTAAATACAATAAAAACAAGAAGGGGAGTCTGCTACGACTACGCAACTCTCGCAGCGGCACTAAGCCGTTCCCTGGGGCTCCGGGCAAAGGTCGCGGAAGGGGATTTGAATAAGGGTCCATTGAAGGGCTTACATGCATGGAATGAGATATACATTGAGGAATCGGGCAGCTGGATCAGAATAGACACAACCTTGGGGGCAACCACCGGAGAAGATTATTTCGATTTTGAGAATAATGACGAAAGCTATGTAGCATTTGAATTTAAATAGGACACAACAGAAGGACAGTTCGAAGCTGTCCTTTTTATTTTGAAAAATTTGTATATATAGATTAAAAAAGGAAATAATACCAATATAAATGTATAAAAGTTTTCTTTTGGACATACATGGTTCTACAACCTTTTTATACTAACTAAATTATAATCTAATTTGAAAAGCGTGTACACATGGGGAACGATGAACTGCGCTCTTTAACTGGGCATCTGGAGCGTGTGGAGTTATCGATGCAACCGACCCAATCTTATTTTAAGATTGGGTTTTGTTATTTCATAGCCGCATATCTCCATTAATAATAAAAATTATGCAGTTCTGGATACAAATGTATATTGTGAATCAAAATGGAAAATAATATATACTGATTGGGCGTTGTCTGCAAGGGAAAAGGGGGTAGCCGTATGGCTGGAAAAGTCATGAAGGTTATTGGAAATGTATTTACTGTAATCATAATCCTTATTGTCTCAATGTCATTGTTTTCATTAATACAATACCGGAAGAATCCGAACAGGCCGCCTTCAGTGTTTGGCTACAGTGCGATGTCGGTATTGACAGGCAGTATGAGGCCTTACCTGGAGCCGGGGGACATGATAATTGACAAGGCAATAGATGCAGATGAGGTTAAGGTCGGAGATGTACTGACCTACAGGCTTGGAAGTTCTATAGTCACCCATAGGGTAACAGAGATCATAGCTAAAGATGGCAATTTACTTTTTGAGACCAGAGGAGATGCCAATAACACGGATGACAGCAGGCCGGTAACGGAAGATCAGCTTATAGGCAAGGTGATACTGAGGGTCCCATATGGGGGATATGTTGCAAGGTTTATCAGGAGCCCGATTGGGTTGATGATTTTTATAGTAATTCCTGTTGCGATGATGCTCATAGGTGAATTAATGAAAGGCATACTGTCCGGGGGGAAAAATGAAAAGCAGGAGAATTTAAAGTCCGAGGACAGTGTGAATATAGATTAAACTTATACAGTATCTGCAGCTGAACTTATTTGAAGAAATGATGGAAGCAAAAGAAAGGGGTGGGATATGAAAATCAGAAATAAAAAAGGAATACCTTGACGGGGCATTCCGAAAAAGAAACAAAAAAATTACTCTTGGTACTATTATAACAGAAAAAAGGATTTTAATGAAGAAAAATGTTTAGGAGGCAAAGTGGAATGAACAAGAAGTTAGTAATCAGTTTGGTTTTGATAGGTGCATTGGCATTCAGCTTAGGACTTGGATCCTACGCGTGGTTTACCAGCACAGCAACCAGCAGTAACAACCTCTTTGAAACGGGAACATTGGCAATAGGTGTTGAAAGCCCATTAATTGCAGAAACAGAGTTCAAAAATATATATCCTTCATGGAACTCTGGTGTGAAGACTTATGATATTAAGAATGAAGGTACATTAGCTCTCAAATACAGGATGACAGTTCAAGGGGAAGTTGGGGAACTGCTTTATGACGGTCCTACCCCCCTCCAGGTAAAAATCAATAACAATGATTTTGTTGACATAAATCAGGTTGGAACAGTTTATATTGGAGAAATAGAAGCCGGCCAGACGGGGGAACTGAATCTTCAGTTCAGGCTGCCTGAAGAAGCAGACAATGATTATCAGAATGAAATTGCAAGCTTCACCTTTGTTTTTGAAGCAACTCAGGTTGACAATCCCGGCTGGAATGAAGCAGGCGAATAGAATAAACTTAAAGAAATATGCGGAGGGATAGGATATGAATAAAAGATTATTAGCCGTAGCAATGGCAGTGGTGCTTATCTGTGCTGCTGCAGGTGCAGGCACAATGGCCTGGTTTACCAGTTCGGCAACAAGCTCCGGAAACGTATTCCAAGCGGGAACCTTGATACTTGGATCGGAAGTTGACGGCGAGGATGTATATGAAAAATTCGCAACACTGGAATTCAAGGCTATGGAGCCTGGTGAGCCACCTGTAAAGGTGTTGGAAACCGAACTTAAAAATGTCGGTTCACTCCCATTCTACCTATATAGGATGACTGCTTCAGGTATAGTAGACAATAACAGCGAAAACAACATAGATGACATGATACTAAACGAAGTATTGAAGCTTAAGATATTCATAGGAGGCGAGCAGGTCTATTATGGCAAGCTCAGCCAGATGGTAGAGGAGAACGGAGGATTCTTCGATCCAATATACGGTATACAGCCCGGAGAGGAAAGGACACTCACGATAGAAGCTGAGCTTCCGGCTTCAACAGGCAATGCATATCAGGGCTTGAGCATGAAATGCGATCTCAACATATTCGCAGCTCAGGAAGAGATGCCTGTACCAGGAGAGCCGCCTTTGGGAACACGTTATGACTTGGGCGGCAACGACAGATTCAGTGTAGAAGGATACAATACAAATAATTATGTAAATTTTGATTGGGATTGGACACCCAATGACACGCTTCTTGGTGAGTATTATGAAATAAGGATAAAGCACGAAACCGGTGATACAACGACAGAAATACAGGAATTGCGGATATTAATATTCCCATTCGAGCAGGTAATTACAGCAGATGGTATAGATCCAGACGATGTATCGGTAGATTGGGGCGACGACATAGTGAGAATCAGGAGAAGTGCTTTCCCATCAGATTGGGATGGATTTGAGGTTGAACTGAGTGGTACACAGGGGGATGGTTCTGTGCTGACAATCCCATATCAATACTTCTCGCTGGCAAGAGAGTAGTAAAGGAATAAGACATTCAGCTATCCGTACTGCCTTTTTGGCAGTACGGATGCTGCCTTATTTAATAATATAACTGCCAATCTTATAAGAAAAGGTGGTGAGGGGAACATTGAAGAAAAAAAGATTATCAAGAATCGCAGCCTTGGTATTGCTGGCTTTTGTGACGAGCCTGTGTTTCCAAGGCATATTGCAGCCTGTATTTGCCCGAGCCGGCCCTGAAGATGCAGATATTGAATTATTTATCCATGGAGAAAAGTCTAACGGCGGCGCTATATTCAATACCTCCGGGAATATAGGCGATGCATTGTGGGCACCGGGAGTATCGGACAGTGGTATCATGAGGATTTACAATAATTACTCCAACAGGGTAAGTATCCACAATCTGGGCATTAAGCTGAAGCTTCACAATACCATTACCGATAAGGCAGTAACAGATTCTGCCCTAATTGAAGAATATGCAGAAGCTATGCAACTTACCATAAAAAAAGGACAGTTTCTGATATTCGAAAAAACCATATACGATAAGAGCTTTTATGAGATGCTTTATAACAAAGATAATCCCAGCCAAAGAGGTTATGAACTGGGTGTCACGGACCGAATAAACATAGGTAAGGATGATTCCGTTGATCTGCAGTATACGGTTAAGATGGCGGAAAGTGCAGGGAACAATCTCCAGGGGCTTAAAGCAACTGTGGATTTTATAGTGAATCTGCAGGAAAATCCTTACGAAGACCAGCCGGATGACGATGACGACGACGATGATAGGGATGACAGGGATGATAGAGATGATAGAATAGAGGAGCCTGTAATCAAAATACCTGATGTAGGCGGACACTGGGCTCACGACTGTATTATTGCACTTATTGAGAACGATGTACTTGTACCCAATCCCAACGGAAGTGTGAGGCCGGAGGATTACATAACAAGGGCAGAGGCTGCCGTGTTGATCGGAAAAGCTTTGAAACTTGAAGAATCCAAAGCTATCAGTACCGGCTATGTGGATTATGTGCCGACCTGGGCAAGGGGCTATGTTATAGCAACCACAGAAGCAAAGGTGTTCAAGGGCTATCCCGGCAGAGTATTCAAAGCCAATAACAATATTACCAGGGAAGAGATGACGGCAGTTCTCATAAGGGCTTTCAGGGAGAACTCCAACAGTGACTCGCCTTTGAATTTCACCGATAGTGACGAAATAGCAAAATGGGCACGGGGCAATGTAGCCAAATCGGTTGATGAAGGCATAGTTACAGGTTACACAGACAATACCTTCAGGCCTAAGAACTATATGACGAGGGCTGAAGCGTTTACAATAGTATGCAAGCTGTTGGGATACCATGAACAGCACAATAAAAGGTTATCATCCGGGCAAAAATATATCAGCCATGAAGGAGGTGATTTAATTGAATAATAGATCTGCAATCAAATTAATGGTGAGAACGATTGCAGTGCTTGTAATCGGCATTATGGTAAGCGTTATCTATCTTTCCAATGTAGGCTCGTACTCTTGGTTTAACAGCTCAGCAGAAAGCAGCATGAGGGTAACTGCAGCCGAAACTGAAGATATAGTTGATATAATGGAGATGGTTAGTGATGCAATAGATCCCGAAACAGGCGCTATTATAAACCCCACTAAGTTTAAGGTCAAAAGAGCGGAGGGGTTTGAAGGAAAACCCCTGATTTTCTTCTCTGTAGAGGGAGAAGCTGCAAATTATATCCTGCACATTAATCCTGTCAGGCTCGAAAGCAGCGGGTATTACATTATTCAGATAGAGACAGACATTAACCTGAACCAACTTGCGGATTTGCTGTTTAGAAGGAATAATATTGAAGGCACCTTGAGAGTTAAATACCTAAATCAATTTATTAATGAAAAATATGAATTTTACTTTACCCCCAACTACCTGATGAACAGGATAATGGAGGAAATTGACAACAAGGGTGCAATACTGGAAGAAGATAGAAAAAGTATTATAAGAGAAAGGGCTTACGTTGAATCACCTGAATCAGCCTCTGAAGACCTTTATGAACAAGATGGCAATGAGATTGTCAAAGAGGCTGTAACTTCATTGGCAGAACTGGCAGAATGGCAAGGTATCGAAGCCGGATTGGAGGGGGGAACGGGATTAGCTCTTGAACCCACTCAGGATTATCTAATGGATATAATATTCCCCGGCTTGAAGAGATACATGGAACAATTAAAAGACTATATAGGAGAACTGAGGACAGGGCTTGATGACAAAACAGCCCAATTGGCCAATCTGAATGAAGAGCTTGCAAACCTCGAAAGTCAGTACGAGGAGCTTATGGAGGTAAACGACAGGCTCACTGAGCAGATCAATAATCTGGCTGCCGCTAAGCCACCGAAAACCCCGGCAACCGGAGGCGGCCAGCCGTCTGGGTCGGGTGGCGGAGGCTCAGGTGGAGGAAGCTCAGGTGGAAGTGTTGATACCGGAAGTGGAGGTACCGGAAACATCGACACCGGAGAAGGCGGCACCATAGAAGGTGATGTTGGAGAAGGCGGTACCGGAGACATTGACGAAATACTATATGGCACACCTAACAATGGTAACGGTGATACCGGAGGCAATGACACAGGAGGCAATGACACAGGAGAAGGCGATACCGGAGACGGTGATACTGAGGACATTGATACAGGAGACGGCGATACCGGAAGCGATGATACAGGAGACGGCGATACCGAAGGCAGTGATACTGGGGACACCGACACTGGAGGCAGTGATACTGGGGACACCGACACTGGAGGCAGTGATACCGGTAGTGGTGATACTGAAACAGATACTGGTGATGCAGATCAAGGTTCTGATGACTATGATGACGTAGATAGCGAAAACTAGATCGGGGGAACCATCGACAACAATTAAAACACAGACTGGCTGCAAGCGTTAAAAAGAAGCATTGTAAAGCTACTGAATAAGCAGTTTAAAATGCTTCTTTTTTATTTAACTGATGTGACAGGGCTGCAGAAGAATACGGCAAATACTCATATGAACAACTGCAAATCCGATTCCAGTGCATCCTTTAGATAATCCTTTGCTTCCACTATCTCAAGCTCGGGAATCATCTCTTCCTGCTTAAAGCCCATTATCTCCATTGAAAGCTTGCAGCCGTAGAATTTCACATCCTTTTTCCTTGCTCCCTTCAGGAAGTCAATTAATTGAGGAGCGCTGTCGTCATCCATCATTTCAAGCAGCATTTTCTTTCCCAGGCCTGCCATATTCATGCGTGAGAGGGGGAGCTGCTCAGGTCCCTTGGGGGTAACTGCTCCAAACATTTTTTCATAAGCTGTCTTATCTTCCGCGGAGAACTTTTCAGGATCCCTTACAAGGAAGAGCCCCCAGAAGGTAAAGAACATGGTAACCTCCACCTGGATTTCTCTTGCCGTATTGGCCAGTATAAGTGCGGCCATGGCCTTATCGTATTCGCCGCTGAACATAAGTATGTTCATTCTTTTGTTCAATTAATAACCCTCCCTGTTACCTATTCGGATATGCATATTTTATCCATAAGACAGGGAAGTGATACATATGAGCAGGGTTCTTGTGCCTCATGTCTCGTATCTCTTCCTGTACAGCTCCTTATCCGCCGATATTTCACACAGTTTATTCACAAGGACATCTATCTCATCGTAATTGTTGTAGAGCCCAAAGCTGACTCTGACCATTCCGGGATGAGGAAGAGAAGGGTTCTTTATACGCTTTCTTATATCATTTCTGGGTATTTTCATAAGCTTCTGAACATAAGGCTGCGAGCAGAAGCAGCCGTTCCTTACCGCAATACCCGACTCAGCGGATAAAGCGTCGGCTACAATCTGATGGTGCAGTCCGGCAATATTAAAAGGTATAATACCGACTCTGTCCCTTAGGTCATCATCACAATACAGCTTGATATCAGGAATCTTTGAAATCCTGTCAAGAGCATATTCAAGGAGGCTGCTCTCGTAAGCCTCCAGGTTTTCCATCCCGATAGAAGCAAGAGTACGGACTGCTTCGGCAAGAGCCACAACGCCCATTATATTCGGGGTCCCCGCTTCTTCCTTGTGGGGAGGCTCCGCCCATTTAATCAGGTCATGGGTGACTATGTTGATGGTACCGCCGCCTCTGTATTCAGGCTCCCCCTTTTCAAAATCAAACTCGGGGCCGATAAGCACTCCCGTTCCAAAGGGTGCATACATCTTATGGGCGGAGAATGCCAGATAATCAATATGCCGGCTGCTTCCGTCAGGCTTCATGTCAACACAGGAATGGCCGATAAGCTGGGCTGCATCCACCATGAGCTTTGAATCATATTTGTGCACCAATTCTGCGATATCATGTATGGGGTTTTTATAGCCTGTGACGTTGGAAGCGCCTGTTACCGTAACAAGGGCAAGGTCTTTCCGGTACTTGTGCAGTTTTCTTTCAAGGTCCCGCAGTGAGAGCCTTCCATCATCGTCCACTTTGATATAGTCTACCAAATATTTGTTTCTCCAGGGCAGGTCGTTGGAGTGATGCTCCATGTAAGTAGATAGTATCACACTCCGCCTGTTTTTGTGATAAAGCCTGTAAGACAGCTTGTTGATGGCCTCAGAGGTATTCTTCACAAAAACAACCAGGTTGTTCGGATCGGCCTTGACAAATTTTCTTATTGTTTCCCTGGAATTTTCATATATTTCTGAAGAATATTTGGATTTAAAGCCTGTTCCCCTGTGTATCGAAGAATACCAGGGGGCGAATTCCTCTATTGACTGAATTACAGATGCAAAGGGCGGAGTTGTTGCAGCGTTGTCAAAATTTATAGAAGCAGTCATTTGACCGTTGGGAAGCGGTATCTTGGTATCTGCACCAACAATAAGGTCTCTGTAATTTACATTGTTTTTTACAAGCATACAATCACCCACCCGAATAATATATATATTCATTCTATTCAATACAGGGTGATATGTGTGTATGGCACATAATTCCATTGAAAAAATGGTATTTATTATGTAAACTAAAAATATGCCGTACTGCAATGGGTGCTACATATTCACCTCGTAAGCCGGGAGAGGAGAGTAAGTGAGAAGGAGCAAGCTTTTAATTTTTTTTCTGGTCATAACTTTATCCTTAACATCGGTAACCTTTGCAGATACGTTGAAGTATGGGAGCAGAGGGGCCGAGGTGACCAAACTTCAGGAACAGCTGAAAAAAATGGGTTATTTTAGCGGCAAAGCAACGGGCTATTTTGGAAGTATGACGAAAGCAGCGGTCAGAAAGTTTCAGGCAAGTAAAGGTATCGCAGTTGACGGCATTGTAGGAAAACAAACATCCAAATTTTTGTTTGAATCTGGGACAAGCAGTAGGAGTGCAGCTTCAAGGACGGCAGCCGCATCAAGCAAAGAAGCAAAGATAGAAATGTTGGATTGGTGGAAGGAAGCCAATAAGGTTTTTAGCATCGGAACTACTGCAAAGGTTACGGACGTAGAGACAGGAAAGAGCTTTATGATTGTGAGGACCTACGGAGGCAACCATGCCGACTGCGAGGCAGCCACCCTTGAGGATTCAAAAATTATAAAAAGCATTTGGGGTGGCAGCTGGAGCTGGAGCAGAAGACCTATAATTATTGAAACAGACGGAAGAAGGCTGGCTGCTTCCATGGCAGCAATGCCCCATGCGGGAGTTGACAGTCAGCCGGCAAACAAGATTCTAGACAAGAGAAGTCAGGGATACGGGCGCGGATACAATCTTGACAAGGTTAAAAACAACGGTATGGACGGTGTATTTGATGTACATTTTCTAAACAGCAGGACCCATGGTACCAACAGGGTTGATGCAAATCATCAGAAGGCTGTTAAGAAAGCAGCTGCATCAGGAAAATAATTGGACGGGCACATATGAATATTGCAGTACGGTAAAGGGATGCCGCAAACTTCTGAATGCGTAGTTTGCGGGGTCCCTTTTTCTTAAGATGTCGAATTTGCTGTGAAAATTTATGTCGTATATTGTAGTACGAAGTTGATTGAAATAAGTTATATACTATGGAATAATAGTAGTATTGAAATGGTACAAATAAATGACAAAAATTGGCATTTTATATATAATATTTCTATTCTTCTTATCCGGGGGGTTAGAGTTGGAAAACAGATGGATTCCTTTTGCGGCAGCGGCGGTTTTAATAATTATTGCATTTCATTTATTATTAATGTACGGGATCGAACTGCAGCAGATACAAAAAAGCATGCTTTGGGTGACTGCAATTTCATTTGCACTATTATTGCTGTTTACGGCCACAGTAATTATTTCAATCAATATGGACAGAAGAAGGGATGCGGAATCATCCCTGGCGGATAACCTTAAAATACTGGATGCTACCGTTAATGCAACGGGGGACGGCATACTGGTGGTTGACGTCAACCGAAAGATTTTGAAAGTAAATGACCTGTTTTTCAAAATATGGAATATTCCTCCCGACATGCGCAGCTTGAGTGATGCCAGAGAATTCTTAAGCTTTACCAAGAAGCAGCTTAGGGATTTTGATGTTTATGAAGCCTGGACAAATTCTTTATTTGAAACCTGTGCAATAGAACACTATATTGCTTCCCTGCATGACGGAAGAATAATTGATGTGTTTTCAAATCCGCTGATGGATAAGGGAAGTCTGGTTGGAAGGGTATGGAGCTTCAGGGATATTACAATACAGGTCAACGTTGAGCATGAGCTGAAGAAGAGCTATGAAGAGGTGAAGCTCATCACAGAAGCCCTGGAATACGACAAAGTCAAAACCGAGTTCTTTGCCAACATATCCCATGAAGTCAAAACACCTCTTAATATTATCATCGGGACTCTGCAGCTTATTGAGTTTGGCTTGAACAATGACAACATTACCGCAGGCAGCGATAAGATGGCAAAATATACTGCAATTATGAGGCAGAACTGCTACAGGCTGCTGAGAACGCTTAACAATTTGATATATATAACGGAAATCGATTCGGGCTATACTGAGGTGCATCTTCATAACAACGATCTTGCAGCAATTGTAAGGAGTATTACAGCCTCCGTAGAAAAGTTCCTGCAAAGTAAAGAGATACAGCTTGATCTGAGCATTGAACCGGATAGCCTGATGATTGCCTGCGATACTGATAAAATCGAGAGAATACTGCTGAACCTTATTTCAAATTCTGTAAAATTCTCGGGAAATGGTGGTAAGATAAGTATATCATTATACGAGAAGGAGAAGTGGGCATATATATCAATAAGAGATACCGGCATCGGCATACCCGAGGAAATGAAGGAGATGATTTTCCAAAGGTTCAGACAGGTAGACAAGTCATTTACCCGTAAGTGCGAGGGGAGCGGAATAGGCCTCTACCTGGTGAAATCTCTTGTGGAAATGCATGAAGGAACAATAGAAGTAAAAAGCGAGTACGGCAAAGGCAGCGAGTTTATAGTAAAGCTGCCCATAAGGTTGGTGGAGGACGATGAAATATCGGCAGCAGCCGAAGAAACAACCGGTGTTTTTGTAGACAGGGTCAACATAGAATTTTCGGATATCTATTAGATTATCAGACAGAACATATTAGGTAAGAGGATGAAGAAAAAGTGAGCAAAACATGGGACGGGAAGAGATACCACACCCTGAACCACTTTCTCAGGGAGAAGTTTGGAGAGAAGGTGTTTAAAATATCATTGGATGCAGGTTTTACATGCCCCAATAGAGACGGGAGAGTTTCTACAGGGGGTTGTATTTTTTGCAGCCCGAGGGGATCCGGAGACTTTGCAGGGACTTCTCAAGATATTGTTGAGCAATTTCATGAAGTAAAAAGTATGATGAACAAGAAGTGGAAATCCGGCAGATACATCGCATATTTTCAGGCGTATACCAATACTTATGCAGAAGCAGATGTATTAAGGGAGAAATATTATTCGGTGCTTAATCTGGAGGATGTGGCAGGCATTGCTATTGCAACCAGGCCGGATTGCCTGCCTGCGGATGTACTGGACTTGCTTTCGGAGATCAACAGCAGAACTTATCTCTGGGTTGAACTGGGGCTGCAGACAATGCATGAGAAGACAGCCCGGCTTATCAACAGGGGCTATGGACTGGACACATATATAGCTTCCGTAAAAGAGCTTAAGAAAAGGAATATAGAGGTGGTGACCCACCAAATAATTGGTTTGCCGGGAGAGAATAAGCGGGATATGATTCAGACTGTTGATTTTATCTCCAATACCGGAACCCAGGGTATAAAGCTTCACCTGCTTCACCTCCTCAAGGATACCAGACTTGCGGAAATGTACAGGCAAGGGGAATTTCAACTGATGTCCATGGAGGATTACATTGAGGTTGTAGTTGACTGCATAGAGAGAATTCCGGAGAATATGGTGATACACAGGATAACCGGTGATGGGCCAAGAGATACGCTTATTGCTCCAAAGTGGAGCCTTAAAAAATTTGAAGTCATAAACGCCATAGAACATTTGATGATGGACAGGGACACCTGGCAGGGCAAGAAATATGCACCAAACAATGATATCAGGAATATCTTTATATAAAGGATGAGCATAATAGCAAGGCTTTGAGGTCATACTATAAGAAAATCTGCTTAGAAGCAATTGCTGAATCCAGCGGCCTGTGCCCAGTCACCGCGCCAAAAAACCTTGACACGGGCATCGAAACATGCTAACATAATTCGTAAATATTGATATATGCAAGGAACGGGAATAGTAGAAGAATGAACAGCTTTAAGAGAGCCGGAGACAGGTGGGAACCGGTGGCTTTAGTTCTTGGAACTCGCCCGGGAGCAGCTTCCTGAATTGGCAGTAAGGCAAGCCGTATTTCCTGCGTTAAAAGGATAGATGGTAATGATGCGCCGTCGAAAAAGTGGATTTATTGGCATGGTATGCCGTAAATCAAGAAGAGTGGTACCGCGAACATACTTCGTCTCTTATTGAGATGAAGTTTTTTTATTGTTAAGGAAGGAGTGTTATTAATGCCGTATTCAAAGGATATCGACAGGAAGTGGCAGAAAAGATGGGAAGAAACCGGGCTCTACAAGTTTAATCCCAAAAACGTGGATAAGAAGCTTTATTGTTTGGAGATGTTTTCATATCCCTCGGGGGCAAATCTTCATGTAGGGCATTGGTATAATTACGGCCCTACGGATTCCTGGTCGCGCATAAAGAGGATGCAGGGCTATGAGGTGTTTCATCCCATGGGGTTTGATGCTTTCGGGCTTCCTGCAGAGAACTATGCTATAAAGACCGGAATACATCCGAAGGATTCAACAATGAAGAATATTGAGACCATGGAACAGCAACTTAAGGAAATGGGAGCAACCTTTGACTGGGATTATGAAGTGGTAACCTGTGTACCCGAGTACTACAAATGGAACCAATGGCTGTTCCTGAAGCTGTACGAAAACGGACTTGCATACAGGAAGGAAGCACCGGTGAACTGGTGTCCAAGGTGCAACACTGTCCTCGCCAATGAGCAGGTAGTGGAAGGCCATTGTGAGCGGTGTGAAACTGAGGTAATCAGGAGAAACCTTACTCAGTGGTTCTTTAAAATCACGGCTTATGCCCAGGAGCTTCTGGATAAGCTGGATGTAATCGATTGGCCGGAAAAGACTAAGAAAATCCAGAGGAACTGGATCGGAAGATCGGAAGGTTCGGAGATAGTATTCAAAATATACGGAAAGGATCTTAGCTTCAAGACATTTACCACCAGGATCGATACACTGATGGGAGTCACTTATGTGGTGCTTGCCCCGGAGCAGGAGCTGGTGGATATAATTACTACTCCTGAGCAGAAGGAAGCTGTAGAAGCTTACAAGGATTTTGCCAGAAAAGCAAGCGAAATAGACAGGATGTCAACTACCAGGGAAAAGACGGGAGTATTTACAGGGGCATATGCGGTTCATCCTATATCCGGTGAAAAGATACCTGTTTGGATATCGGATTATGTCCTTGCCACCTATGGTACCGGCTGTGTAATGGGGGTTCCCGCCCATGACGAGAGGGACTTCGAGTTTGCTGAAAAGTTCGGACTGCCGATTCCCAGAGTAATTAAGGGGGTTGGGGATGCTGATGACAAGCTTCCCTTTGTTGAATACGGAGTGCTTGTCAACAGCGGAAGATTTGACGGTATGACATCGGAAGAAGCATTGGTCAAAATCACCGAAGAGCTGGCAAAGGAAGGCAAGGGAGAGCTTAAAATAAACTACAGGCTCAGGGACTGGCTGGTATCGAGGCAGAGGTATTGGGGCACTCCCATACCGATAATACACTGTGAGGAATGCGGGGTAGTGCCTGTGCCGGAAGAGGATTTGCCGGTAATGCTTCCCTATGATGTGGAGTTTACTCCCGATGGAGAATCACCTCTTAAAAAGAGCAAGGAGTTTATGAATACCGTATGTCCCAAATGCGGAAAACCCGCCCAGAGGGATCCCGATACCCTTGATACTTTCGTTTGCTCCTCCTGGTATCAGTTCAGATATCCGGACAATAAGAACAGTAAAGAACCTTTTAATAAGGAGTGGATAGATAAGTTACTTCCGGTAGACATATATGTAGGAGGGGCTGAGCACGCAGCAATGCATCTGCTTTATGCAAGATTCATCACAAAAGCCCTGAGGGATATGGGTTACCTGGAGTTTGACGAACCTTTCATGTCATTGGTGCACCAGGGAGTAATCCTTGGCTCTGACGGGGAGAAGATGAGCAAGTCCAGGGGCAATGTCGTTTCCCCCGATAAATATATAAATGAATCCGGATCCGACGTATTCAGGACTTACCTTTGCTTTGGCTTCAACTATATTGAAGGAGGGCCCTGGAGCGATGACGGAATAAAAGCAATAATAAGGTTCCTGGGAAGAACAGAAAGAATGGTTGAGAGAGTATCTGAACTGAGAGGGCAGAAAAGCAGGAATGAAGTGACTGAGAACGAAAAGGAACTCAATTATGTAAGACACATGGCAATAAAGGGCGTTACAAAGGACTCGGAGATATTCCAGTTCAACACCTCCATAGCCAAGATAATGGAGCTTTTGAATGCATTGTATAAGTATGATCAGGAAGTTGAATACAAGAACATACCATACCTTGAAGATGTCATGGCGGATCTTCTGAAGCTGCTGGCTCCCTTTGCACCTCATTTTACGGAAGAAATGTGGGAGAAGCTGGGGTATGAATACTCGGTGTTCAACCAGAAATGGCCTGTATGGGATGAAAGTGCTCTGGTAAGGGATAGTATAGAGCTGGCTATACAGGTGAACGGCAAGGTAAAGGGCAGAATAGAAGTACCCTCTGCTGCTTCAGAAAAGGAAATTGAGGATATGGTTATGGCAGATCCGGAGACCAAGGAGCTTATTGCCGGAAAACAAGTGGTAAGAGTGATAGTAGTAAAGAACAGGCTTGTGAATATAGTCGTTAAGTGATTTTGAGGCATACATTACAGCAGTAAAAGGCTGTTTGTATGCCTTATTTATGTCCAAGAGAACCGAAAAGAAATATGAAGCTTCATTTGTGAGAAAAATAGGAATATGTAAAATTTGTTTGATTATTCCAAAAAACTGTAATATTATAGGGTTAGTGAAATCGTATTGATGCGATTAATATCAAAATCTCTGTGAAAGTCAAGAAAAGGGGGAATTTTTAATGACCGGCTCTTTATCTGGCTATGTACTGGTTAATGTTATACTTGGAGTGGCCCTGTTTATGATGCGCAGCAATGAATTGGCCGTTATTGTATTGTTGTTTTTGATTATATCTTCGGGAATTGTTTTAATGTCGAGGCTTAAAGGCATAGCAGTCAAGATTGAAAACAACATTGAAGTAATCAATAAAGGCCAGTTGAACAAAAACGTAAGGAAGACGGGAATTGAGATGTTTGACATCGTAGCATCAAGGGTTAATGATTTCATATACAAGGTGAGAGCTCTCATCGCTTCCTTCGGAGTCGTATCAAAGAAGGTAATGAAGGATGCCCATGAGGTGGAAAAGCAGGCAGAGGCGATCAAGTATTCCTCCAGTGAGATTGCAACTACGATACAAAGTGTTGCAGAGTCGGTAAGCAAGCAGGCTTCATATACCCATAACATGATGGAAATGGTGCAGAACTTCGCAAAAGATGCTGAGGATATAAATGCAAATGCTGATACAAGTTTTAAAGTTGCGAAGGAAACAAAAGACATAATAGAGGAAAGCTTCAGGAAGTTCGAGGACATAAGAAATAAAATACAGGAATCCAAGGAATACAACAAGAAGGTGCTTCAGGCCCTGAACAGCCTGGATGAAAAACTCCGTGCAATAGATACAATAACTGAAGCTGTTGAAGGTATTGCATCGCAAACCCAGCTGCTGGCGCTGAATGCGTCAATAGAAGCAGCCAGGGCAGGAGAGGCAGGCAGGGGATTTGCGGTAGTAGCAGGGGAAGTAGGGAAGCTTGCGGACGACTCTTCTCAGTCAGCAAAAGAAATAAAGCAGCTGATAGACGGAATTACCGGCCAGATAAGCGAGTTGTCTGTCAATATAAAGGATGAGGCAGATGCCATTGATAAGAATCTGGTATACGCAACGGATGTATTGAGCAAGTCAAATATTATAAACGATACTCTTGTAAGCAACATGCAGGCGGCAGAGAAGATTACAACGCTTACAAAAACACAGCTTACAAGTATCGGCAGCATTGAAAAGCAAATTGAAATGATTAATGATTTGACGCAGCAGAATGCGGCAGTATCTGAAGAAATCGGAGCATCAACCCAGGAACAGCTGGCTACCATTGAAACAGTCCATGGAAGTATTCTGCAGTTAAAAGAGAGGCTGGAAGAATCTGATGCGATTGTGGCAAATTTTATGAAGGGTTTTCAGCTTAATGATTCAATAAGGGAGAAAATAAGAAAAACTCAGGAATTGGTAAGGGAAATGACCAGTGGTGGAGATTTGCTTGGTTCCGATAAGAGTTCCGTTGAAAAATATATGAAACAGCAGCAAAGCAGATTTGAATATATTGAGTTTATGGCATTAATTAACTCCAGCGGCTATTATGAGGTAACAACTCAAGAGGTAGATGAAAGTATTAAGGATTGCAGTGCAAAGCCTTACTTCATAAGTGCATTCCAGGGAGAAGAATATTTGTCGGAGGAGTATATATCGGTTGTTACCAATAATTATAATATAACAGTGTCAATGCCTGTTCGGCAGAACGGGACAATCAAGGGAGTATTAATGGCAGATATAAATATAAATGAGAACTGATTAATGCAAGCAATTTGATGAATTACGGAAGTCCGGTAACAGGCAGCCTGTTCCGGACTTTATTTATGTTGAATCTCATTTTTCGGGTTTCACTTTTCCATTCAGTTTAATAGATTGAAGTAGGGGGTTAATAAAAACCTTACTACGTTTTACCGGGAGGGGAAGACGTGAAGCCCTACAAGACAAATCCTGTTATAGTAGAAAGGATTTGGGGAGGAAGGAGATTATGCAGTTATAATAAGAACTTAGGGGGAAAAGCGGCAGGGGAGAGTTGGGAGACAGTGTCACCGGAAAGAGAGATTCCTGTTCTCATAAAGCTGATAGATGCCAGGGAAACCTTATCAGTGCAAGTGCATCCGGATGATGGATATGCAATAAGGGTTGAAAATGCCCGGAATGGCAAGAGCGAAGCATGGATAATATTGGAGTGTGAGGAAGATTCCTTTATTATATATGGATTCAACAGGATGGTTCAGAAGAGTGAGCTTAGGGAACTGCTGGAAAGGGGGCTTGTTTCCGGGGTACTTAACTATGTGAATGTAAAAAAAGGAGATTGCATATTTGTGCCCGCAGGCACGGTACACAGCATCGGAAGAGGTATATTGGCATATGAAGTACAGCAGCCTTCGGATCTGACATACAGGATTTTCGATTGGAATAGAACCGATTCCTGCGGAAAAGGAAGAGAGCTGCATATAGAAAAGGCACTGGATGCAATTAATTACTCTATGGGATTACCCTGTGTGATCAATGTTTATGATTCATTAGGGGATGGCATTTTTGATATAATTGAATGTGAATATTTTGCATTATGCTTTAGAGCAATCAATAAAGAAGAGCATCACTTTTATGAGCCGGGCAGGTTCAGGGCCATTACCGCAGTATCGGGCAATCTGCTTCTTCAATACGATGATTTTCAATTGCAGGTGAAAAAGGGGGATACCTGTATAATACCGGAGGAATACGACAGGGAAGTCAGGATCAAGGGGCTGGGTGCCGCGGAATATATCGTTGCTTCCGGCAGTAATTAAGATGTAACTTAAATCCTTGCAGATTTATGATATAATATCAATATAATATTATGGAAATGATGTTTAACTGAAAGGGGTGGCAATATGACAGCGAGTATCAGATTGGATAACAACGAAGTGAAGCAGACTAAACAGATAATAAGTTTTTTTAAGAAGGGCGTAAAGGTCAGATACAATAAGAAGCTTACGGGTAAGGTCAGACTATATATCAGTGAAAAGAATTCAGTTAAGAACATTAGTGATATATTGTCACTTTATGAAAACAGATTGAATTGAAAATATTAAGAAGCTGCAGCATAAAGGGAGAATGCGTCGTTGGCGCATTCTTCCTGTATGTATATGTATGCAATAAAATGTGAAACGCGGTTGATTGTTTGGTTATTTTGTAATATCATGAAATTGAAGGGTTTATATATCTGGTGATTAACTTTTGATGAAGTTGAATCAAAAGATAAAGGAGTGTAATGAATGGCAGGCTTACTATTGGGTTATACAGTAATTAACCTTGTTCTCGGAACAGTACTGTTTATGTACCGCGATAACGAATTGACTGTTGTTGCACTGATAATTGCAATGGCAGCAACGGGGCTTCTATTCCTGTCAAAGCTGAACAGTATTTCAGCAAGGATAGAAAACAACGTTGAATCAATAAACAAAGGACAGCTGAACAAAAACGTCAAGAAAACCGGCATCAATATGTTTGACAGCATAGCCTCGGCGATGAATGAGTTTTTGCACAAGATCAGAAGCCTGATTGGCAACTTTGAGGATGTGTCCGCAAGGATAATGAAGGATGCTCATGAGGTAGAGAAGCAGGCGGAGGCCATCAAGTACTCATCCAGTGAGATAGCCTCAACGATACAGAGTGTGGCAGAGTCGGTAAGCAATCAGGCTGCATATACGCATAACATGATGGAAATGGTGCAGAGCTTTGCAAGAGGTGCGGAGGATATCAGCGAAAATGCAGAGACAAGCCTTAGTATTGCTAAGGAGACAAAAGGCACAATAGTGGACAGCTTCAATAAGTTTTCAGATATAAAGTTCAAGATACAGGAGTCCAAGGAATACAATGAAAAGGTGCTGGAGGCTTTGGACAGCCTGGATAATAAAATAAGAGCGATAGATACAATTACAGAAGCAGTGGAAGGTATAGCAGCCCAGACACAGCTGTTGGCGTTGAATGCAGCTATAGAAGCTGCCAGAGCCGGTGAGGCGGGAAGAGGGTTTGCAGTGGTTGCCGGAGAAGTAGGGAAGCTTGCAGATGACTCTTCACAATCGGCAAAAGAGATAAAGCAGCTGGTAGACGGCATTACGAGCCAGATAGGGGAGCTGGCGGTGAATATAAAGGATGAAGCCGCTGCTATAGACAAGAACCTTTTGTTTGCAACAGAGGTACTCAGCAAATCTGATGTCATAAACAACACTTTAATGGATAACATGAAGGCTGCCGAGAAGATAACGCTGCTTACAAAGGAACAGATGAAGAACATTGGCAGCATAGAGAAGGAGATTGAAAAGATTAACGATGTGACACAACAGAATGCGGCGGTATCAGAGGAGATCGGAGCATCGACGGAAGAACAGCTGGCTACCATTGAAGCGGTCCATGGCCATATAGTTACGCTTTTGGAAAGACTTGAAGAGTCCAGCGCAATAATAGGCAATTTTATGAAGGGTTTCGTGCTGACCGATGATATAAAAGAAAAGATAAAAAAGACTCAGGAATTAATAAGCGAAATGATACAAAAAGAAAACATAATTGCAATGGATAAAAATTCAGCAGAGAGATATATTAAAGAACATAAGAAAAAATTAGAATATGTAGAGCTTATAGTAATAATAGACAGCAAGGGCTACCTTACCGTAGGGACGGAAGAGATACCTGAAAATTTAAGAGATTGCAGCTCAAAACCGTATTTTACAAATGCGATGCAGGGTAATACCTACATATCAAAGGAATATATCTCATGCGCTACCGGCAACTATAACATTTCCGTTGCCATGCCCATAAATGTGAACGGTGAATATAAGGGAGTATTAATGGCAGATATAAATATAAATGAGAACTGATTAGGATATCCGAAATATTATCGGCTGATGTTTATCCTAAAATGCACAGGCAGGCAGGTGGAAGAATGCACAAATATGTTAAAAAACTAAAATGCAGGGCAGAGACAGGAGACATGTCCGCTAAAAACCAATATGAAGAAATCATGGAATGCCTTAATACAATGGATGATGACAGAGTGGCCAACTGTATAATTCTGATGAAGAAGCATATTCCCGAGCTCTGGAACCAGAGTGCACTGCTCCTTAAAAAATACATAATTGATGAGTCCAGAAGTCTTGAATTTTTGAGCAAGGATGAAGTGGAGCTTATTGAGTTTCTGAGGGATTACCTTAAGGATGAAGGGGATGACAGGCATTAAAAAAGGCGTATTACGCCTTTTTTGATTATTTGTCGTTATTAGGATACTTGTATTCAGAATTGGTTATTTTAAAATTATTCTTTAAGCCGGAGGAAACATAAACCGTTTTGTCATTGGTTATGAAAACGGCTTCTACATTTTCAAGGCTCTCAACCAGCTTCATGCCTTCTTCCAGTCCCATCAGCAGTACAGTAGTGGAAAGTCCGTCTCCATCTATGGACTTGCCGGTAATTATTGATGCGCTGCTCAGGTTGTTCTCAACGGGATATCCTGTAATGGGGTTCAATATATGGTGATATATCTTGCCATCTTCTTCAAAGTATCTTTCATATGTTCCGGAGGTTACTACCGCTTGATCCTGAATCTGCACTATCCCAAGGTAGTCTCCTCTTGGATCGGAGGGACTCTGGATTCCTATTCGCCACGGGTTGCCATTTGGATTACCGCCTATTGTTATAACATTACCGCCAAGATTTATGATTGCATGCCCCACTCCGTTTTCCTTCAATATACGGACAGCTTCATCAGCTGCATAGCCTTTGGCAATTGCCCCAAGATCCACTTGCATGCCCGGTTCCTCAAGGAAGGCTGTGTAGTTCCCGGAATTCAGGCTCAGCTTTCTATAATCCACCAGGCCCACAGCTTCCTCCAACTTGTTTTTCATGGGGACTGCAGCATAATCAGTACCAATATTCCAGAGTTTAACCACCGGACCTATTGTTATATCGAATAACCCCCCGGACTTACGGGAATACTCCTTACCTTTTTCTACAACATAGAAGGTATCAGGGCTAAGCTTGACTTCATTTTTACCCGAAGCTTGGTTAAGGGATATGATTTCGCTGTTTTCTGCATTGTTTATAGTCATTTTGCCCTCAATTTCCCTTATTCTCTCAAATGCCTTATCCAATAATGCTTCATCCTTTTTATCATATACCGATATCTCTATGATTGTTCCGAGAAGGAAGTTGGTTTTGGACAGAGGCTTGGCAGAAGTATTTGAAAGGGACTTCTGACATCCGGACAAAAGGAGTACTGATATTAAAGCAAGAGCCGTCAGCCTCAGTTTTGCATCAAGTATCAAAATGGGCACCTCCAAAATATAGTGAAAAAAAGTAATCATATTAAGAAAATGGAATTAAAAATTTACATATTCAATTCTATATGATACAGTAGTATTATTGCAACTATAATTTTAATAATGATAATTAAATTCAGTATATATTATAAAATCTACCCATACTATTACTATAGACATTATTGATTGTTTAATATACAATATGTTTTGCATTGAACATGCAATGTTTTATGACGAGGGGATTTTTATGAAGATAAAAAAGGGAGACCTGATAATAATTGTAATTCTTGCTGTTGCGTTAATTTCATGGCTTGCCATAAATTATTCGGGCAAGCCGGAGGACGAGAGATTGGCTGTTATAGAAACAAACGGAGATATTTACAGGGAAATACCCATGGAAGCGGGAATGGAGCAGCAGGAAATCCATATACAGTTTGAGGACGGCAAGTACATTGACATAATCGTTGATGAAAACGGCGCATATGTCAAAGATGTGGTTTGCCCGGACAAGGTATGCCAGAAAACAGGATTGGTAAGCAGAGTTGGACAGAGTATAGTATGTCTGCCCAACAGGGTCGTTGTATATATAGAAGGAAGAGCAGAATCCGAAATCGACGGTATTTCGTTCTGATAACAGGCGGGGGAATAAATATGAGCAAAACAAAAAAAATGGTGCTGTTGGGAATATTGGTTTCCCAGGCATTAATACTTAATTTGGTGGAGAGGATGATACCGGTGCCTGTACCGGTTCCGGGAATAAAGCTGGGACTGGCAAATGCCATTTCACTTATTGCCATAATACTTTTCGGGCCGAAGGAAGCCCTGATAGTTGTAGGTATGAGAACTTTTTTAGGCTCTGTATTCGGAGGAGGGATATCTTCTTTCATATACAGTTTTATCGGCGGTACAGTAAGCACCATGGCCATGGCAATCATGTACAGGAAATTCAGGACATTGTTCAGTCTGCCTGCAATAAGTGTCATTGGCGCAGTATTTCATAACACCGGTCAAATACTGGTTGCCAGTCTTATAGTTGAGAACGCAAAGCTCTTTTATTACTTGCCTGCGCTGTTGATTTCAGCTGTGATTACAGGATTATTTATAGGATTTGCAGTTCAGTATACCCTGAAACCAATGAGCCATATACTTGGAATAGGAAGTGATACTAATGTGGAGTGATAATAGGTTTTTAAAAAAAGAAATGGATTCTGTAGAAGATACTATAAAGAATTCTTTAAGAACAAGAAACAAAACAGTAAAGGAAGCACTGGTCAGGTTTGTAGAAAGCGGCGGCAAGAGACTGAGACCTGCTTTTACAATACTTGGAGGCACATTCGGCCAATATGACAGCAATACTATAGTGCCTATTGCTGCTGCACTGGAAATTATCCACATGGCTACTCTTATTCATGATGATATAATTGATGATGCAAGACTGAGGCGGGGAAACGAAACGGTGCACTCGGTTCTGGGAAAGGATGTGGCTGTATACAGCGGTGATTTCCTGCTTACCAGGGCCTTCATGCTGGTAGCGGATTATGCGGATATTGACATGCTGAAACAGGTCGCAAAAGCTTCAGCATATATATGTGACAGTGAAATAGCCCAGAATGAGCAGAAATTTGATACCAACGTAAGTGTCAAACAATATCTTAAAAGAATAGGGGGAAAAACTGCGGCGCTGTTTGCCATTAGTCTGTATATGGGAGCTTATAAAGCGGGCTGCCCCAAGAAACTGGTGAATAGACTGGGTGTTCTTGGCAATAATATTGGTATGGCTTTCCAGATAGTTGATGATATTCTGGATCTTACCGGTAATCAGGCAAAAGTCGGCAAGCCGCTTCTTAGCGATGCTGCCCAGGGGATATATACTTTGCCGGTGCTATATGCGCTTCATTCCGAATATAGAGATGAAGCAATAAAGGCCATCAACAAAACCCATGAAGACAAAGGAGAATATTTGTATGAGGTTTTGAGCGATTCTAAAGCAATTGAAAGGTCAAAAAACATTGCGGAAAAATTCATAGGCAAAGCTATGAAGATAGCAGGAGAACTGCCGGAATCCATAGGCAGGGATATAATAGTAGAAATAATTGATGAGCAGCTTGAAAGAAAGTTTTAGGTATATCCGTATAAATATATGTTGTGAATGAATGCTTTGCATTGCAACGCATTCATTTTATTTTACAGCATTGAATCATTGCGTAAAATATATCATAATTATATATGGATATTTGGAATGGAGGTTTATTGATGAACATTATTCAGGCAATCATACTGGGGCTGGTTCAGGGGCTGACGGAGTTTCTGCCCATAAGCAGTTCAGGGCATCTGGTTCTGTTTCAGAAAATATTTGGTATTAATGAACCGACACTGGTGTTTGACACAATAGTTCATGTAGGGACTTTGGCGGCCGTAGTGACGGTGCTGTGGAAGGAGATATTATCCCTTCTGAAAAGGCCTTTTCAGAGACTTACCTGGCTGCTCATAGCAGGTACGATACCAACAGGAATTATCGGAATAGCTTTCAAAGATTCCTTTGAAGCAATGTTTCAAAGCGGCAGCACCTTGGGTTTTGAATTTCTTGCCACCGGTATTATTATTCTATTTGCAGAAAGGCTTAACAGCGGACGAAAGGATATAGAAGAGACAACTTTTTTGGATGCTGCATTTATAGGAATTATGCAGGGGGCCGCAATAATGCCTGCAATTTCAAGATCAGGGCTTACTATTTCAGGGGCCCTTATGAGGAATCTGGACAGGGAGTTTGCAGCCAGATTTTCTTTCCTGCTGTCGATACCTGCCATATTGGGAGCTGCCCTATTTCAGGCAAAAGATATTCTGGAGGCGGGAAGCACCGGAATCATAAACGCTCCAATCGTTGCAGGTACTATTGCCGCAGCAGCGGCAGGCTATTTTTCGGTAAGATTCATGATTGTACTTATTAAGAAGGGCAGCATGAAGTATTTTTCCTATTACGTGTTCATAATAGGGGCATTGGTTATAATTGACCAATACATAACGAATATATTCTTTTAGTTACAAGCCACGCACAGTCATACCCTGACAAATACCCGAAAATAAAATTGAAACACACTTGTAATATTTCATCATGGAATTTATTATATAATTGAAGTATGAAAAAAATTGCATGCATAAGAGGTGTTTAGAGTGGATGAGCTTAAGGAACTGCTCCCGTATCTCAAGATGTGGAATACATATGTAGATATAGGAATAATCGCCTTAATTATTTACAAAGCGATGAATTTAATAAGAGAAACCAGGGCGGAGCAGCTGATTAAGGGTATAGCAATGCTTCTTATCGCAACCAAGCTCAGTGAGGTTCTGGGCCTTCATACTGTTTACTGGCTGTTGAAAAACGCAATGACAGTAGGGGTTATTGCAATTTTGATCATATTCCAGCCCGAGCTTAGACGGGCACTGGAGCATATCGGAAGAGGCAGGTTCTTTATAAAGGGAGAATTATTGGAACATGAAATAGACAGCATGCTTGATGAAGTATGTGTTGCCGTTGCACAGCTTTCAAAAAGCAAGACGGGTGCTATCATAGTAATAGAGCAGGAAACCGGTTTGAACGAATACATTGAGACCGGCACCAAGCTGGATTCCATAGTAACCAATGAGATATTGATGAACCTGTTTGTCCCCAATACTCCTCTTCATGACGGTGCTGTGATAATCAGAAGAAACAGGATTGCTGCAGCAGGCTGTTTTCTGCCTCTTACCCAGAGCCAGAATTTGAGCAAAGAGCTGGGAACAAGGCATAGGGCGGCAATAGGTATAACTGAAATTTCAGATTCAATGGTAATAATAGTATCTGAGGAGACGGGAGTCATATCCTTTGCCAAGATGGGCAGGCTTTCAAGGTATTTGGATACAAAATCCCTCAGGGAAATAATCAAAAACAGCATCAAGGCCAGGGAAAACAAACAACCCATATGGATGAAATGGGGTGTTAAGAATGAATAGTAAAATGATTAATAGGGATTATACAATAAGGATACTCTCGGTCATGCTGGCACTGCTTTTGTGGTTCTATGTGATAACCGAGCAGAATCCTGAGATAACCAAGGATGTTACAGTCCCCATAAGGCTCATAAACACTGTATTCCTTGAGAAAAGCAATATGGTCATTGTAAACGATACTGACAACTTTGAGCTGACCATGAGAATAAAGGGAAAGAAGAATGTGCTGGATAAGCTGAATTCCAACACCGTTGATGCCTATGCGGATTTGGCAGGCCATAACATGAAAGGGGAAAACTTCCTGAAGATAAATGTCGGCGGAATACCTGAAGATGTAAATATAATAATGAGATCCATGGACAGCCTTAAGATTATGCTTGAATCGAAGATCAGCGTTCAGAGAAGCGTTAAGCTGAACATCATGGGCAATCCGACCCACGGCATGGCGGCAATGATGCCGTCATTGACTCCCAGCGATGTTGTAATTACAGGAGCGGAATCGAAGATAGCCATGATTCATGAGGTCAGGGTGGATGTGGATATTGCCAGCGCCAATACTGAAGTAAGAAAAGTACTTCCGGTAAGAGTGCTGGATAAGACCGGAAAGGATATTCATGATATCACCGTAGAACCCGGCAATGTGGAAGTGAGTATTCCTATCGAGAATACAAAGCGGGTAAGCCTGAGTATGGATATATCGGGACAGCCGGCAGCGGGATATGTTGTAAGCGGTGCCTCGGTGCAGCCCGGGGAAGTGCTTGTAACCGGAAAGCAGCAGATTCTTGAAGGTATAACTTCCATAAAAACAGAGAAAATTGATATTGCTGAAGAAAAAACCGCTGTATCAAAGGAAGTAAGGTTGATAGTACCGGAAGGCTTGGAGGTTGTCGACGCCGATGAATTTGTAAGGGTATCGGTGAATATAGAGAAAATTGCAACCAGTGAGATTATTGTTAAAGACCTTGAATATATTAACCTTCCGGAAGATTTGGAGTTAGTAAGCATACAAGGCGATATAAAGGTAACCTTAAGAGGGGCGGAAAGCCGGATTGCCGACGCGCCAAGAACTGTCAAGTACTATGTTGACCTGAAGGGTGCCGTTGAGGGCAGTAATGTCCTGAATGTATTATGGGAGGCGCCTCAAGGCATAGAGGTTCTGGAGGTATCTCCGCGTCAAGCCGCAGCGGTACTGATAAACAAAGCTCAGCTGCAGGAACCCTAGGGAGATGATCAATTGCGTTTGGAGATAAATAACTTGAAGCAGCCTGTCAGGGATTTTCCCTTTGATAATGATGCGGATATGGTAAGGTTTCTTGTGGCGGAAAAGCTCAGGATCAGGGAAATGGATATATCTGAGCTTAGAATATTGAGAAGATCTGTAGATGCAAGGAACAAGAAGGATATATTATTGGTATATTCTGCAGAGGCTGAAATTAATGAGAATATCAATCCCTCCCGGTACATCAGGGCAAAGGATGTTGTCAGGGTCAATGAGAGGATGGAATATGAGGAAGAAGGCAAGCTTGTATATGGCAGCAGGCCGATAAATAACAGGCCGATAATAATAGGCAGCGGACCGGCAGGATTGTTTGCCGGTTTAGTTTTAGCACAACACGGATACAGTCCGCTGATACTTGAAAGAGGCAGTGACGTGGATAAAAGGGCTGAAGCTGTAAATACATTTTTCAGGCAGGGTGTATTGGATGAGGAATCCAATATACAGTTCGGCGAAGGAGGGGCGGGCACTTTTTCCGACGGAAAGCTTACCACCAGAATCAAGGATAGAAGAATAGGCAAGGTTCTGAATACCTTTGTGGAGGAGGGAGCTCCCAGGGAGATACTGTACCAGGCCAAACCCCATATAGGAACTGATATACTGAAAACAGTCATAAAAAACATGAGAAAAAGGATAGTGGAGCTGGGAGGGGAAGTAAGGTTTCTCTCCAAGGTTACCGATATTTTGGTGGAAGAAGGCCGGGCTAAGGCTGTAATAATAAACGGGAAGTCCGCAATAGAATCAAATGTAATAATAGCGGCTCTGGGACACAGCGCAAGGGACACATACAGCATGCTTCTTGAAAGAGGTGTGCGAATAATACCCAAGCCCTTCTCTATAGGTGTGAGGATAGAACATCTGCAAAGTATGATAGACGAGGCACAATACGGCAGCTTCGCAGGGCATCCGAGGCTTGGGGCGGCGGATTACCTGCTTACAACCAGAAGCAGTTCAACCGGAAGGGCTGTCTACAGCTTCTGCATGTGCCCGGGAGGGCAGGTAGTGGCTGCCGCATCGGAGCAAGGGATGCTTGTTACCAACGGCATGAGCGAGTACAAAAGGGACAGGGAGAATGCGAACAGCGCACTTGTGGTATCGGTATCTCCCGATGATTTTAGAGACAGCCATCCCTTATCGGGAGTGGAATTTCAAAGAATATGGGAAGGAAAGGCATATAAGCTGGGAGGCGGAAACTTCCATGCACCGGTACAGCTGGCAGAAGATTTTATGAAAGGAAAAGCTTCCCGGGCAGCAGGCAGGGTCAAGCCCAGCTACGAGCCGGGAGTCAGACCTTGTGACTTGCATATGTGCCTGCCTGAATATATAACTCTCTCCATGAAGGAAGCTCTCAGAGATTTTGACAGGAAGATAAAGGGTTTTGCATGCAGTGATGCGGTAATGACAGGAGTTGAAACGAGAACCTCCGCACCTGTAAGAATCGTAAGGAAGGAAAACATGGAGAGCGAATCTGTGGAAAACCTCTACCCCATAGGAGAGGGCGCAGGCTACGCAGGTGGAATCGTAAGTGCGGCAGTGGATGGAATAAAGGCAGCGGAAAAAATAATACAAGCTTATAAACCGATAAAATAGATAAACGTGAGGTACCATATGAAAAAAGATATAGAGCTTATACTTAACTCTACTCATGACGCTATGATTGGTGTTGATACCGACGGTATAATAACACTTTTTAACAAAGCTGCGGAAAGGCTCACGGGAACAGAAACAAAGGATGCAATGGGGAAATATGTGGCTGATGTAATAAAAGATACAAGGCTTCCATATATATTGAAAACAGGTGAGTCTGAGCTGAACCGCCAGCAGGATCTGGGGAATATAAAAATCATAACCAACAGGATGCCGGTGAAGGACAAAAAGGGGAGGATAATCGGGGCAGTTGCTGTATTCAGGGATATCACCGAGATTATTAAGCTTGCGGAGGAGATAACGAACCTGAATGAAGTACACAGCTTGCTGGAGGCAATTATTAATGCCACACAGGATGCCATATCCGTTGTAGACCAGAATGGGCTTGGAGTAATGATAAATCCTGCCTATATCAAAATAACCGGACTGTCTGAAAAGGATGTCATAGGAAAGCCTGCTACTGTTGATATTGCAGAGGGCGAAAGCATTCATATGCAGGTACTTAAGACCAGAAAGCCCATAAAGGGTGCTTTAATGAAGGTTGGGCCTGCACGTAAGGAAGTACTGGTGAACGCTGCTCCTATTATTGTTGATGGAGAGCTGAGAGGCAGTGTTGGGGTTATTCATGATATATCGGAGATAACAAAGCTTTCCAATGAATTGAAAAATGCCAAGAATATAATAAGAAGCCTGGAGGCTAAATATACATTTGAGGATATAATAGGAAGCGATCCGCTGCTTCTGTCTGCCATTGACAAAGCAAAGAAGGCTGCGGAGATTCCGATAACTGTTTTGCTCAGGGGAGAAAGCGGCACCGGCAAAGAGATATTTGCCCATGCCATACATAATAAAAGTGAAAGGAAGTTCAGAAAATTCATAAAGGTAAACTGCTCGGCTATTCCCGAAACTCTGTTGGAATCAGAGCTGTTCGGATATGAAGAAGGAGCTTTTACCGGAGCGAAAAAAGGCGGAAAAAAGGGTCTTTTTGAAGAAGCTGCAGGAGGTACTATATTTCTTGATGAGATAGGGGAGATACCTCACAGCACCCAGACCAAGCTTCTTAGAGTGCTGCAGGAAAAGGAGATTGTAAGGGTAGGAGGCACAAAATCGATAAGTATTGACGTAAGGATAATCGCGGCAACAAATGCGGATCTGGAGGCAGCCATTGAAAGCGGCAGGTTCAGGGCGGACCTTTATTACAGGCTGAATGTGCTGCCGATAACGATTCCTCCGTTAAGGCTGCGCAAAGGTGATATTTATGATTTATCAATTTTCTTCATAAAGAAGTTTAATCAGCAATACGGGCGCAACGTTCGCGACATAACGCAGCAAGCCATCAACAAGCTGAAGGAGTATAACTGGCCCGGAAACGTCAGAGAACTGGATAACTTTATCGGACGTGCAATTATCAATATGAGGGCAAGCGATACGGTGATACAGGAAAACCACTTGCCTAAGCTTGAAGGGTTTTTGGATGCCGGGGACAATCCTGATGTCCGTGTGGAAAGCCGGGGAAGCATATCCATGACTTTGGACAGTGTAGTGGAGAAAGCTGAAAAAGAGCATATAGCAAAGGTTATGAAGGAATGCGGCAATAATAAGACAAAAGCGGCAAAGCATTTGAATATATCTTTAAGAAGCCTGTATTACAAGCTTGAAAGGTACGGTCTTGAGTGATATGCATGCAAATATTTGCAAAACGATTATTATTTTGCAAATATTTGCATGCATTTTTATTCAAATATTGGATTTTTTCTGTAATACATAGATCGGAATCCTCAATGCATGAAAATTTTTTCAAAAAAAAGTATAAGCATTACGAACATTTTTTAACCTGTCTATTAGTTGACATAAACTAAGCGACAGGTTTTTATATATATTGACATCTTTTATGGCATACTATTTGCATAAATATAAATTGAAACTTATATAAGCAAGAAAACATGTGAGGAGCGGTGAATCTGTGTCAAGAGAATACATATTGGCAATAAACCCCGGATCCACTTCGACAAAGGTGGCAATTTTCAAAGGCGAGAAGAATATACTCCAAAAAAATCTCAGCCATTCTGCAGAAGAAGTGTCCAAGTATGAGAAAATTACCGACCAGTATGAGTACAGACAAAAAATGATACTTGATTGGCTGAAGGAATCGGACGTCAGCACAGGCAGTCTGGCAGCGGTGGTTGGAAGAGGCGGTTTGCTGAAACCGATGCCCGGCGGCACTTACATCGTTACCGATGGAATTATAAATGATCTGCGAAATGCTGTTCAGGGTGAACACGCATCAAACCTTGGGGCGATAATTGCCAAGGGTATCGCAGATTCTGAAGGTATTCCCGCTTATATTGTCGATCCGGTAGCTACCGATGAGATGGATGATATTGCGAGGATTTCAGGAATGCCTGAACTCGAGAGGCCGGCTCTGGTACATGCTCTGAATATAAAAGCCGTCGGCAGAAGAGCTGCAAAGGATATGGGGAAGGAATTCACTGACGTTGATTTTGTCATTGCGCATCTTGGCGGAGGGATATCCGTTTCACCCGTCAGGAAAGGGAAGATAGTTGACGTAAACGGTGCAAACGATGCAGGCCCCTTTTCCCCGGAAAGGGCAGGGGGACTTCCTGTTGGTGATGTAGTAAGAATGTGTTTTTCAGGGAAATACACACGGGCAGAAATGAAGAGAAAGGCTATAGGCAAAGCAGGATTTGTGGGATATCTGGGCACCAATGATGCAAGAGAAGTAGTCAAGATGATTGAGGCCGGAGACCAGAAGGCAGCCCTCATTTTTGATGCCATGGCATATCAGATTGCCAAGGAGATAGGCGCCATGGCCACGGTAATTAACGGGAAGCTTGATGCTGTAATACTTACCGGCGGCCTTGCACATTCAGACCTGTTGTGTAAGAAAATAGCCAGGAGAGTGGAATTTATAGCGCCAGTCCTGGTATATCCGGGAGAGGACGAAATGCAGGCACTGGCTGAAGGTACTTTGCGAGTACTCAAGGGTGTGGAGAACGCAAAGATATATGAGGAAGAGGTGAAATAAATGATTAAGACCTTTAAGGAAATTATTGAGACTGCAAAGGCAAAAGGGCCCAAAACCATTGCTGTTGCAGTAGCTCAGGATCCGGAGGTATTAAGTGCTGTAAATGCTGCAAAAAAGCTTGGTATTGCAGAAGCCATACTTATAGGAGACAGGGAAGAGATCATTAAGGCCTCTGAGGAATGCGGCATTGATATCGGCACATATGAAATAATTGACATAAAGGATAAGAATGAGGCCAGCAGAAAAGCGGTTGAAATGGTTTCAGGCGGCAAGGCACACATTGTCATGAAGGGCATAGTTGATACGGCTATAGTGCTGAAAGCGGTTTTGGATGAAAACATAGGACTTAGAACGGGTAATGTTCTTTCTCATGTTGCAGTGTTTGAAGTTCCGGGATATGACAGACTTTTCTATGTTACAGACCCGGCAATGATATTGGCTCCTAATTTGATTCAGAAGAAGCAGATAATTGAAAATGTCGTACAGGTGGCCAACGCCTTGGGTAATTACAATCCCAAAGTTGCGGTGCTGGCTGCCGTGGAGAAGGTAAATCCCAAAATGCAGGCTACTCTTGATGCGGCAGAGCTGGTAAAAATGAATGAATCGGGAGAACTGAAAGGCTGCGTTGTCGGGGGCCCCTTTGCACTCGATAATGCAATATCCGTAGAGGCAGCCAGGCATAAAGGGGTAACCCATCCTGTTGCAGGACTGGCGGATGTCCTGCTGGTACCTTTTATAGAAGTGGGAAATGTTTTGTACAAATCAATGGTATATTATGCGGGATCAAAGGTTGCCGGAGTGTTAGTAGGGGCAAAGGCTCCTGTGGTAATGACTTCCCGTGCCGATTCGGACGAAGCCAAGCTGAATTCCATTGCCATAGCAGTACTTATGGCAGGAAAGTAGATACAAGATACGAGCAGCGGATGCATTGAATGCGTTCAGCAAATTTAGGAGGTTGTTTTATAATGCAGGAGATATACAGGTTGCTGATCATTAATCCGGGTTCTACCTCAACGAAGATTGCTATTTTTGATAACGAGAAGCCTGTTCTGGAGGAGACTCTCCGACACTCCAACGAGGAGCTTGCCCCCTTCGGAACAATTATTGAACAATATGAATTCAGAAAGAATGTCATACTTGATACATTGAATGCCAACGGAATAAATATTACAAAGCTAAGCGCAGTTGTAGGACGAGGCGGGCTCTTAAAGCCCCTGGAAAGCGGTACCTACAGGGTAAACTCAAAAATGCTGGATGACCTGAGGCATAGGCCGATGGGACACCATGCATCAAACCTTGGTGCGATAATTGCACATGAAATTGCTTCCCAGCTTGGTATACCGGCATTTATCGTAGACCCGGTTGTGGTGGACGAAATGGATGAAATAGCAAGGATTTCAGGAATGCCGGAAATTGAGAGAATCAGCTTACTGCATGCACTGAACCAGAAAGCCGTAGGCAGAAGGGCAGCTGCAGATCTTAACAGAAAGTACGAGGATTTGAATCTGATAATAGCCCATTTGGGAGGCGGAATATCAGTCGGCGCACACAGAAAAGGCAGAGTGGTGGATGTAAACAATGCTCTTGACGGTGAGGGCCCATTTTCTCCTGAAAGAGCAGGAGGCTTGCCTATCGACGGTCTCATAAAGCTCTGTTACTCAGGTAAATATACATTGGATGAAATTAAGAAGAAAATCACAGGAAAAGGCGGGCTTGTTGCATATCTTGGAACCAACGACGGCAGAGAAGTTGTAAGAATGATAGAAGAGGGCAACAAGAAAGCAGAGCTTGTGTACAAGGCAATGGCATACCAGGTGGCAAAGGAGATAGGTGCCTGCGCCGCAGTGCTTGAAGGGAAAGTAGATGCCGTCTGCCTGACAGGAGGCCTTGCCTACGATAAGCATCTTACAGGATGGATAAAAGAAAGGGTAGAGTTCATCGGAGATGTGAGGATATATCCAGGCGAGGATGAAATGATAGCCCTTGCCGAAGGCGGGCTCAGGGTACTGCGTGAGGAAGAAGATGCAAGGGAATATAAATAGGCTGCACAGCCTGATAGGGATGATTAAATGTTTAATGATAGAAGAGTAAGAATAATCACAGGCCACTATGGAAGCGGAAAAACCGAGTTTGCTGTGAATTATGCATTTGCTCTTGCAGATGCGGGGAAGAAGACTGCAATAGTTGATTTGGACATAGTGAATCCATACTTCCGGTCAAGGGAAAGAGAACCGCAGCTGGTTGAAAAGGGCATAAGGGTTGTATCTTCTTCAATAAAAGGCATATCCGGAGACTTGCCTGCTCTTTCACCGGAAATATATTCTGTTTTACAGGATACCTCTTATGAGGTTGTATTGGATGTCGGGGGAGACAAAGTCGGAGCCAGGGCTCTGGGAAGATACCACGAATACTTTGACAAGGAGCCTTACGATATGTTTTTTGTGCTGAATGCCAATAGGCATCAGACCAGTACGGTGGATGGGGCAATAAGCTATTTAAGGTCCATTGAACACGGCTCCATGCAGAAGGTTACTGCACTGGTTAATAATACTCATCTCTGCGGCAATACCACTGTAGAGGATATAATGAAGGGTCAGAAGCTTTGCGAAGATGTATCCAAGATTCTTGGGCTGCCCATCAAGTATGTGGTTGTTGAAAAGAAGTTCGTTGATGTGCTGCCTTCAGGACTCAGCGGTGATGTATTGCCAATAAATATATATATGAAAAAGCCTTGGGAGGACTAATTAAATCAACATTATTGCTAACAAAAAAATTAGTAAGGAGGTTAAGTAATGGCTAAGGTGACTTTCGATGAGAACAGATGCAAGGGTTGTGAGCTCTGCACCACAGCATGTCCTGTCAAAATTGTTGTTATGGATAAGGAAAGAATTAATATCAAGGGTTATCATCCGGCGACAGTTAAGGAAATGGACAAATGTACGGGATGTGCTTCTTGTGCAAGAATGTGTCCTGACGTTGTAATAAAAGTAGAAAGATAAAAAGGGAGGTAAAAGCTTAATGGCTAAGGAATTATGGAAGGGCAACGAAGCTGTAGCTGAAGCGGCGATTAAAGCAGGCTGCAGATTTTTCTTCGGCTATCCGATTACACCACAGAATGAAATACCCGAGTACATGGCTATGAAAATGCCGCAGGTTGACGGATGCTTCCTTCAGGCAGAATCAGAGATAGCTGCTATCAATATGGTTTACGGAGCAGCAGGTTCGGGAGCAAGGGTAATGACATCCTCATCCAGCCCGGGAATAAGCTTGAAGCAGGAAGGTATAACTTATATTGCAGGAGCTGAACTGCCCTGTGTAATAGTAAATATGGTAAGAGGGGGCCCAGGGTTAGGAGGAATACAACCAGCACAGTCAGACTATTTCCAGGCTTGCAAGGGCGGCGGACACGGGGACTACAGACTGGTAGTACTTGCACCGGCATCAGTTCAGGAAGCAGTTGACCTTGTTCAGGAGGCTTTTGATATAGCCGACCAGTACAGAAATCCGGTAAT
>Ga0208197_1000369_pt1 | contig 60405 bp, 44 predicted proteins | sample AD_JPNNA4_MetaG_FD_184444 | JGI IMG/M metagenome (GOLD analysis project Ga0208197, IMG submission 184444) | Active sludge microbial communities of municipal wastewater-treating anaerobic digesters from Japan - AD_JPNNA4_MetaG (SPAdes) (version 2) | ecosystem: Engineered > Bioreactor > Anaerobic...
AAGGAGGAAGGCCTGGTTGCCTACCTTATTGTGATGGTAGTAATACCCCTTATCAGTGCGGTGGCCATCTATTCCGGCTGGCGATCGGCAAAAGCCTGGTTCAAATCCGTTCCACCATGTGGTGGTGACTTGGCAGTACCGCAATGCCCGGCAGAAACTTTTTTGCCGATTGCAGATTATTATGTGTATGGAAAACGGAAAAATGCTACTTTTCCAATGAGGTTCCGCCGGTGTAGAAAAGTTTATTTTTGCAGTACGACTTTTTGTGTTTGTATCCTATCCTCTAGATGTAACCGGATCACATACTCCCCGCTTGCGAGCCCTGTCGTCTCCCACCGCACCGTATGTTCGCCTGCATTGCGATAGCCGTCGGCCAGGGTAGCGACCTTTTGGCCGCGTATATTGAAAACCTCCATAGTGACCGAACCTGCCTTAGGCAGCTCAAACCGCACCGTCGTGATTGCATTGAAGGGATTGGGGTAAGCGGGGTAGAGGATGAAGCGATCGGGTTGATCGCTCCGCGCCGCTATTCCCGTATTGACCTCGGTCAGATAGGCCGTATAAATGCCGTTACCGTGGCTAGCTACAGCGATATAACCGTCCGATTGGCGGACGTCGATCATATCTATCACGATGTTACCGATACTCCCGGCGCCTTCCTGCACCCAGACGGTATTCATGCCATCGAGCTTGATAGTGGAGAACAGGCCGACACTGGTGCCGGCCAGATAGACCGGCTGCTCCTTGACATAGAGTGTCGCCAGCCAGCGTACAGACGGACCGCTGCCAGACCCGTCAGGTTTTTCCTCGAGGTTACCGGCGACCGGGATCCAGTTGTCGCCGCCGTCCTCAGAGTAGTAGATGCTCATCGTCTCATAATTGGGGAATACAGCCAATACTTTATCGATATTCCTCGGATCGACAGCCAGGCAATGTACATAACGGTGGCCATACCACTGGATGCCATTGCCAGCCACCTCGACAGGGATGGGCTGGCCATCGTGGGGATTATCCAGGCGATAAATTCGTCCGACAAACGTGCCATAGTACAGCCGCCGCGGCTCCGCCGGTGACATCCCCAGAGCGGAGATATGGAATTCAGGCTGAACATTCTCTAGTTTGTTCCAGTTGATGGTGGTGGGCGTCCCCGGGAACACCTCGGGGATGGCGGTCAGATCAGAGTTGCGCCACAGTTCTCGTTGGGAGGGAAGATACATGATCCGGGTGTCGTGGGGATCGAGGAGAAAAGGATTCATCCACAAGCCCATCCCGATGGCCGAGGCTGGCGTGATTACCGTCCAATGATGGATGCCGTCAATGAATTCGTTGCGGTAAAATCCGAACGAGGCCGCCTCGCCGGTATACAAGTACTGTCCCCCATCGCTGATGGCGCAGAAACCGCCATCCATCGCCCCCGGGAAGATCCCCGTCCACGGCAGAGATGAGTCGGTCGCCGCGGTGAAGAGGAAGGAGTTGTCCTGGGTTCCCCCCAGAACCAGTTCACTGTATGGTGTAGCATGATCGATGGCGACGCTGTAGAACTGGGCGGTTACATAGCCGTTATTCAGGGAACGCCATGAGATACGATCGTCGCCATAGACGGGATCCTGGACCGTCACGGCAGTATTATCATCGGTACGAAAAAGCCCGCCGTCATTCCCAACGATCATCGCCTTGGGATTGCCAGGGAGGAATGCGATCGTGTGCTGATCGACGTGGAAATCACTGAAACTGCCGATCACCTCCCAGGTCGATCCACCATCCCGGCTGCGGTACAGGCCAACCGTGCCCATAAAAAGGGTCTTTTCATCATCCGGTTTGACGTGCAACATCATCATATTGGCGCCATAGGTTGTCATCTGGGCATGATGGGGCAGATTCCCGGTTAGATCGCTCCAGCCCTCCCTTTCCGTATATTTTTTTAAGGTTTGCTTCAGATTCGCGACTTCAGTGAGGAAATAGACTGTTTTTTCGTTGGATGAAGGTATAGCGATCACCGTCCGGGTGGTTGTGTCTGGCCAGTCCGGCGGTGAAAAATCCTCCCAAGTCAGGCCATCGGCCGACCGGTAGAGGCCAGTGCTCGGCCCTGCGCCATCGATAGCAGCATAGAAAAAGCCCTGACTGGTTATGGCGGCATCGCTGCTGGGATAATTGGGACCGAAATCGAGAACATGTTGCCAGGATGCCCCGCCGTCGCTGCTGACAAAGATGCCGCTTGAAGTGGCTGCTAGCACGCCCTCTTCATTGAAGGTAAGCACCTTGTAGATAAAATCAAAGTTGTCGGTCTTTTGCGCCGTGCCGGAGACCGTGGCAGGCAACAGCGACCATGTGGAACCGCTGTCTGTGGATTTGAATATCCCGTCTCCGCGATCGAACGCGGTCGTTCCCAAAGGCCCTGCAGCGCTGCTTCCTCTACCGCCGGAATACTCGCCTGTTCCATAGTACCAGATATTTTCTTTGCCCGGTCTTTTATTTTGCGCGATACAGGAGACACTTTGCAGCTGGTCCGGTGCGGTGGTCTTGCGCCAGGTTTTTCCGGCATCGATGGATTTCCACATGCCGCTGGAGGTGCAGCCGGCGAGAATGAGATTCTCGTTCTTGATATCAATGGCCAGCGCTTTGGTACGCCCGCCGATGTTGGCAGGTCCGCGGTTGGACCAATGCAGCACCTGGGACAAACGCCCCAGCCGGCGATTTTCTTCTGCCAACCGATGGATGAAGGCATTCTGCCGAATGCCGATATCCTTCGGGATGGTGTTGGTCTGCGGACTGCTCAACAGCATCCACTCATAGCGGCTGCGTGCGGAGGGGTCCTCCTCGCTCCCCTCGGCAGCGGCTCTTTTCCCGACAGCCGGCTGGCTGCTGATATGATGATCCCGCCGGGTGAGAAAGAAACCTGCAAGCAGGATCAGGATCATTCCAATCAGCACAACAGTTCTTTTCATGACAGCGCTCCTTTCAAAAAGTCACCCAGCGTTAAGCATCGTTTGAAATCTTTTTTAAATGACCTAGCAATTCATTACTTTCTCTATTAAGAAAATAATGTAAATGAAGAGAAAAAACAAGATGCCGCAAGGAAATACTTCAGCTGCATTGGCAAAATATATCGCAAAACGCCAGCAACCTCTGATGCAACGGGCATTCCGGTTCGCTCCTTCACGTTCCAGGATGAATGCCTGCATACCATTCCGGATCTGTATTGCCGTGTTTTTATTGTTCCTCTCCGCACCGGCGCAAATACTTACGATTCGCGATCATGTTTCAGGATACCCGCTGGAGCGCGCGTTGGTGGCAAGCATCCACGGCCATACCGCCACCACGACCGATGCGGAGGGACGAGCGGATCTTACCGCGTTCGACCATTCCGACACCATCCGCGTGGAGCTCATCGGATACCATCCGGCAAGACTTGCCTATCTCCAGCTGGAACGATTGCGCTTTGCCCTTTATCTGGAGAGGATGCCCCTCCACATCGGCGATGTGGTAGTCTCTGCCACGCGCTGGCTCTTGCGGGAGCGGGATATACCACATCGATCCGTTCAGATCCGCGCTGAACAGATTCAGCTTATAAATCCCCAAACTGCAGCGGATCTCGTCGCGTTCTCCTCTGAGGTATCTGTGCAGAAAAGCCAGCTGGCTGGCGGCAGTCCGATGTTGCGCGGCTTCGCCACCAACCGCGTGCTCATAGCCGTGGACGGCATTCGCATGAATACGGCTATTTTCCGCACCGGCAACGTCCAGAATATCATCTCTCTCGATCCTCTCACGACTGAGCGTACCGAAGTATTATTCGGTCCCGGTGCAGTGATGTACGGCAGCGATGCCATTGGCGGAGTGATGTGTTTCCAGACACTCGTGCCTCGTCTGTCTCATGACGCCCGCCCCCTTTTCTCCGGCCATGCCGTTGTCCGCACTTCTTCCGCGAATCGCGAGAAAACCGGGCATCTCGATCTCTATCGAGGATGGCAAAAGTGGGGATGGGTATCCAGTGCGACCTGGTCGGATTACGGCGACCTCACCATGGGCAGCCATGGCCCCGCGGCTTTTCTGCGCACACGCTACGTACAGCGCATCGACGGCCTCGACAGCCTAATCACGAATCCCGATCCAAAAAAGCAGGTCCCCAGCGGTTACAGCCAGCTGAACCTGTTGCAGAAAATCCGCTGGCGTCCCGGCGATGCCTGGGATGCCACCTATGCCTTTCACTATTCGGCCACCTCGGATTATCCGCGCTATGACCGTTTGCTGCGTCCGCGCGGCAAACTCCTCCGTTCCGCGCAGTGGTATTATGGCCCTCAGATCTGGATGCAGCAGGCCTTGGTTGTTGCGAATAGGCGCGGAAATGCCTTATGGGATGAAGCGAAATTGATCCTGGCCTATCAATATTTCAGGGAGAGCCGGAATGACCGCGACTATCGCAGCCCGCTTCTGCTCCACCGCACAGAACGGGTGGATGCTTTCTCTGCCAATATCGACCTGATCAAAGCGCTCCTGCCGGTGCACAGCATATCCGGCGGCGCTGAACTGCTGTACAACCGCATCGGATCGACCGGCGAAAACGAGAATATCATCACGGCAATCCGAACTCCAGGTCCCAGCCGCTATCCCGACGGCGCCAGTTGGAGCGCCCTCGCGCTCTATGCCCATTACCGCTGGATTCCCGACAGCACCTTTACCGTCCAGGCCGGACTGCGCTGCTCCCTGGTCGGACTTGATGCCCGCTTTGATACCACGTTTTACAAATTCCCCTTCACTTCAACCAGCATGCTCAATGCCGCAGTGAACGGCAGCCTTGGCGGCGTCTATTCCCCTGCATCCGCACTGCAGATCAAAGTGGCGTTGTCGACTGGTTTCCGGGCGCCCAATATCGATGATGTGGGTAAAGTTTTCGACTCATCCCCCGGTTATGTCGTCGTGCCGAATCCCGCTTTGAAACCCGAGTATGCCTGGAATGCCGAGTTGGGGGCGACGCTCACCTGTTCGGAGGCGATCAAACTGGATGCAACCGCTTTTTATACTGTTCTACAAGATGCCATGGTAAGGAGAAACTTTACCCTGAACGGCCGCGACAGCGTGATGTATGACGGCGAAATGAGCAGGATTCAAGCCATCCAGAATGCTGCTGAGGCAAATGTGCGCGGCATGCAGGCCAGCGTGGAAGTGCAACTGCCGGCCGGATTCGGGCTCAACGCACATCTCACCATCATGCGCGGCACCGAGGAGATGGACGATGGCAATCTGGGCACGCTGCGCCATGCTCCCCCGCCTTTCGGCGCCCTGCATTTGACCTGCAAACGGCATCGCCTGGAGATGGATGGCTATATGGATTACAGCGACGGAGTGAATGCGGCGGACCTGGCACCGGGATTGGAGGGGATGGATTATCTTTTCGCACGCGATGCAAGGGGTAGACCGTATGTTCCTTCATGGTATACATTTAACCTCAAGGTGCGACTGATGATTTCGCATGTTTTCAGCATCATGACGGGGGTGGAGAATATTACCGATCAGCGGTACCGGACCTACGCTTCAGGAATAACCGCCTCGGGCCGCAACTATACCGTTGCGATAAGCGCAGCCTTTTGAAAACAGCACCAGTTGGAGATGAGGCGATAATTCCCCTGATGCTGTCTGAAATACCGAGGCGATAAGGAACTTCCGGTTCGTTCACTTGATCAACAGCATCTTGAGCGTCCAGGTCTTGGTACCGGCACTCAGTCGCATAAAATTGACAGCGTTTGAGATCTCCTGCGCGTTCCAGATCAGCTGGTGGATACCAGCATTCTGCATTTTCTTGTCCAGAATGACCACCTCGCGTTCGCGCAGATCATAGATAGCCAGTTTTCCCTGGCACTCTTCCGGGAGGGCATAGCGGATGAACATTGCGTTGTGGGAGGGATTGGGACACTTCTGCTCAAGTGTATACTCCTCCGGCAGAACGGCCACCTCAACGGCCGTCTCACCCGCCAGTCTGGCGCCCTGGTGGTTCCGCTCGTTCACCTTGAACTCCAACGGCTGACGCCAGCCACCCCAGTTAGGCTCATTTCACCAAAGTGGATATGGATCGATGTACAGAGGCATGGCGTGAGATGGTATTTGATCTGCTGCTGCGTGAGGAAAAGATCGATATGGAGGTGGTGCGATCGACGCGGGGATGGTTGCACTCGGGATTCAGCATCGATAATTTGGTACAGATTGGGTCAGAGGATGAAGAAGGCATGAAGCGTCTGGTCTCCTATGTATCGCGCTGTCCCTTTTCGCTGGTGCGGATGATCAAGGTCACGAGAGATGGTCAGGTGATTTACCGGGCGGGGAAGAGTGGGTGCGTACGGTTTCCGCGGCCCGGAGATGAGCGGCTGCGGGAAGGGGTATCGCGCAATTTTCAGGTATTTGAACATATTAATCTTTATCTTGCATAACTCCATAATTTAATTATATTGCCAATAGGCCCGCTTCACTTCCTACTACTCTAACGCCGCCTTTGAACACTTCTACCCCCGATCATTCCAGATCGACAAAAAAAGAAACGATATTTTTAGGTAAATAGCAGAAAACCGCATAATCAATTGTTCCGCTTTCACTTACATTCCGGCGGAATCGTGGCGCTGAGCATCGAGTGCCTGCGCCTTCTCAAGCCCGGGCGGAACCAGGCACTTGAGCAGATACGCCGCCTTCGGGGGCTACTGCTCAGCGCCGCGATTGGTCTCATAGAAATAAAGTACTTTGTAAAAACAAACAGTTAATTGGGGAGGTTTGTTATGAAAACTAAAATGAAATTAGTGACGTCTCATTATTATTTGCATCGTCTTTAATTTGGGCTGCAAATTCGTTTTCGCACAAACCGACTTTTGGCAACAAACAAACGGACCATATGGGGGTTCAATTTGGTCTCTTGCCGTCAATTCGAGCGGGTAAATCTTCGCCGCGACTTATGGCGATGGGATTTTTCGAAGTGTGCAATCAACGACGTATGTGAAAAAAAACACACAAAGGTGCCGTTAGCTTTTGAGCTGAAACAAAATTATCCGAATCCATTTAATCCAATAACCACTATTGAATATCGACTGCCTAAAAAAACTCATGTCATAATAATAGTCCTGAATATAAAGGGCGAGTTAATTTTAATCTTAATAAACGAGGAACAATCATCCGGGCTTTATCAGGTAAACTGGTATGCCTGTGACAAGCACAACAATCCTGTTGCAAGAGGGATATATTTTTATTGCTTGCAAACTTCAGGCTTTTCGTATTCAAAAACAATGGTTTTCGTCAAGTAATCGGCTGACGATTATGCGTTCACACCCGACGCGCTAGTGTGGGTGTGCAACGCGGGGCTTGACTAGGCAACCGAGAAGCGGCATTCTTCGGACAGCACTTGTTCGCTCGCGCAAGCGCTTGTGAAATTAAGAGTTCAGTGCGAAATTTTCGTGGCGATTTTGTCCCTCGATAGCATTTGATAGAATGCTTTTATTCCAAATGTGGCATAGGGGCCACTGCTTTTGAATACCGCACCTTTCTGGAAAGGCGCAACCGAGCGCCTGATCAATCCTTCTCACCTATCGGGCGCTTTTTATTCCCGTCGGTAACTTCCCAGTTATCAATTTTACTGCATCCGCTTCGACAATCAGCAGTTCCCACATTTTTCCGACGTCCATCTAATACCCCTTATTTCTATTCATTTCATTTTCATCGATGATTGCCAACTGGTAGTCCATGGGAAAATATCTGGATATAGTGAGTCGAAAACGTCCACTTCAATTCTCTATTTGACATGATTGGTTTGAACAGTTAATGGACAAATTCAATGGCAGATCACTGCTACTCGTGTGCGGGCGCTAGCCACTTTGCTGCGGTTCAACAGAACAGGCAGTGATCGAAAGAATTGAGTTTTTTCTTGTTTCGTGTTGTTTTTTACTGTATACTTAATTGAATATCATATAGCTTATCTGTATATAGCTATAAATGGTCCGCAAAGGCATGGTGCATTTATCCACTGGATAAATGCATAATGCCTTTTTTATTTTCTTTTCCACTGGAATCGTATGGAAGATCAAATCATTATTTCATGGAAGGAGTGTTCTAATGAAACGACTGTCCCTGATGAAATGGATGACCATACTGTTATTCACTTCAAACCACCTGCTGGCACAGTGGATTCAAACCGCCGGTCCTAAAGGCGGTGAAGTAAAATGTCTCGCTTCTGTTGATTCGATTCTTTTTGCAGGAACTGAAGATGGTGTTTTCCGCTCTATAGATAACGGTGCAAGCTGGAACCCGACCGGCCTAGAGAACATTGTATATTCTCTGGCTGTCAAATCCGACGACGAATCCAGCTTGAACCTCTTTGCAGGCACTTATAATGGTGGCGTGTTTCTATCGACCGATAATGGCGACAATTGGAATCAAATGAATTTCGGACTTTTAAACCATTACGTCAATTGTCTTGCCGCGAGTGACTCCAATATTTTTGCAGGAACAAAAGATGGCGTTTTCCGCTCGCCGAGTAACGGCACCTACTGGATTCCAGCCAGTAGTGGACTTGGCAGCAAATCCATTAGATCACTCAATATTTATGGAAAAAATCTGTATGCCGGTACGGATTCGGGATTATTCATTTCTACCGATAATGGCGCCAACTGGACTTCAGCCGGGCTGAAAGGCGAGGCCGTCAATGCTTTTACCATCAATGGCTCATATTTCTTTGCTGGTACGGATACCAGCGGCGTTTTGATTTCAGCGGATAACGGGGTAAATTGGCAAATGATCAGTATTCCTGATATGAGCAAAAGAGTCTTTTCCCTTGCGGTTATGAATAATTCGCTCTATGCGGGAACAGGTATGGGGATATATCGTACGCCCAGCAACGGTGCCTACTGGATTCCCTCCAACACTGGACTGGGCAATCAACCTGCTTATACGCTTTATATCAGAGGAACCGACCTGTTTGCAGGAACAATGGGTGGTGTGTTTCGCTCTACAAATAGTGGAGATAACTGGACTGATATTAATACCGGTCTGATAACGACTAAAGTTCACTCTCTCATCAGTAGTGGCACAGATCTTTATGCCGGCGTATGGGGCGGAATATTTCAATCACATGACAACGGCAATACCTGGACGGCTCTCAGCAGGGGCAGCGCTTGTTTTTCCCTTCTCCTGAGCGAAACTAAACTCTATGCAGGAGGCGGAAATCATGTGGGGTGTTATGATCTGGTCAAAGGCAACTGGGAATGGGTCCCGGTAGGTATGGGATGGATCAGGGCACTGGCGACCAACGGAACAACATTATTTGCTGGATCGGAAGGCTCTGGAGTATTTCGTATCATACATCACGCGCCTGGCTGGTGGACTATAACCAAAACCAATATGCAGGATACCATGGTTTTTGCGCTCGCTGTCAAGGATTCGTTTATTTTTGCGGGGACTGGAGGGGGTGTGTTTCGTTCATCAAATAATGGTGCTACCTGGAGTGATGTAAATAACGGTCTAACAAACCTTTCAGTTGCTGCTCTGGCTGTCAATGGCGCCAAGCTTTTTGCAGGAACAGCTGGTGGAGGTGTGTTTCTAACAACCAATGATGGAGCTAGCTGGACTCCTGTAAATGATGGCCTATCGGGACTGGCTCTGGATATCTTGTCTTTTGTATTTAGCGAAAACAATCTTTTTATCGGAACCTGGCAAGGAGGCGTCTATGTTTTAAAAGAAAATGCAACCAGTTGGACTGCCATAAATACTGGTTTGATGCATTCGATGACACAACCATCCTCAGTAGTTCATGGTTTGGCCATTGCAGGTACTGACCTTTATGCCGGGACCCGTGGTGCTGGGGTTTGGCATCGGCCTCTTTCTGAAACAATCACTTCAGGTGGCAGCATTTCAAGAGAACAGTTAATGATTTATTCTTTAGAGCAGAACTATCCCAATCCCTTCAATCCCAGCACTACTATCGAATTTGTACTCCCCAAATCAGATTTCGTCATGCTCAAGGTCTTTAACTTGTTGGGCGAAGAAGTCGCCACGCTGGTTTCTGAACAACGGGCAGCGGGAATTCATCGCCATAACTGGGATGCCAGTGGACTGGCAAACGGGATCTACCTGTACAGGCTGGAAGCAGGGGAGTTTGTGCAAAGCAAAAAGCTCGTTCTAATGCGATAAATATCAGGCTTGCTTTGCCTACAAAACTGCTCAACGAACCAGATACTTGAGTTTCGTGGCGCTTTTCTCCCTTGACAGGATCTGTTTAAATGCTTTTTCCCCTAATGTGGAATAGGGCCACTGCTTTCTAATACCGCTCCTTTCTGGAAAGGTGCCCATATGCGCTCGATCACACCCTTCCGATCGGGCGCTTTTAAATTGGTCGCCGCTGAAAAACCCTTAATTGTAAGAAAAATGTAGATTCGAAGTTGATATGCCCAAAAATGAGAGATATATTGCGGCCAGTCGTTGGACCAGCTGCCAGATTTTTTCTGGCAAAAAGAAAACTGCCAGCAGTTTTCTCAAGTTGTATCCACAGGCGCACATGACAGCGTTGATCTGGTCGCCGTCTCTACCCTTGAGGTAGTTCCTTGACATTCTGTGATCAGATTTCAAGTAGCCAAAGACAGGCTCGATGGCAGATCTTCTTTTGAACCAGTAACGGATCGCTCGAGTTTTCCGTTTCATGTGCCGCCGATCGACGATGTGAACCTGTGTTTCTTTCGGGTCCACCGCATGCCCGCGATAGCCGCGATCGACATAGGCTTCAGCAGGCTGCCAGCCGGTGTACCGTTTGGTCTCTGACAGACAGGCCGGCAGGGTATGGCCGTCGAAGGGATTATCGTGAAACGCCTGAACGCCAACAATCCAGTTGTCCCGGCTGGTGGTAACCAGACCGACTTTGTTGCCGAACTCGTAACGCTTGTGAACCTTCCCTTTGGCAATGCACTCCACCTCAGGGGCATGAACACTGTAGAGTTTGTGTGAATCGTTCTTTTCTTGCAGCAAGAGCTTCTCAGCTCTTTTCAATAGCTCAGCCAACGGCTCATCCGGATTATTGATTTTTCGAAGGATATCTCGATAAACCCGTCCCAGCATGGTCTTTAATCGTTTGGTTTCCCGACGAGCCCGGCGATACTGTTTGGCGTGTGAGTAATGCCCTTGTATGGAGAGAGCTCGTTTGGCGAGGCGACGGTAGTTTTGCCGTAGGACGATCTCCCGTGACTCGGCCGCCCGAACCAGTGCTTCGCGCATCTTGTAGTAGAGCCGGGCATCGGTCGGGAAGGCGATTGCCGTTTCCTGAACCGTGGTATCGACATTCACTTTGTTCAGGTGGCTGCGGGTAAGATGGCCACACCGCTTGTTATAGCCTGCATCGCGGCGCACGGCCGGCAATAGCGCTGACGGCGGGTGTTTTTCAACTCTTTACCAGCCGCAATCCTCTGCATGAGGAGAAGCGGCTGGTGCACCGATCCGCGCACGGCTGACACCGAGGAAAAATCATGACGGGTAAAACCTTCTTCAATCCCGGCTGCGCCTTGAGCCTCTACAAGCCGGATATGGAAATCAGGATTCTCGAACTCCTCAACCGCACTTGGCAGGAAACAAGGCTGCACAACATTTGCTGCCGCCACGAACCGCAGCTCGAAAAGGGATCGGTGATCGTCAACGTCTGCGCCGGCTGCGACCGGCGCTTCAGCACCCTCTATGAGGGCATTTCCACGATCTCGGTGTGGGAAATCATCGACCGGCTCGACGCCTTTGACTTTCCGGATTACTGCGGCCTGCGGCTGTCGGTGCAGGATCCCTGCCCGGTGCGGGAGAAACCCCAGGTTCATCAGGCTGTACGCAACCTGCTTCGAAAAATGAACATCGAGGTGGTTGAAACGCGGTTTCACGGGACGCGCACAGTCTGCTGCGGGGATGATCTCTATCCCCGGTTTCCCATATACAAGATTCGGCAACAGATGATAAAACGTGCGGAGGCCATGCCCTGCGAGGAGGTATGCGTCTATTGTGTCTCCTGCGTCAAAGCCCTGCATATTGGCGGACGCCGGCCCCGTCACCTGCTCGACCTCCTGATGAATGAGTCGACCGATCCGCAGGTTTATGACACCGCTAAATGGCACGAACAGCTGCAGGGCTATATCGATACCCACTGAGAAATGAGTAGCCGGCCCGGCTAAAGCCCATTTTGCAGCGCCCAGGAAGGAAACATGCAATCTCTTGTCGTCCGATGGGCCCTGTTGTTTTTTGCTGCCCGCAGCATGGCGCCCTTCAAGCGCAGCGAAACCAGGCCGGTGCCGCCCGCTCAAGTCCGGGCGTCTGAACTGCATAAAGCGTCATTGGATACGGTCATCCAATTCCTGCTCACCTCAGCCGCCGCAGATTTTTATGCCCATCGCCCGCCGACGCCCGCCCGCTTCTGCAATGTGCGCTTGGGGCCCATGATGGCCTCCGATGACAGGTCTGCTGCCGGCAGTGGGGCAAGTTTCTTCCGGAGCAGGAGGGAGGCAACCAGCAGTGGACTTCCTTTGCCACGATCAAAACCTCGGATTATGAACAATGGATCGGCGTCGCGGGCTATTGCGAGAGTGCCCAGGTCATCTGGGACGAGGTGGGCGATCTGTCACCTTCCTTGCCAAGCCGGTTCGAATCCCTACGGCAAGTTGAGGATACCCTGTGCGTCCCGTATGCTGCAGGATCCCGCCATCCACTGTCAACACGCCGCAAGAATCCGCTGAGGATATCCTGTGCGTCCCATATGCTGCAGGACCCGTATCCCTGCACCGGGATTTGTTGATTATTTTAACAATGCTCTTGCTTTTCAGTCCTATAATAATTATGTTCATTACTAATAGCATCGCCCGGATAAGGTGATCCATACGGAATGGATCTCAAGTACGCTTCTTTTGCCGCCGTCCGGTGAATTCCATCCGCGAAAACACCATGCCCGTCACCATTTCGAATACCTTCCGTATCTTTTTTTGCTCTACTTTCGCTGATTTGCGGGCGGAGCGGTCCGCACTGCATCAGTGGGTTTTCCCCCGCCTGAAAGAACTGTGCACACGGCATGGAGCACGCTTTCAACCCATCGATCTTCGCTGGGGCATCAGCGAAGAGGCCAACTTGTCCCAGGAGACGACGAACATCTGTTTGAACGAGATCCGTCGCTGCCAGGAGGCGAGCCCCCGACTGAATTTCGTCATCCTGCTGGGCGAACGGTACGGCTGGCGCCCGCTGCCCTCGATCATCCCGCTTAAGGAAATGGAGAGCATTGCGGCATCCCTCTCCCCCGCGGAATACGAGCTGTTGCTCTGGCATGAAGATCAGGATCCCCGCGCACCGGGTTGGTACCGTCTGGATGCCAACTCGGTTCCACCGGTTTATTTGCTGCAGCCGCGCCAGGGCCTTTTCGAGGATCAGGCGAACTGGGACCCGCTTGAAAAAAGACTCCACGACCTGTTCACGAAATCCATCGGCAATCTACCCGGCCGCTGCCAGGTCCGCTATACCGCGTCGGTCACCGAGCAGGAAATCCATGCTGGTTTGTTCGATATGCCCGAGGCCACGGATCATGTCACCTGCTATTTCCGCCAGATCGAAGGCATGCCCCATACGGCGCTGGCCCGCGATTACCTCGACCTGGATGACCGAGGTATGCTCGACGAAGAGGCATACCGGCGCCTCACGGCTTTAAAGGAACGCCTGCGTGCGCTGCTGGGCGAGAAATGTGTGGATTTTCATGCCAGCTGGACGGAGGCCGGACCGACACAAGCGCATATCGGCCACTTGCCGGCGTCGCTGAATGACTGTCTGCGCCTGCTGGATACGCCGCCGCACCAGGAGAGCTTGTGTGAAACGGTATGGCGGAGGCTGGCGGCTGCCATTCTAGCCGATCTCAGCCGTGCGACCCGCATCCCTGCCCTGCTCAAAGAAACCAGCATCCATGAAGCGCAGGCCGGTGAGCATATCCGTCATTTCGTCGGCAGAGATTCCCTCCTCGAGCGCCTCGGCGAGTACCTGGCCGATCCCGATGGGCGGATCCTTGTGCTCCACGGCAGACCGGGAACCGGGAAATCCGCTCTGATGGCCATGGCGCGAAAAATCTGTCAAAGCCGCTTCACCTTCATTCGTTTCCTCGGACTGACACCCCGATCGTCACGCAGCAGACAAGTCCTCATTAACGCGTGCGAAACGCTGGCCGATCGGCCGGCAGAGGCCGGCGCCACGGCGGAATGGACACCCGGCGACTATGTAGCCCTGCTGGAAAGATTCCAGGAATGCCTGCGGCAAGCCTCGGAAGAACACCCGCTCGCTATCTTTCTCGATGCGTTGGATCAGTTGAGCGACCCCGAGGGCCGCGACCTAGCCTGGCTGCCCAAATCGCTACCGCCACATGTCGCCATGATCCTTTCGGTCGCTGACGGCGCCATGTTCACCGCGATCCAGGACTACCTGCCGGAAGCCCTCTTTGTGCCGGTTTCGGATTTGTATGAAGCGGAGAGTGTGCAACTGATCGACCGGTTTTTTGCAGAATTGCACCGCACCCTGATGCCGGATCAGCGCGAGGAACTGCTACAGGCGGTAAGGAGGGACGGCTCGCCGCTATTTTTACGTCTTGCCTGCACGGAGACCAGTCAATGGCGGTCCTTTACTCCCGTGAAAAGGCTGGCTGTCACTGTCAGCGAATTGACCCAGGCCATGTTCGCCCGGATTGCAGGGAATGATCAACACGGCCGGCCCATGGTGGACCGCAGCTCGGCCTTTCTGGCCCTGGCACGATACGGCCTAAGTGAAGATGAAATGCTTAACGCGTTGTGGCTGGATGATCAAGTCAGGGAGGATTTCAGACAACGCTACCGGAAATCCCCGCAAAATGTGACGCAATTGCCGGATGTCATCTGGGCGAAGCTCTATTACGATCTAGCGCCTTACCTGGCCGAACGGCCGGGGGATGACGCCAACCGGCTGAGCTTTTATTACACCCAGGTGGCCGATTGTGTGCGCGATGCCTTGAAGGCATCCGGCCAGATTGTATCCTATCATCAAAATCTTGCCCGGTTTTTCAGGGTGCTGAGCCGTTACGATGAGACCGGTGAGTGGAGGGAGGCTTCCGGCAGGGCGTTGAATGAGCTGGCGTTTCATCTGCTGCAGGGCAATGACCTGGCGGGTTTGCAGGCGCTCTATGATGACCCGGTGTATCTTCAGGCCCTGGCGGTTAATTACGGCGGCCCCGGCGAAAAGGAAGTATACCCGGGCATCCAGGAATTGCTGGTGAATTTATCGGAGGCTGTGCGATCCTGTCAGGACCTCTCCCTTGCGCAAAGCTGGAAGACGTTGCACCGCCTGCTTTCCGAGCGCAGCGCCCTGCTGGCGCACTTTCCGTTCGCTCTGGTGCAGGAGGTCGCCAATTACCTGGCGCTGAATCGGCAAGGCACCTACTCCGAAAAATTGCTGCAGGAAGCGAACCGCTATAAAGGCATCGGTTTGACCCTGGAGCAGCCCGTCCGCTTTGGCAGCGGAGATCGGAAGGGGCACTCGGCTCCGATTACGGCCCTGACGGTTTCGCCGGATGAGCACTGTTTTTTAAGCGGTGCGCTGGATGGCGGCATCGGCTACTGGAGTATCGATGACGAAGCGCCCATCTGGCTGATGAATGCCCACGCCTCCTGGGTCAGCGCCGTCGCTTTCTCCAGGGACGGTCGACGCGCTCTGAGCTGCAGCAACGATGCCTCGGTGCTGTTGTGGGATTTGCGGTCCGGCATCCACCGGCTGGTTTGGCGGGTCGATCAGTTCGAGCAGTTTATTGCCTGTTTTTTTCAGGACGAGAACACCGGCATTGTCCTTGGGGCCGCGCATGTGTATAGTATCGATTTGCGCGTCAACAAGACCACTGAAAAACCGTTCAGAAGAGGCAAAATATACCACGCTTTCGAGTTCGGGCGCGATGCCTTTGCGTTCGACGCGCCTGGGCACCGGCTTTATTATGGTGCAGACAGCACCGTGTACTGCTGCAATTATCAGGAAGAGACAGAATCCGCGATCATCCGGCATCAGGGGCAAGTTGACTTTTTGCGCCTGACCCCCGACGGCGGCAGCCTGTTGGTGATCGACGCGCAAAAGTATCTGACGCTGTATGATTTGACGGCGGATCAAACCAGGGCGGCTGCTAGAGTCAGTATCCCGGTTCTCAAGCACCTGTGTCCCGGCCCGGACGGCCGCTGGTTTGCCGCCACCCTGAGCGATCATCTCATTGAGATCAGGGCATCTGAAAATCGTGAGCTTTCGGTGCTGAACAAGCCCGGCGGTACCGCCAAGGCGGACTGGGGATCTCCACACCATGCAACGGTTCTGAGCTGCCTCAGCCAGAGCAACCGGCTGCTGGTGGGTGCAGAGAGCGGGCGCATCCATTTGCAGGAGCCGGTTCCGCAAGCCGGACCGGCGCGGTATTGGGGACCGGGCGGCAATCTGATCGCCGGCGCCGTCGCCCCAGGAGGCCGGCAAGCCCTGGCGATCGCCGGGATGATCGACGAAAGAGGCGACCATTACGGGGGCCGGCTGATGTGGGTGGAGCGGGGCAAGGCACCGATCGAGCTCACCGCCTCACCGCATCGTTATCCGGTCACCGCGATGACCTTTGCCCATGAGCGCGCTTCCGACACGCCTAAGGCTTTTACGGTGGACAAGGGAGGCAAGGCGGTCCGTTGGAAAAACAGCGTGCCGGTATGGACGCGGGATTTTCCCGCAACCTCCTTCTCCGCCTTAAGCTGCAGCAGACCGGAAAACCGGCCCGCCGCCGGGACCAGCCGCGATCAGATTGTGGTGCTGGAGAGCCAGGCCGTCCTGTCACTCGCCGAACTGGATTTCACCAGCGGCGTCCAGGCTATTGCGGCCGGCGATCGGCCTGAGGCCTATTTCGTTTCGCTCCTGGACGGCGAGATCTGCTATATCCAAGGCAAGACCCGCTGGCGAGAGTCCGTTCTCGGACGCCATGGCCATTACGCAACCTGCGTTGCGCTGGATGACACCGGTAAATATGCCGCATGCGGAACCGTGAATGGCGTGCTGGTGGTATGGCATGTCCAAAGCCGGGAACGCATTTTCCAGCGCCTCTCCCATTCAGCTCCCTTGCTCGCCGTTGCGATAGACCATGCAAACCATCTGCTTTGCTCGCTCGGGCAGGACCATCTGCTGCTGATTCACGACCTGCGCACCACCGGAATCGTGATGGGCACAAACATACCCCGCCGTCCAGTGGCGATGCGCATGGAAGAGTATCATCTTTATGTTCTAACGGTCAATGCCGGAATTCTTGCCTATGGTCTTATCGATTCGGCGTCTCTGTCGGCGGAGAAACACGGGTTCGCGGACCGGTTGAGGCTGATTTTCAAAGTGCGTGGCGGAGCGGTTTAATCAACAGGGCTGGTATACGACAAGTTGTTTCACGAAACAGGGTGAGGGAGGTTGCCATGTTCGAACTTTTTGAAAAGAAATTCACCTTGCCGGAAAGACGCACGGCTTCTCTGGAAGACAACCTCCGTTCAGAAACGGCGGAGAACAATTTTGGATCGGCCACCGGGCGCGTTGCGATCATCGCCAGCTGGAATGACAAGTTTGCGACGATTCCTTTGGATATCCTGCATTTTACTGCCTTGAATGGTCGCGGCTGCATTTTGTTGATGCTTTCTGAAGAGCTGGTTCCCGATTCCGGCAGCGTGAAAGAGGTCTTTGCCTCCAAGCGTTCCTGGAATATCCATTTTTCACCCTATCTGCGCGGCAAATATCCCATACTGCGCGCCAACCTGGCCTTTCCGGATAACCTCCAGGACCCTTTATGGCTGGAGGCGCCGCTGGACCTGTGCAACGGCGATATCCAGGATTTTTGCACCGCGGTCATGGCTGATGAGAAGATCGATTTGCTCCTCAAGCATCAAAGCGACGCCGACGGATACTTCGGCGTCTGTTTCGACGCGCCTGGGATTGCCAAATTGCTGAAAAAAGAGATCGCCAACCTGGCCGGTCACTTCAAGGCGGGGCTTTCGCGCCAGGATTTTGACGACGCCTACGATCAGATGCTGCAGGATTATCCCAATTCCTGGGACGGCCTGAACAGTGACCACGTCCTCGTCATTCATTACGAGGGGCGCGCCAAAAATTACTTGCTGGATTTCAAATCAGACGGGCCGGCCAATGCGCAGAATTGAGGGCGGTCACCCCTCCTCAGCTGCCAGACCCACCGGAACCAGACTTTTATCACCACCGGAGTGAGGCTCGATGTAGGGAAGACGGGCGTATTTGCGCCACTTCGCGACATTGTCGACGACGACAATCACCGCCAGGCCTGCCATGACCGCGACCAGGACCGTATCGAGATTCAAGGTGAACCGTTCGATCGGTTTGAGGTTGGGCAGCGTCAGCTGGTGCTGATAATACTTCACCTGCATCACCGAGGTGGTCAGGGTGATCACCAGCATCACGACCATCGGGATCAGCGTGACCCAGATATATCTGAATTTTTTCATCTTGATGAGGATGGTGGTGCAGACGGTCAGTGCCAGTCCGGCCAGCAGCTGGTTGGAGATTCCGAACATCGGCCAGATCGTCGCGATGCTGCCGGTCCAGATCAGATACCCCCAGGCGAAGACCACCAGGGCGCTGGTCAGCAGCATCCCGGGCAACCAGTTGTAGACGCGCAGCGGCTTGTAAAAGGTGCCGAAGAACTCCTGGACGATGAAGCGCGCCACGCGGGTGCCGGCGTCGATCGTCGTGAGAATGAAGAGCGCCTCAAACATCAGCGCAAAATTGTACCAGTAGGCCATCAGCGATTTCATCCCGGGAATGCCGGAGAGGATGTTCGCCATACCGATGGCCAGGGTCACAGCGCCGCCGGTGCGATGGGCCAACTGCACCCCGACCTGCTGTTCGAACCAGTGGATTTTGTCGATGGTGAAGCCCATGGTGGAGAGCACCTGCTCGGGCAGCTGGCTGTTGATGAAAAAGTAGTCACCGGGGGCGAGCGAGGTCGCGGCAATCAGGGCCATCAGCGAGATGAAACCCTCGGTGAGCATCGCCCCATAGCCGATGAAGCGGGTATCCTTTTCACAGCGGATCATCTTGGGGGTTGTGCCTGAAGCGATGAGGGAATGAAATCCCGAGATGGCGCCGCAGGCGATGGTGATAAAGAGGTAGGGGAAGAGGGGCCCCGGGATGACCGGGCCGCCGCCGGCTGCGAAGCGCGAGACTGCCGGAAAGACGATGGTGGGGGCGACGTAGACAATGCCGAGGACCAGCAGCGCGATGGTGCCGATTTTCATATAGGTGGAGAGATAGTCGCGCGGTGCCAGCAGCATCCAGACCGGCAGGATGCTGGCTAAAAAGCCGTAAGCGGCCAGCAGAAGGATGAGGTTCTTTTCACTCAAAGTGAAGATCTGCGCCAGGGCCGGCGTATCGTGCACCATCTTGCCCAGAACCACCGCCAGCAGGAGCAGGATGACGCCGATGGCCGAAACCTCGCCGACCTTTCCGGGGCGCAGCTTGCGCAGGTAAAAGCCCATCAGCAGGGCGATGGGGATCGTGGCGGCGATAGTGAAGGCACCCCAGGCGGAGTCGGCCAGGGCTTTGACCACCACCATGCCCAATCCGGCGAGGGCGACGACGATGATGAAGAGGGTGGCGAGCATGCCGGTGAATCCGGCGACCGGGCCGACCTCAGCCTGGGCTATCTCCGCCAGGGATTTGCCGTTACGCCGCGTCGAGAAGACCAGCATGATGAAGTCATGCACGCCGCCGGCCATGACCGAGCCGATGAGGATCCATAGCATCCCCGGGAGGTATCCGAACTGGGCCGCGAGCACCGGACCGATTAGCGGCCCAGCTCCGGCGATGGCGGCGAAATGGTGGCCGAAGAGCACCCAGCGGTTGGTGGGATCATAGTCGTGGCCGTCATTGAAGAGCGTCGCCGGCGTTTTGTGGCGGTCGTTGAGATCGAGCACTCTGGCGGCGATGAAGGCCGAATAAAAGCGGTAGGCCAGCACATAGATGCAGACCGCCGCGATGAGGATCCAGACGGCATTGACCTGCTCCTGCACCCGCACCAGCTTGGTCGCCACTGCAAACGCAAAAGCCCCCAGCAACGAAACGACTCCCCAGGCGATTTTTTTGCTCAGACTCATATCCTCTCCAGGCTAGATTTTAATCCGCCAATTTATAAAACCGGAAAGAAAATAGCAATCAAAAGCTGCGCAGGATACACCCGCGATTCTGCGTCCCGGCGCTGCTGTTTCCACTTGACTCGCCGTGCGCGAATCTCTATCTTATACAAAAAGGGAGGTCTTCTATGGCAGGTATCGCCGTCTTCGGCGGAATCACGCTGCTCATCCTCGCGTCCATGGCCGGATTGGCCTTTCTGGTCATCAAACTGGCCCGGATGATGGGCGGGATGTTCCGTACGGCCAGCGGCTGGGAAGCCCTGGCCAATCAGTACCCCGGGACGGAGGAGGCGCCGGTCGAAACCCGCACCGGCGCCGTCAAGGTCGGCAGCGTCTATTTACGTTATGGCTCCCGCTTTGGCTCGACGCCGGAGGGTTTGTATCTGGTTTATAAAAGCGTCTACAGCTATCCGCCGCTGCTGATCCCCTGGCATGCCTTGCACAACCCGAAAAAGACGCTGTTGTTCTGGCGTAGCGCCCGGTCCTATGATATCGGCAACCCGGCCGTCACAACCCTCACGCTCTGGGAGGAAGCCTGGAGAGGTTTGAAAAGCGATCTGCCCGCTCCGTCCGCTTGACACTCCGGTCTGCCGACCGGTCTTTCAGCTCAAATGCCGGTCCGATCCCGCGCAGAGCGGTCAGGGGAGCAGTGCGGCTGCCAGCGTGATTTCCGGACCCGCCAGAGCTTTGGAGACCGGGCAGTTGTTTTTGGCATCCCCGGCCAGCTGCGCAAAACGCTCCGTAGTGATCCCGGGCACCTGCGCTTCGCAGCTCAATTCGATGAGGGTGATCGAGGGACCTTCCCCGAGATGCACTTTGGCGGTGGTGCGGATGGAGTCGGGGACAAAGCCCTCCTTGGTCAACAGGGCCGAGAGAAACATCGAAAAACAGCCCGCCTGGGCGGCGCCGATCAACTCCTCGGGATTGGTGCCCGGTCCGCTCTCAAAACGTGACGCAAAGGTGAAGGGGCCCTCCCAGGCGCCGCTTCCAAGACGCAGGATTCCTTCCCCCTCCTTCAGGGTTCCCTTCCATTCCGCAGATGATGAACGAACAGCCATACCATTCCTCCTGGTCACATACAACCGCTTCTTAATTGCCTCAAAGTTACGGTTTTTCAACGCAAATGCAAGGAGAATCTGCGGCTTCCGGATTGTTCTGCAGTTGTAACATTATCATACGCTTTGCAGTATATGATAGAAAGAGAAGCATCCGTGCCGATGGAAACGCCCGCCCGTTTCCGGGCTCAGGTGGCTCTCATTGGGATAAGATGTAGAGCGAGCAGAGGGCAATCATGTCTGCGGTTGCGTTTATACGGGATTTTTCCCTGGCCGGTCTCCTCTCCTGCAGAGTGGGAGCCATGCAGCTTCGGGTTGATGACCTGACCCGGTACTATGCGCAGCTCTGGCGCGAGACGCCGGCGGACGAGCCCGATTGGGGGACCGGCTACAGCGAGGAGCAGAAGCGGGAATTGGCCCGGGAGGCGGAGGTGCAGCTCGATCGCATCGAAAAGAGCCGGCAGCAGGGCGCTCCGGACCCGGAGACCCTGCAGGAAACCATGCAGGCGTCCCGCCCGGGACTAGAAGAGCTGTGCGTTCGCGCCGGACTCTATTTCGACCGCTCCTTCACCGACGGTTTTGCCCAGTCCACCCGGGAATTCCTCGGCCGGATCAGGGCCTTTGACCCCGGGCTCCCGCGGGAGAATGTCTATCAGGCCCTGCGCAACGTCTGGATCGTCAATTCGCTCCAGGTCCTGATGGGGCGGCCGATGGCCTGCCCGGCGCCGGTCTTCGCCTACAGCATGCTCTATCCCTACTCCGACAATGTCATCGACGATCCGGAACGCTCCTTTGCGGATAAATGGGCCACCAATGACCGCTTCCGGAGATGGCTCGAGGGGGAAGAGGCCGTTCCCCGCACCGCCACAGAAGAGAAAATCCGGGCTCTGGTGCGGATGATCGAAGAGGCGTTCTCCCGGGAAACCTGCCCCGGGGTCTTTCAAAGCCTGCTGGGTATTTTCAACGCCCAGATTAAAAGCCTGCAGCAGCACAAGCAGCATCACGCCGGCCGGGAGGTGGACCTCCTCACCATCAGCGTCGAAAAAGGGGGGACCTCGGTGCTCGCGGACGGCTATCTGACCCTGGGCGCCCTGGATCGACCGTGGGCGGACTTTTGCTTTGGCTATGGCGTCTTTCTCCAGTTCGCCGACGACCTGCAGGATCTAGACGAGGATCTGAAAAACGGCCACCAGACCCTCTTCACGCAAGCCGCCGCCAGTGGTCCCCTCGATGCGCTGGCCAACCGGCTCTTTCACTTTATGACCAGGGTCATTGACCTCCATCTGACCGCTCCGGCCGAAGAGCGCTGCCGCGCGCTGATCCTGAAAAACTGCACCTTTATGGTGCAGGAGGCGATCTGCAAGACAGCCTCGCATTACTCGCACGCCTATATCCGCGCGATCGAACGCCATTTCCCCTTGTCTCTGCCCTTCTACCGCCAGGTCAAGATGCGGCTGAAAAAGATGCTGCTGCAGCCCGAGGTTCGCACCGTTGCTCCGGGAATGGCATGACCCGTTGCCGGTTTGCTCCGTTTTTCCCGTTGCTATTTTCCCTGACATTCGGTATATTTTGACCTAATTTGACAGAGCAAGAGCCGAATTGACAGATCAGGATGAAGCATGCAGCTGCAAATCCGGGATATTTGCAAACTCCTCAACGTCTCAGAGCGCACGGTCTACCGTTGGATCAAGAGCGGGGCGATCCCCCATTACAAGCTCAACGAGCAATACCGCTTCAATCGCGTCGAGATTCTCGAGTGGGCGACGGCGCAAAAGATGACGGTATCGCCGGAGATCTTTGCGGAGCCCGAAAGCGGGGACCTGCCTGCGCTTTCCGCCGCCATCGAGGCGGGGGGGATTCATTACCGCGTCAGCGGCAGGGACAAGGAGAGCGTGCTGCGCTCGATCGTCCAACAGATGCGCCTGCCTGAGGGGGTGGATGTCGATTTTCTCCTCCAGGTGCTGCTGGCGCGCGAGTCGCTGGGTTCGACGGCGATCGGTGACGGCATCGCCATCCCCCATCCACGCAGTCCCATCGTCCTGCACGTCTCCCGGCCGATCATCTCGCTCTCTTTCCTCGAAACCCCGATCGATTTTGAGGCCCCCGACGGCAAGCCGGTCGGCATCATCTTCACCATTGTCAGTCCGACCATCCGCGCCCACCTGCATCTGCTTTCGCGCCTCTCCTACGCCCTCAAGGATGAATCGTGGCGGCGGATCCTGGCCGCGCCCGGCGTGCGCGAGGAGATTCTCGACGTTCTCAAGCGGATCGAACCGGGCTTTGGCAGGGCCGCCGGATGAATCCCTTGCTGATCTGTTTTTTCATCGCCCTGCTGCTTCTGTTCTGCGGCGGCGCGGCCGCCTGGCTGATGCGTCACCGGGAGGTTCTGGCGCGTCGGCTCGCGGCGGCTGGCGTGATCGCCGCAGGGGCATTCGGCCTGGTCCCGGCCGTGGGCGTGCTCGCCTCCGGGGAGAGCCTCTTCTTTGCGCGGTCGACTACGATCCCGGCGCTCTCCTTTTCTTTGATGATCGATCCCCTGGCGGCCTTTTTCCTGCTTATCATCTTTTTCATCTCCGCCCTGGCCGCCCTCTATGGCGCCGGCTATCTCTGCGGTGAGGGCCGCGCCGCCGCGTGCGGTCGCTCCTTTTTCTTTTTCAACCTTCTTGTACTTGGCATGGCCCTGGTCGCGGCCGCGGCCAACGGCATGCTCTTCATCATCGTCTGGGAGATCATGTCGATGGCCGCCTTTTTCCTCGTCACCTTTGAGGATGAGCGGCCGCAGACGCGGAGCGCCGGTCTGATCTACCTGATCGCCGCCCACATCGGCGTTGTTCTGCTCTTCTTCATGTTCTGGCTGCTGGCCGGTGCCGGCGCGGGTTCGCTCGATTTCAGCCAATTCGCCAGGGCCGCACTGGCCGGGCCCGGGCTCAAGAGCCTGATCTTTCTGCTCGGCCTGGCCGGATTTGGCGCCAAGGCGGGATTTTTCCCCCTGCACGTCTGGCTGCCCGAGGCCCATCCGGCCGCCCCCAGCCACGTCTCGGCCCTGATGTCCGGGGTGATGATCAAGATGGGCCTGTACGGCATCCTGCGCACCCTCACGTGGCTTGGCGCGCCGCCGTTGTGGTGGGGCGCCCTGCTGGTGGTCATCGGCCTGGTTAGCGGCCTCCTGGGGGTGCTCTACGCCCTGGCCCAGCACGACCTCAAGCGGCTGCTCGCCTACCACAGCGTCGAGAACATCGGTATCATGGCCATCGGCCTGGGACTGGGGCTGCTCGGCCTCCATCTGGGGGAGCAGACCCTCGCCGTATTCGGCTTCGCCGGCTGCCTGCTGCACATCCTCAACCACGCCCTCTTCAAGAGCCTGCTCTTCATGGGGGCCGGAGCGGTGAAGCAGCAATATCACACCTTGGAGATCGACCGCCTCGGCGGAGTCCAGAAGCGCATGCCGGTTACCGCCGCCGCCTTTGTCGTCGGCGCCGCCGCCATCTGCGGGCTGCCTCTCCTCAACGGCTTTGTCAGCGAGTTCATGATCTATTTCGGGGCTTTTGACGCCGTCACATCCATGGTCAAGGGAGTGACCGCCCTGCCCCTGCTCAGCTTGCTCGGGCTGGCTGCGATCGGCGCCCTGGCCGTGGCCTGCTTCACCAAGGCCGCGGGCGTAGTCTTTCTCGGCGAGGCGCGCACGCCGGCCGGGGAGAGTGCCCGGGAGGTCTCCGTGATTATGCTGCTGCCGATGCTCCTGCTTGCCGGCCTCTGTATTGTGGCGGGCGTGGCGCCCCTGCTGCTCCTCCCCCTGCTCCAGCCCGTGATCGCGGCGACGTCCCAGCTGCCGGCGGCCCTCATCGCGGATGAGCTGGCCGGAATGGTCAAGCCCTTCATTGCGGTGACCGGGATCGCCGCCGGGAGCGCTCTGCTCTTCGCCCTGCTCGCTTACGGGCGGCGCCGGATCCTCGCCCGCAGGGGCATCCACCGTGCCGTCACCTGGGACTGCGGTTACAGCGGCCCCACAGCGCGAATGCAGTACACCGCCTCCTCGTTTGTCCAGCCGCTGACCGACCAGAACCGCTGGATCCTCGGCAGCGGGGTGGAGGAGGAGCCGCCGCAGGGCTATTTCCCGGACAGGGCCTCCCTGCATACGCACACCCCGGATCTCTTTCTCGAAAAGCTGTGGCGGCCGCTGCTGGCGGCGATCGCCTGGCTCTTCCATCAGCTGCAGTGGATGCAGCGCGGCCGCATCTCGCTTTATATCCTTTACATCGCCGTGGTCCTGCTCGCCCTGCTTTTCTGGTTCGGAGGTCTGCGATGACGCTGCCTGCCCTGATTTTTGTGCTGGTCTCACTGCTGGCCGCGCCGCTGCTGACCGGATGGATCGTCCGCGTCAAGGCCTTCTTTGGAGGCCGGTGCGGCGCGCCGCTGCTCCAGCCCTACCGCGATCTCTTCCGGCTGCTGCGCAAGGGAGCGGTCTACAGCCGCAGCACCAGCCCGCTCTTCTGGCTGGGGCCGATGGCGACTCTGGCCGCAACGGCCGTGGCGCTCTGCCTGCTGCCCCTGCCCGGTTATACCGCCCTGATCGCTTTTCCCGGCGACCTGGTGCTTTTCGCCTATCTCTTCGCCTTCGGGCGCTTTTTCACCATCCTGGCAGCCCTCGATACCGCCTCGGCCTTTGAGGGGATGGGGGCCAGCCGCGAGGCCTGGTATGCCATCTTCGCCGAGTTGATCCTCTTTCTCGCCCTGGCGAATCTGGCCCGCTTCACCAATTCGCTCAGCCTCTCACAGATCTTCGAGAGCCATGCGGTCTCGATCAACTATGCCGACAGTCCGGCTCTGGCCCTGCTGGTGGTCAGCCTCTTTGTCGCCCTGCTCACCGAGAACTGCCGCATTCCCGTCGACGATCCCACCACCCACCTCGAGCTCACCATGATTCACGAGGTGATGGTGCTGGATCACAGCGGCCCTGATTTTGCCTTTATCCTCTACGGCGCGGCGCTCAAACTGTGGATCTGGGGGATGTTCATCACCCTAGTGATCATCTCCGCCTTCCCATCGCCCAATGCCTTGCGGCCGCTGATCGCAGCGGGTGTCCTTTTTGTCATCGCCACTGCCGTCGGCATAGTCGAATCGGTGATGGCACGCCTGCGTTTGGGGCAGGTGCCGCAAATGCTGATGGGGGCCGGCGCTCTCGGCCTGCTCAGTTACATCATCCTGGGATAACGCATGCAAACCGTGATCGATATATTCCTGCTGCTGGTACTCCTGAGTGATCTCTACCTGCTTAGCCTGACCCGTCTGGGGGCCGCCATCCGGGTGATGGCCTTTCAGGGGGTACTGCTCGCCCTGTTGCCTTTGCTCCCGGCCGGGGGGATCCTCTCCCTACACGGGCTGATTATCGCCGTGAGCAGCCTGGCGATCAAAGCGATCCTCATCCCCCGCTTTCTCTCCCACGCCGCCCGCGAGGTGCACACCGGTCTGGCGATCGACTCCCACATCCCCTACGGGGCGGCCCTGCTCACCGGCATGGGCATGGTGCTGGTCTCCTTCTGGGTGGCGCGCAAGTTCGCTCTGCCGGTGACGGTCACCTCGCGGCTGTGGATTCCGGTTTCCCTTGCCGCGGTGATGATCGGCCTGCTCATGCTCATCATCCGTAAAAAGGCGATCTCGCAGGTGATCGGATATCTGGTGCTGGAGAACGGCATCTATATCCTCGGCCTCTCCCTGGCAGCCCAGATGCCCTTCCTGGTCGAGCTCGGGGTGCTGCTCGACGTCTTCGCCGGGGTTTTCATCATGGGCATCATCATGAATCACATCAAAAACTATTTTGATGACCTCGATGTGGACAATCTGACCATTCTGAAGGATTAGCAGTGATCGCGGCGGTAATCGTCCTACCCATTCTCTTCAGCGCGGCGGCCTGGCTGGTCCGGAATGTTCGCCTGCGCCGGCGCTTGTGGCTGGCCTGTTCCCTCCTTCACGTAGGGATGGTAATCAGCCTGGCGTTTCAGCCGGCGCAGCCGATCCTTGGCGGCTGGCTCGCGGTCGATGCCCTCGGCCTGCTCTTTCTCGGCATCGTCTCGCTGCTTTTTCTCGTCAGCGCCGCGTACGGGCAGGGCTGGCTCGCGCAGGCGCACGCGGGCGCGTCGCAGGGCGGCCGGGACCCGGAGCGGATCTTCATCGCCTGCATGCTGATTTTCCTCAGCACCATGTCCCTGGTCGTGCTCTCGCACCATCTCGGTCTGCTCTGGGTGGCGGTCGAGGCGACCACCCTGGCGAGCGCGCCTCTGATCTTTTTCCACCGCACCGTCCATTCCCTCGAGGCCACCTGGAAATACCTGCTCATCTGCTCGGTCGGTATCGCCCTTGCCCTCTTCGGCACCTTTTTCCTCGGGGCCGCCGCCTCAGCCGGCGGGCGCGAGGGCTCGCTGCTGCTCGACCGGCTGCTGCGCTTGGGGCCGCAGTTGGATGTGCGCCTGACGCGCATCGCCTTCATCTTTTTGCTCGTCGGCTACGGCACCAAGATGGGCCTCGCCCCGATGCACACCTGGCTGCCCGATGCCCACAGCGAGGCCCCTTCGGTGGTCTCCTCGCTGCTTTCCGGCGTCCTGCTCAACTGCGCATTCCTTGCCATCCTGCGCGCCTATCAGATCTGCCAGGCTGCCGGCGACGCCGCCTTCGCCCGTGCTATCCTGCTCATCTTCGGACTGGTCTCGATGCTGCTGGCTGCGGTCTTTATTCTCAACCAGCCCGACTACAAGCGGCTGCTCGCCTACTCGAGTGTCGAGCATATGGGCATCCTCGCCTTCGGCATCGGTCTCGGATCGGCGGGTTATTATTTCGTATTGTTTCACGCCCTTAACCATTCCCTCACTAAGAGCGGGCTTTTTCTGACAGCTGGCAACATCCTCTCCGTCTTCCGGACCAAGGCGATCGGCGAGGTGCACGGGCTGGCCAGAAGCCATCCCGGGATCGGCTGGGCCTGGGTGATCGGTTTTCTCGCCATCACCGGGACGCCCTTTTTCGGCCTCTTCATCAGCGAGTTCAATCTGCTCGGGGTTGCGGTCCTCGGGGACCGCCTCATCGTCGCCGCGATCTATCTTTTCCTGCTGACGGCCGTTTTTATCGGAATGGCCGCGGCCTTTTTCCCGATGGTGCAGGGCGCCGCTGTGAATGAGCCGCAGGAGAAACTCCCGGCCCTTCTCAGGTTGCTGCCGCTGCTGCTTTTCCTGCTCACTTTTAGTCTCGGCGTGCACATCCCGGCCGGGCTGGACGGGCTGCTCAGGCTGGGCGCCGCAGCCCTGGGAGGCGGTCAATGAACCGGCGCGGTTTGGTCCCTTTTCACAATGGTGAGCCGCTTGACTGGTCGGCCTTTGCTGCGCTGCCCATCGGCCGTTTTCGTGATACTGTTGTCGAGGAGGTCGCCGCCGGCCGGCGATTGGCGACCTTTTTCGGTCTCCGGGAGAACCGCCGCCGCGTCCGCCTCATCGCCACGCTTGCCGACGATCAGAACGGGATGCTCTACGCACTACGCGCCGCGGTGGAGGAGTCTTACCCCGCGCTGACGCCCGATTGTCCCCAGGCCCATCTCTTCGAGCGCGAGATCCATGAACAGCTGGGAGTGCGGCCGGAGGGACATCCCTGGCTCAAGCCGCTCCGCTTTACGCCGGCCGATTACCCCGGCGCTGAGCCGCCTGCGCCTCCCCTGATCGGCGAGGCCGATTTCTTCGCCATGAGCGGAGAGGAACTCCACGAGGTGGCGGTCGGACCGGTCCATGCCGGGGTGATCGAGCCGGGCCATTTCCGTTTCCAGTGCCACGGCGAGAAGGTCTATCATCTCGAGATCTCTTTAGGGTATCAGCACCGCGGTATCGAAAAGGCGCTGGCCAAAGGGCCGCATCCGCACATCCCCTATCTGATGGAGACGGTCGCCGGCGACACCGCCATCGGACATGCCCTGGCTTATGCGGCAGCCCTGGAATCTCTCACCGGCACGCGGGTGCCGGCCCGGGCGCAGGTCATCCGCGGCATCGCCCTCGAGCTGGAACGCCTGGCCAACCACATCGGCGACCTCGGCGCCCTGGCCGGGGATGTCGGCTTTCTGCCGACCTCGGCCCAGTGCGGCGCTATCCGCGGCGATTTTCTCAACATGACCGCTTTGCTCTGTGGCAGCCGCCTCGGCCGCGGCCTGGTGAAGAACGGCGGCGTGGCTTTCGACCTCGAACCGGAGCGGATCGCCGAGCTGAAGCGCCGCCTCGAAAAGGGCGCGGCCGAGGCGGCCCGCGCCGTGCAGCTGCTCTGGAATTCCTCCTCGGTGCTGGCGCGCTTCGAGTCCACCGGCATTCTCACCCGCCAGCAGGCCGTCGACCTGGGGTTGGTCGGCCCGGCGGCGCGCGCCGCCGGCCTCTTCCGCGACGTCCGCCACGATTTCCCCGGCGGGATCTATGCCCTGTTTCACATCCCGGTCTCGACCATGGAGGCCGGCGATGTTTACAGCCGCGCCTTTGTGCGCTGGCTGGAGATCGAGCGCTCGATCGATTTTGTTCAGGAGTTGCTCGCCGCCTTGCCGGGGGGCGAGATCCGCAGCGAGCCGGCCCGGCTGCTGGCGGCCAACCGCTTCGTCGTCACCCTCAGTGAGGGCTGGCGCGGCGAGATCTGTCACGCCGCCCTGACCGACGCCCGCGGATGCCTGGCTCGCTACAAGATCGTCGATCCCTCGTTCCACAACTGGCCGGGGCTGGCCCTTTGCTTGCGGGGCCAGGCGATCTCGGATTTCCCCTTGTGCAACAAGAGCTTCAACCTCTCCTACTGCGGTTTTGATTTGTAACGAGGAGCACCATGTCCGGCATTCTCACCGCGCGTTTCAAACAGGACCGGCGGACCATCGCCTTCCCGCCGCCGCAGCGCATCGTCTCCGATCGTTTCCGCGGCGCTCCGCGCCTCTCCCCGGAGCCCTGCCCCGTCGGCTGCCGCGCCTGCATGGAGGCCTGTCCGGTGCAGGCCCTTTCCCATGACCCACAGGGCATTCTGCAGCTCGATCTGGGGCGCTGTATCTTTTGCGGAGCATGCCGTGAGGACTGTCCTAACGGCGCGATCGAATTTACGGAGGATTACCGGCTGGCCGTGTCGCGGAGTGAGGATCTGATGATGCGGGGAGGGGAGATCAGGCTGGCAGCTGCCCTTTCGGATGAGATTCGCAGGATTTTCGAGCGTTCGCTCAAGCTGCGCCAAGTCAGCGCCGGCGGCTGCAATGGTTGCGAGGTGGATATCAATGTGCTGGGCACCACGGTCTACGACCTGGGCCGTTTCGGCATCCAGATCGTCGCCTCGCCGCGCCACGCGGATGCCCTTCTGGTCACCGGACCGGTGAGCGAGAACATGCGCCTTGCCCTGCTCAAAACCTGGGAGGCGACCCCGCCGCCTAAACTGGCTGTGGCGGTGGGGGCCTGCGCCATCAGCGGCGGCCTCTTTCGCGGCCACGCCGCCGTGCATGACGGCGCCGGCGCCTTTCTGCCGCTCGACCTATACATTCCCGGCTGCCCGCCTCATCCCCTGACGATCCTGGACGGGTTGCTGCGGCTGTTGAAAAGGTTATAAATAAATCGCTTAACGAATAGTATCATTCAGCAGTTTTTCAACATAGCCGAGTTCCGGCTCGATTGGTGGGGGAAGCTGGAGCCGGCCGAGGGCCGCGCCGGGATCCTTCAGGCCGTGCCCGGTGACCAGCAAAACGATCTGCGACCCGGGATCGAGACGCGTATCCCCCTTCAGCTTGAGTAATCCCGCCGCCGCTGCGGCCGCCGCCGGCTCGGCGAATATCCCCGTGGTTTCCGCCAGCTTTTTTTGCCCCGACAGAATCTCCTCATCGGAAACCGTCAGTGAAAAGCCCTCCGACTCCAGCACCGCCTGGCGCGCCATGACGGCATTGCTCGGGGCCGCGACCGAGATCGAATCGGCAAAAGTCTGCGGTTTTTCGGCATTACGGTAGTGCCCGGTCGCGATGAAACGATGAAGGGCATCCGACGATTCCGCCTGCACCGCAATCAGCCGCGGTATTTTCTCGATCAGCCCGGATGCCTTGAGATCGTAAAAGGCCTTGTGCACGCCGCTGAGGATGACCCCGTCGCCCACCGGCACGAGGATGACCTCCGGCGCGCGGCCGCCGTTCTGCCGGAAAATCTCCAGGCCCGCCGTTTTTTTGCCCTCGATGGTGAGGGGGTGGTAGGCGGTGTTGCGGTTCAATCCCCCGTACTTTGCCGTGTATTCGAGCGAGAGGCGGAAGGCGTCGTCGTAGGTGCCGTTAATGGGGAGGACCCTGGCCCCGTGGATCAGCATCTGGACCAGCTTGGCCCTGGGGGCAGTGGCCGGGACGAAGATGATGCACGCCAGGCCCGCCGCAGCGCAAACGGCGGCCAGGGAGGAAGCGGCGTTGCCGGTCGAGGCGGCGACCAGGGTGGGGGCGCCGGTGCGCCGGGCCTCGGCCGCGACCAGAACGGAGGCGCGGTCCTTGAGCGAACCGCTGGGGTTGAGACCGTCGTTCTTGGCCCAGACGTTGGCGAACCCGGCAAGAGCGCCGAAGCGGTCGATGCGGGTGAAGGGGGTGTTTCCGACCGCACAGGGGGGAAAATAGTCAGCCTCGACGGCGTTCCAGAGGGCATAATCGACCCGATGCGGATTAAGCGTGCGGCGGATCGCTGCGTAATCGAACTCGGCGCGCAGCACCCCTTTGAGCGGCATCCCAGGCCGGTACGTCGCGGAACAAACCGGGCAGAGATAGGTGACCTGATCACGGGTATAGCGGCGGCCGCATTCGCAGCACTGGTATTCAAAGGTGACGTTCATTTCACCCGGCTTTTTCGTTCAGTTTGGCCACCAGGGCGGCGTAAAAGGCCGCAGCGCCGCTGAGGTGCTCGACCGGGCAGGCCTCGTTGGCCGCATGGGCATAGACCTCGTTCCCCGGCCCGAGCCCAAGACAGGGGATGTTGTTCATCCCGGCAATGGCGACCGCGTTGGTGCTGAAGGTCCATTTGTCGATCAGCGGAGCACGGCCGAAAAGCCCCTCGTAGGCTGCAACCGCCTGCTGCAGCCATGGCGAATTCTCCGCGAGCACCCAGGTGGGGTAATATTTTTCGCTGGGATAGATTTTTCCGGTATAGGCCGGCTCGGCGTATTGCAGCACGGTGGCCTGGGCATCGGGTACCCCGGCTCGCTGCGCGGCGTCGCGGACCTCCGCAAGCGCGCTCTCTTTGCTCTCGCCAAGGGTGAGCCGACGGTCGAGGTGCAGAGCCGCGCCGTCGGGCACGGCGCAAAGGGAGGGGGAGGAGGAGCGCGCCTCCGTGACGGTGACGCTGCCCTTGCCGAGGAAGGGATCGCTGCGCAGACGTTCATTGAGCTTTTCGATCTCGAGGGCGATGCGGGCGGCTTTGTAGATGGCGTTGTCGCCTCGCTCCGGGGCGGAGCCGTGGCAGCTCACACCGCTGACCTCCACCTGCATCTCCATGCGGCCGCGATGGCCGCGGTAAATGTTCATGTTGGTCGGCTCGGTGATCACCACCAGTTCGGGCCGGATCTTCTCCTCGTTGATCAGATATTGCCAGCAGAGGCCGTCGCAGTCCTCTTCCATCACCGTGCCGGTGAAGAGGAGGGTGAATTGGTCATTCAGCCCCAGCTCCCGGATCATCCTGCCGGCGTGTACCATCGCCGCCATCCCGCCTTTCTGGTCGGCGCTGCCGCGGCCCCAGACTTTGCCCTCCCGGACGAAGGGGGCGAAGGGATCGAACTCCCATTGCGCCAAATCCCCGGGATAAACGGTGTCGATATGGGCGTCGAAGGCGATGAGCCGCGGCCCGCTGCCGATGCGGCCGATGATGCTGCCGAGGCCGTCGATGCGCACCTCGTCGAATCCCGCTTTTTCCATTTGATGCTGGATGACCTGGATGACCTTTTCCTCTTTGCCTGAATGGGAGGGGGTGGCCACCAGGGCCAGCAGAGATTCCACAATTTCATTTTCCAGCTCTTTCGCCCTGGAGCCGATTCTCTGATATACCGCATTCATATTCTTGATCTCCTGCTGCCTTTTCGATGGGACCGTACGACCTGCCTTTGACAACCCTATCCTGGCGTCAATTCAGCCCTGAACGGACGTCGCGGAGATTCAATATAGCCTTTTGCAAATTGTCGAGCAAGAGTTTTGTCCTGGAAACTCCGGTGATCGTGATGGCTGAATGGCATTCCTCTGCGTGGATTGCATAGATTACCCTTGTAAATCCAAAAGTGGAATAGTAAATTAACCTTGTATTATTATAGATTTTATTAAATGTTCAACAATATATATTAGTTAGATCGTTATGACTCCATTTCGGGAGAGTGCCATGCTCAACCTGCTACTGCTTGCTGCTGCCCTGATCCTCGCGGGCGACGCGGAGCTGCCGGTCGACCGCCACGCCACACCGGAGACTCGGGCCCTCTATCATAATCTGATCAAGCTCTCCGGCAAAGGTGTCCTTTTCGGCCAGCAGGATGCCCTGGCCTACGGCGTCGGCCGCGCTCACCCCGACAGCGATTTCTGCGACGTCAAGGATGTCTGCGGCTCCTATCCCGCCGTCTACGGCTGGGATATCGGCAACATCTCCGGCTCGGTCAATGTCGACAAGGTCCGCTTTGACAAGATCAAACGGCTGATCAGGGAGGGCCATGCCCGCGGCGGGATCATCACCGTCAGCTGGCACGAGGGCAATCCGGCCACAGGCGGGGGGGTCAACGATACCCGGCCCTGCGGGGCGCAGCTGCTCCCGGGCGGGAAGGCCCACGCCGAGCTCGTCCGCCGGCTTACCCTGGTGGGCACCTTTTTCAGGGAGCTCAAGGACAAGGCCGGCCGGCCGATCCCGGTCATCTTCCGCCCCTATCACGAGCATAACGGCGACTGGTTCTGGTGGGGCACCAAAGGCTGCACCGAAGAGGAGTACCGGGCCCTCTTCCGCTTTACGGTCTCCTTCCTGCGCGATTCCCTCCAGATCCATCAGCTGCTCTACGCCATCTCGCCGGACAAGAGCCGGATGAATCCTGCCGACCTGGAGCGCGGCATGCTCTACGCCTGGCCGGGCGATGACTGCGTCGATATCTTCGGCCTGGACAATTACTGGGATGTGGGCCATGTCGCCGACTATGATCCCTCGGTCTCCCGCGCGCGCCAGGACACCCTCTTTGTCGAGAGCCTGAGAACGCTGATCGAACTCGCCGCCCGCAGAAACAAGATCCCGGCCCTGACCGAGACCGGATGCAACGCCCTCACCGAGGTGAATTGGTATACCGACCGCATCCTCAAGCCGCTTCGCCGCCATCCTGAGCTGCGCCGGATCGCATGGATCCTGGTCTGGCGCAATGCCAATCCCGGTCATTTTTATGCACCCTATCCCGGCCATCCCTCGAGTCAGGATTTCATCAACTTTAAAAATGATGCGCTGATTCTCTTCGAGGATGAGATGCCGTCGATGTACCAATGACGGCAGGATGGGGGTCCCCGGCGGAGTGAGTGCGGAGAATCTGCTTGAATTTCGCCGCCGGGTTGGCTATATTGCCGTTCGAATCCGTCGAATAACGTTAATCCGGAAGAACCACCATGTCGCATCAGGACGCCTCCGTCAAATCCATTTTCTTCGCCTTGCTGGCTAACCTCGGCATCGCCGTTACCAAAACCGCGGCCGCGGTGATCACCGGTTCCGGCGCCATGCTCGCCGAGGCGGTCCACTCCTATGCCGACTGCGGCAACCAGGGGCTCCTGTTCTGGGGGCTCAAGGCCGCGAAAAAGAAGCGCGATTCCGAACATCCCCTCGGCTACGGCAAGGAGATCTATTTCTGGTCCTTCATCGTCGCCCTGATCCTCTTCAGCATGGGCGGACTCTTTTCGATCTATGAGGGGATGCACAAGCTGCATGTGCACGAAGGGTTGACCAGCCCGATCATCGCCATCGTGGTGCTTTGCGTCTCCATCCTCTTCGAAGCCGCCTCGCTCTATGGATGCGTCACCCAGATCAACAAGCAACGGCATCAGGTCAGCCTGTGGACCTGGGCCAGGAAGAGCCGCCAGAGTGAGCTGGTGGTGATCCTGGGTGAGGATACCGCTGCCCTGGCGGGTCTCTCCTTTGCCCTGCTCTCCATTATCCTCGCCGTCGTCACCGGCAATCCCGTCTTCGACGCCATCGGCAGCATCGGCATCGGCGTTTTGCTGATCATCATCTCCTTTTCATTGGGAGCGAAGGTCAAGAGCCTGCTCATCGGTCAGAGCACCGATGAAGAGACGCACGCCCGCATTGAGGGCATACTCGCCGCCATGCCGGAGATCGAGCGCGTCTTCAATCTGATCACCCTGCAGCTCGGTCCCCAGATCATGGTCGCGGTCAAGGCCAGGATGAAAGCAGTCGATTCCGTGGATCAATTGATCGAAAACATCAACCGGTGTGAGGCGCGGTTACGCCAGGAGAATGCGGAGATTCAATGGGTCTTCTTTGAGCCGGATATCCGCGAATAACCCTGGAGCCTTTCAACACGTAAATGCAAGGGCCCGGATCGCGGGCTTCGCGCTGCAGACGGGACACTCCTGATTTCAAAACTCATACTCCAGTCCGATGATCGGCAGCGCGGTATATTGATAGATGACATCGGTCTTCCGTTTGGCCTCGTTCCAGAAATAGGCGGCGACGTTCTTGCGGTTATAGGCATTCCAGACGCTCAGATAGGCCACAAGGTTGGAGCGTGAAAAGGTGAAACGGCGGTCGATGCGCAAATTCAGGGAATGATAGGCCGGGTAGCGGGCGCCGTTGAACCGTCCCGCATCCAATACCGTCTCTCCGGCCGCCGCAGAGGCGGCTGCATCCACCGGGGTGTAGGGTGCCCCTCCAGCGTAAATCCAGCGTGCGCTCATCTCCAGCGCATGCGCCGGTTTATAGCCTCCCTCCACAGTAAAAATAAAACGATTATCGAAAACACGATCCCGCCACAGTCCGGTCGCATCACGGTAACGCGTGCGGAAGCATGTCGCGCTGGCCAGACCATAGATGTTTTGCGCGAGTTTTTTCTGGATCATCGCTTCCACACCGCGGCTGCGGGCCTGGCCCGTGGCGGTGAGGCGCTGGTGCGCGGTAAAAAAGCCGTTGCCGTAATACAGTTCATCGACGACAAAGAGGCCTGGCTGGCCAGGATCGAGCGGGAATCCGTCGTACTCCTTTTGATAGAATTCGAGCGTGGCGCGGGTGGTTGCGGTGAGCAGCCGCTCCAGACCTACAACATAATGCACCGCGCGCGGATCCTGCAAAGCGCGGTTCTCCGGTCTCTGCGCCAGCAGCAGCATCGGCAGGTTCTGCCTGTACATACCCGCGGATGCGCTGATGCTGGTCAGCGCATCGATCTGCCAGGACAACGCCGCACGCGGCGACCAGCTCCGCTTGTGGTTGATGGAAAAATCGTCGCTGCGCAGTCCCAGGATAGCGCGCCAACGCGGCACTGGCGCGATCACAAGATTTGCAAAGGCCCCGATTTTGCAGCCTGCCAGGTCATTGGTTACGGTCAGGCTGGTGGTGGTCTTGCCGAAAAGATCCAAAGCCGCGGCATACCGATTGGCGTAGCGGCTGTCCAGACGATGGGCCTGGATACCGAACTGCAGGGAATGATGCCCGTTCAAGCGCAGATAGGTGCTGTGATCAAAGGTAAAATCGTATTCGTCCGAGCGGTTGTGAAACAAGGGTTGGCCGCTGTTGGTGTTGAACATGTTCTCTCTGAAGCGGGAACGCGAGCCGGAGAGCACGGTGCGCGAATAGCCGCGTTTTCCCCACAGGGCGCGCCAGCTCAATCCCGCCGTCCCCTGATAGAGATCCTGTTTGCCATAATAGGTCATTTTATTGTCGACGGCGGCCTGATGATCGGGATCGTTATGATCGTCGGCGAGGAGAAACAGGCCGCTGAGGCGGTGGTTCGGAGAAAGATCCCAGACGATTTTGCCTTGATAATCGCCCCACCACGGCGTTGCCGAGGTACCTACATCAAAGCTCTTCACCACCAGATCGAGGTAGCTGCGCCGGGCCGCAAACAACCACGAGCCCTTCCCTTCAGCCAGGGGTCCTTCGATAGCGCTGCCGAATCCGACAAAGCTTAAATCCAATTGCGCATCCATTTCCTGGCGGTTCCCTTCGCGAAAGCTGATATCGAGGACGGAAGAGAGGCGATCGCCATACTCGGCAGAGAAACCGCCGGCGTGGAACCGGGCCTCCTCGATGAAGTCCACCTGCACCATGCCGATAGGGCCGCTCGAGGCACCCTGTACCGGAAAGTGGTTGATGTTGGGCACCTGGATATGATCGATGTAGAAGGCATTTTCCAGCGGACTACCGCCGCGGACGATGAGGCCGTTGGACTGGTCATTGACCTTTGCCAGGCTCGGCAGGCTCTGGAGAATGCGGCTGATATCGCCGCCGGCACCAGGCGCGCGGCGGATTTCCTCGAACGAGAACGAGGCCAGACTGAGCGGGTGCTCTTCTTCCGTGGGAAAACTGCCGGCCTGGACCGTCACCGCGCCACCGGTGAGCGCAGCGACTTTCAGTGCGAGGGTGATTTCGGTTTGGCGCTGCGGCCGCACGATGACGTCGGTCACGATCTGGCTTTCGTAGCCGAGGTAGCGGCACTCCAGGACATAGGTGCCGACTGGGACCTGGGGAATGCTGAACCGCCCGGCGGTGTCGCTGATCCCGCCCAGGGGGGTGCTCTTGATGATGATGTTGGCGCCGATCAACGGCGTCTGGGTCTCCTGGTCGATGACCAGACCCTGGATAGTACCGGGCTTGATGCGGTCTTGCCCCGCTGCCGGTATCACAAGCATCATCCATAAAAGCAGTGTAACCCTTCTCATTTTTCCTCCTCCAATATCTCACGCCTGCAAGTCTACGGTGTCCACGGATCCACACCGCTTCGACAGGGGTATTTTACGGAAAATTTTCCTGTGAATCGTTCATGCCCGTTGGGATGAACCGGTATGGAGGTGTGTGCCAGCGGGATGGGACCTCATTTCAGATGGCTTGAGGGAGAAACCGGGCGCGGTACTCGGATGGCGTCATGTGGGTGGATTGCTTGAACAGGGTATTGAAGGCGGTCTTTGAGTTGAAGCCCGCATCATAAGCAAGGGCAAGAATCTTGAGATGACGCTTGGCGGGATCCGCCAGATCCCGTTTGGCTTTTTCGATGCGATACTGGTTGATGAAATCGTAAAAATTTTTCTGCAGATGGGTGTTGAGGATCTCGGACAGGTTATGGGGGGTAATTTGAACTACCTCCGCGAGATCAGCGAGGGTGAGTTCGTTGTTGGTGTAGGGCTCTTTTTCGTCCATCACTGCGAGCAGGATGCGCGTCAAGTCCTGAGCCCGTTCCGGACTCAGGCCGGATTTTTCATAGCGATTGGACTTGGCCAGAGCTTCTTCGGCGTCCATGGATTCAAGCAAATGCATGGGTTCTGTCAGGGCGGGCTGGCTGAAGATTTCCGATTTGAGCAGCGCCATATATCCCATGAGATAGATGTACACGCCGATCAGGAGGCTGGAGAGGTCGAAACTGGTCAGATTGATCCCCAGCATCAGCAGGAACTCCTCCAGCGCAAAGATCATCCAGGCGGAGATCAGCAAAAAGGTGATTTGCTGCAGCCAGGTCAATTTCAGCCTTTCGAGTGAAGCGAACATGAGCCGTAATCGCTGGTGAAATCTCCGAATCAGGGCCATCGTCAATCCCAGATAAACCATGGCTTGCAGGACGAGGACCAGATTGAAGATCAGGAAACGCGGCGACATGGTCTCGGCGGCGATGCTGAGCCGGGCATTTAATTCCTGCGTCGATTCGGCGAAATCGGGCAAAATAGCGAGCCAATAGAGGAGAGCCGGGATGGCGTGCAAGGCATCCCGGCGGCGAAAGCGGGCTTCGGGATGAGTCAGCATTCTGGCGTAAAAATAGTGCAGCGGTGCGACCAGCAGAGTGAATCCGAGCGGCACCAGAAGCAGATGCGGAAACCGGCTGAAATAGCCCAGCTCCACCGCCAGATTGTGACCCACGATGACGGCATAAAGCAGCATCATGATGCCGAGGATGCGATTTGCCGGCAGGCCGGGATATTTATGCAGGATAAGGATACCGAGAAAAGCGGCTTGTGAGGCCGCCAGGAACAGGACCAGGTCGAGGGTGTTCAAGGTCATTGCTGCGTCCTTTTTCAGGGTAAATGCTGGCAAAGCCTGCCGCCACGGACTTATGGAGGGGCCGGCAACGGCATCCGGCCAAAGCCCCGGTCGGGCCGGCAGTTGGTCTTTGCTGCAAATGCGAAGCGGGCTGCCCGGTACTCCAGCGGATCTTCTGATCCATCATGGTCTCCGCCAGACGATCGCAGCGACCGTGCCATCGAGCGCGGTCACCACGATACGCCGCTTCCCGGCCGGGCAGATTCCGGTGATCAGGGCTTCGGACAGTTGGTGGACCCAGGCCACCTTCCCTGTTTTATTATCGATGGCATAAACCCTTCCCGATGTCGTCGGCATCAGCACCATGCCGTCCTGTTCCACGATCGGGGTCGGCGCGATCTCATAACCGGCGCCGGTAACCGCACGCCAGGCCAGCTGCTGCGTCAGCGCGCGGCTCGGAAAAGCGCAAAGATCCCCCTCTTGCATCGTTTTAATATAAACGAGTTCGCCGTCCGCGGAGATTCCGATCGATTCGCGGCAGCTATACGCCCCGGAATCCCAAATCTCCGCGCCGGTCATCGCATCGAGCGCGGTCATGCGGCGGTCCGGTGCGACGATAAAGATTCTGCCATGGGCGGCCACGGGCTGGACGGCCGCGGGCGAAAGCATGCGATTGACGTATTTCTGCCGCTTCCAGGCCAGCCTGCCGGAGGAGGCCTCCAGGGCATAAAAGGTGTTGCCCCAGGAGCCGAAATAGAGTCGCTGCTGATACCAGAGCGGCCGGGTTTCGACAAAACCGTCGATCCCGTCATACTGCCATATCAGGCGGCCGGCGGCCAGGTCGATGCAGCGCAAGATCCCCTCGGACGAGCCGATATAAATCCGGCCGGCCCACACCAGCGGCGAGGCCACGATCGCTTTGCCTGTGTGCATGCGCCATTTGACCCGGCCGGATTTGAGATCGAGGGCGTAAATGGCGCTGTCCGTGCTGGCACAGACCACGGTGCGTCCACTTATGGCCGGCGTAGCCCAGCACTTGCCGCGTGTGGCCAGGCGCCAGCGCACACTGCCGTCCCCGGGATCGATGCAGACGATTTCACCACGGGCATTGGCGTAAACCGCGCGATCACCGGCACAGACGATGCCCGAGCCGATATCGCTGTTATCGATGAAGTGCCAGCGTTCCTGCGCATTCCTGTAAACCTGGTTCACCGGATACGCCTCACCGGCGGCCCCCAGGGTGTCCGGTTCGAACCGGCGATGGAAGACCGGCACGCGCGCCCAGGGCGGCCCGGTCGCTCCACCGGGTGTCCGTTCCGCAAAAAGCAGCTGCAGCGAATCGGCGGTGATGAGCGTATAGCCGGCCGGCTGATCGCCGGTGCGCAGATTGGCGCGCCCCATCACGCCGGGGATGCCGGAGAAATCGAACAGGCGGTTGGTGTGACCGTGCCCGAGCAGGGAGAGCTGGATATTGCTCTGTTTTAGCCGGCGGATGACCGCGGCGTGGTTGGCCAGCTCGTCGTTGAGCGGATAGTGGTTGACAAAGAGGACGGGGCGATCGCCGGCGGCGGTCAACGCAGAATCGAGAAAGGCCAGATGTTCACGCGGGACAAGCCCGGGCGCCATGCGCATGTTGGGCCCGGAGGCGGTGCCGATGAAGCAAAAGCCGTTTATAACGAACGCAAAGCATTCGCCGCCCAGAATGCACGCAAAGCTGGTGCAGCCGCTCTCCGACCATTTCGAGTCGTGGTTACCCGGAACGAGATAGAGGGGTTTGTTGAGCCGGCCGAGGATTTTCTTCGCCAGCGTCAGCTCCGCATCGGACCCGAATTCGCTGACATCGCCCGCCAGGATGACAAAACAGATCCCGGCTTGCTGGTTGATGTCCGCTACCGTGAGCGCCAGATCCTCCGCGCCGGTAGCACCACCGACATGGGGGTCGGTAATGAGGGCGAACTGAAAGGTCTGGGCCGGACCACCGGCCGCGAGGAACAGCAGTATTAAAGCGGCCGCGATATACTTTATCATAGTCTACTCAATTTCCCGCCGATTACTCCAAGATACTCAGCCCGTCCCGATCGGTCCCGGATCGATACCCATCTGCACAGGGGAATCCGCGTGTCCGCGCCTGTTAAAGAGACGCTGTAGAGTATTTCGATTGCATTCTGATAATCCTGAGACGTATCCGGATCTTCTTTACAGATGATCATTAAAAAATTCATTTGGGGGACATCACCGATTTCCGGTTTATCGTGCGACGGCTAGTACAAATAAACAATCTCTTTTTTAAATCAATCTTTATCATGGTTTGGCTTGCCGACGTTTATCTCTGATGCGTATGGCCGACCGGCGAAAAGCGGGCGCGGGCGGGACCAGCCGGCCTGGCGAATCTTTCACGGGAGCAACGGCTTTTACGCACCAGGTCGAGCCCGATCTCCAGTGCGGGCGAGGGTCAACTCGCCGCTGCTGCTTTCTTGATCAGCACGGCCGACCAGCTCAGCAGCAGGCTGGGCCCCAGCGTGCTGACAAATCCCGCCGCTTCGGCACGATGAAGGGTTTCGCGAAACTGCTTCCGCGACACATGGTACATTCTAGGCTCGACCAGGAGAATTTTCCCTGTTTCGCGCAGCCAGGGGTACAGCTGGCGGAAGAAGGCCGCCTGATCCGGCACTTCATGCACCATGTAGAAGGTCAGGATGAAATCAACCGGTTCCGAAAGGTTGAGGTTGGAGGTATCACACTTGAGCAGATGGATGCGCGTCGCCAGGTCCGTTCCCCTGATTTTGGCAGCCAGCTTGTCGAGCATACCCTGTTGCAGATCAGCCGCTATAACTCTCCCGCCAGGGCCCACCAGCCGCGCAAGCTCGATCGAGAAGAACCCAGGGCCGCAGCCGACATCCAATGCGCACATGCCCTCGGATAGATAGGGTGCAAGTATCTTGTGTGGATTTTGCAGCCACCGCCTCAGTTTGTTGTCCAGAGAATCAGCAAGCTCGACTGGACACACTCTTGGATGGACTGTTGTCATGGGATTACCTTTAATGGAATGACTTGATTTGCCATTTGGAGATTATCCTCTATATCATACCCGGCCTGGCGACGCGATTTCGGCCTGTACGACAGGGCGCTGCAGGATTGTTACCGTCTGGTCACGCGCCACCCCGTTCAGCCAAAATAGCATGAAGCCGCTTGATGTGATGGAAAACGTGGTCCGCTTGCATTTGCACCACAAATCCAACAGGAACCCGCTCCATTCACCCTTCGGTGTACGCAATGTGACCGAACGCTCCCATACCTCCGGCGCACTCTCGAGCAGTTGCACCACATGCGCCCTTTCCGCCCTGAAGAGAGCGAGGGAAACATCCGGTGAGCGTTTGGCGTAGGCCCATCGCTCCGCCCATGTCTGCTGAGGCAGCGCCCAGTACCATTCCAGGGCAAACTCCCCGTCTTCATTTCCCATCGCCATCTTTATGCACAGCTTCCAGATGTCGTCTCCATCGACGATGAGGTGGACGATCTGGCGGATGGTCCAGCCGCCCTGGGAAGGCCTGGCGTCCAGGTCAGCCTCCGCCAGGAACACAGCTGCGATGAGCAGCCGGCCGGCGATCAGCCAGGGGGATCGGATCGGTTGCAGGCTGTGGTGTGGTCTACTTGTCGTCATTCTGTCTTTCGCTGTAAAAGATGCCCATGGGTGGATCATGCCGCCGGCAAAAACTCCAAAAAGCTGCCTTGCCGGCAGCATGGAAAACGGTTATCGGCTTTGCCCTACATGGTGCTCCGCCCGCTCTTTTATCCCTAACATACACTTCCGCATCATGATGATATCGCCAAAATCATAGAGCAGATAGTAGATGATCCAGGGAAAGGAAAAATCATATCGCGTCCTTAACCTGGTGAACAATCGTGTTTGACCCTCTTCCGGTTGCCGTAAATACCATCCCCACGTTCCATGGTCTTTTCTGTCCCACCTCGTCTTTCGTTGCGCCCCAGGTCAGAATTCCTGGCCGGTTGCCCTAAAAGTGTAGTGGAAAATTCGCAAGGCGTTTGCCAGGAATGGGATATGGCGGATCCATCGAACACGGGCTAGCCGCGGCTCGGGGTGGCTGAAGAGAGACCACTCGTCCAGCAGGATGATGCCCTCAGCCCAGTGTTCGAGCTCCTGGCCGCGTTTTACCGACCAGTGAGAACGGGCGCCGATCCTGGTGCGGCTGATACGCCGGTTGTCTCTGCGCACTACGCTCTGTTCGACGCCTAGACCAGGATCTATTTCTTGCCGTAGAGGAGGCCTACTTTGCCAAATATTTTTGGATGCCGTAACAGGAATGGCATCTCGATCAACTCTTTGATCGGTTTATACTCCAGCTGCGATAAATTGAAATGTTTTTTAAAGTCATCCGGACTCCCGTAGCGTTTCGTATCGTAAAAGTAATCAACAAAGGCGAACCTTCCGGCAGGCTTCAAAACCCGCAGCGCTTCCAGAACTACTTCACGTTTATCCTTAACGGATCGCACTTCATGAAAGGTCAGGTTGCTGACTACGGCATCGAACATGTCATCATCAAACTCCAGCTTTGCCGCGTCTCCCTTTTGAAAGCGGACGCGGTTTTTGACCTTGCCGATCAGCGCATTCCTTTCACATGCATTCTTGGAATACTCCCAATCCTTTCCCCAATAATCAATACCGGTAACCCGAGCTTCCGGATAGATCTGGGCAAGCTTTACGGCCAACACGCCGTTGCCAGCGCCAATATCGAGAATTTGGCCCGTAACTCCATCGCCAAGACTTTGAGTGATCAGCTGATAGACTTTGTCCTGGTATTTCCCGCCACGTTGCGAGAACATAATATAAGCATACAACGGGAACAGAAAGCTGACGGCGGCGAATATGAAGCCGCCAGTCATGAAGATACGATAGAGAAATCCAAAGGGCAGAAAGATGAGAGCGAAAAAAACAAGCGTGCATACGCCCAGGATAAAGAGAATCTTTTTGCGGATCCAGTTCCCATACTCTAATTGGTTTCTCATGATTTTCTCTCGAGTGAAAAGCCGCGTCTATCGACAGCGCCGAGAGCGCTCAGCGCGAGCCGGGTGCATGCCGTGATGAGACACGTCGATGAAACCCGGATGCCCCAGATTCCCCGGCTGTCGCTCCCAGCTCCGATGCCCATACGGCGAAAAGCTCATCGGAATCGCGATACAATAGCCCAATGTGATACAGCAGCGTCCAGCGTTCAGGTCCGATTCAGGTTCCATGCTCAAGCTTTGGCACCAGCGATGTTATGCCAGTCCTTTCAGAATTCTTCTGAACAGCACCGCCAAAGAAATCTTCGCGCCTGGCAGCGTCACCGGCCACAACGCGGCACCCCAAATCAAAGGATGATAGAAGGTTTGCAGAGCGATAAAGGGCATGATAAGGCCATTGGCGATGAGAAACCACCGAACCGTCTTGTGCAGCCCCGGCCCCGGGAATACGAATGCAGCAAAAAGTGTCGACATACTCATAAAGCTATATCCCAGTAGGTCGACTGAATAGGTGAAGGAGTTGAAAACATTGAACAGAAAAGGCCGGACGCTTTCGCTGACCGTGCCACGATAGAGGGCCGGGGCGACAAGGGTGAGTTGAACGAAATAGTTCATGCAAATCAGGGTGCCGTACATCGTCGCAAACATGAATCCCATCTGACTCCATATCTTCCTATCTGCAGGTGCCAGACGGTGGACACATCCCATCATGACGACGAAGGAGATCCCCAGAAACAGGGAGGGTACAAGGAGCACCACAAGGCCGTACCATGTACTGTCGTTTTCGGGGCCGCCGCCGCAAGGCATGTGCATGAGGGACCGCCGCCACTTTCGGTCCGCGGTCTCTGAGCGCAGGGGGGAGGATGGCGAAATAGCTCTTATCCAAGTAGCCCTGGTAGAGACCGGAGACCACATGATCTCCATACTTGTTCGCGAAATGCGTGCGCAACCGCATGATGTAGAAGAGAAGGGCTCCGTATGCCCGCTGGATGGATCCCTTCCCGAGCTGCCTCTGCAATTCTTTCAGATCTTCCGTCATCAAGCTCATACCTGATTCCATTCACATTGATTACGTATCCTAAGCAGGCTGTGTCTCATGCCCCCTGAGCGTGTTCATGCTTGACAGCGTGGCCGCAGTATTGTGGGGATTGACCGCTTCTACCGTTTTCAGATAAAGCTGATCCGCCAGTTTCGTCATTTCATAGCGCATCGCCAGGCGATCCAGCCAATGTTCGGGAATCCCGCTTTCGCCGTAGTAGGCGCCGGCAACCTGGCCGCATACGGCCGCTGTGGTATCCGCGTCGTCTCCAAGATTCGCCGCCGCCAAAATTGCATCTTTAAAAGTATCGGTATGCGCGAAAGCCCACAGCGCCGCTTCCAGACTCTCGCCGACATAGCCGGATCCTCGTATCTGTTCGTCCGGCTTTGTTCGATAAGACGCAAGAGCAATCGCCGAAATGCGCTCGCTCGAGAAGACCAGGCCGGCATCGCCTGAGAGCACTTCCTCCTTGGACTCTCCCAGGAGGGCGCGGCAAATGATCCTGGAGAAGAGCCGGCATGCGTCGATACACTCCCCGGCGCCATGCGTTGTGCGTGAACTCAGGATCGCAAATCGTTCGACCATATCAAGATGGGGAAAGAAACGCATCGCAACGGGGGCGAGCCTCATGATGCAGCCGTTGCCTGCGGTATGGGGATCGATGGATCCGGCATACGGATTACCATCGCGCTGATACCTTCGCAGTGCCGACGCGACGGTGTTGCCGATGTCGAAGCAATGCCCGGTACTGCTCAGGTAGCCTGTATCGGCCCAGCGGCAGTAACGGTCCATTTGATCCCGGGCATCGAACGCATCTTGCTCGATGAGACTGGTAGCCAGACAAAGCGCCATTGACGTGTCGTCCGTCCATTGACCAGGCGCAAGCCGGAACGGGCCTCCTCCGACCATATCGGTCAGAGGCTCGAAGGTTCCCCGGCTTTGAAACTCTACCGTTGTCCCAACGGCGTCACCCACCGCGAGTCCAAGCAGGCTTCCGTGAAATCTCTCCATCGTGTTCATCTCGTGCTCCACGATCTGACAGCTCAAAGGTGAATTTACGAACGTGCTCCTTGATAAAAGTCGACCTCGACAAAGGATGGGCGTTAAGGCCTTGTCATCCTATCCAATCGAAGGGTGTTGATGAGAATTCCTGTTTGAGCACTCCTTTTCTGGATGAATAGCCTTGCGCCATCGGCGGTATTTCGGGCTGATCTTGTTTCATTGTTCAGCTGATAATCCGATTCACCAGCGAATACCGCCTGAGAGGATCGTGACTTCCAGCATCATTCCCTGGTCTGGAGCTATGCCGTAGCCCAATTCCAGGGCAGAAGCATATCCGTAAGAGCCATTGAATCGTAATGGAGTCGCGCGCATTCCAATTGCCCATACCGGCGTCGCCGGACGGCGACCTGCTGCTGTGAGCACTTCTGTTCGCTGACCCCAAAGCAGATCAAAGGTTCCGAAAACGGCTGGCTGCCAGCAACCCTCGCGGTGTACACCCAACGCGAACCGGGTGGAAAATGCATTTCCGTTTGCCCAGAGGATATTGGCATCTGTTTGAGCCACAAGGTTTTTTCCATAGACCATTTGAACTCCGCCGCCAAAGCCCATCCCTGCCACGGTAACACAGCTTGAAGAATAATAGGCAGCTGTTTGATGCATGACCGGCGTTACTCTCAGTTGCGGTCCGGCATTGACCATCGCGCAAGAGAGGACAAGTGCGAGGGTTGATATTCTTATCATTTCTGCACCTCTGCGAAAATGGCGACAGCTGCTGCCAATGCTCGTGTATTGCTGGCGAGGAAGTCGGGATCAAGAGTTGCTGGTATATCGGTCGTTTTGTGATAATTCGGATTTCTAAAGTTTGCGGTGTCAGTGAGAAAAAGCGCCGGAATGCCGTTGTACCAGAGCAAACCGTGATCGCTGCGCATGAAGGCCATTGAAAGAAAATAACCGCCATCTCCGGGAGCAATGATGCCGACAAGTTTAGCCAGATCGAACGTATTGCCCATAGCGACCATACGCTGCGTCATGGTTGCTGAAGCTTCATTTCCGATAACGAGCAAAAAATCTCCTTTATCCGGAAGCTTGATGCCCATGATACTTTTCTGGCTGTTGGATTTATACGAGGCATAACCTATCATATCCATTACGATCGCTGCAACGACATCATGTCCATGGCCTGCTTCAAAATAACGCGTACTGCCTAAACAGCCGAATTCCTCCAAATCAAAAGCCATGAAGCGGATGGTTCGTGCGAAACTATGTTTGCGCACCGCTCGGGCTGTTTCAAGCGTGGCCGCTACGGCAGACGAATTGTCGTCCGCTCCGGTATAATAGGCATCCAGGTGACTGGCTACCAGGAGGACCTCATCGGGACGTGTTGTCCCAGGGTATTCAGCTGTGATATTATACGCGGTCTGGGGACCTTCGCCCAGAGCTATGGTGTCCGCCTTAAAGCCCATCGAAGTGAATGCCTCAGTGACCAGTTTGACAGCCGCATCCCGGTTCAAATCACAGGCGGGAAACAACTCCTCCTCTTTAAAGCCTTCACAATTCACATGTGTATCCATCATTCGCACTGCCGCCAGCTTCTCGATCCAGGGCATCAGGTTGGCAGTGACAACATCGTCGGCGACCTCGACCGCAACGCCGGCCCCGTTGATATCAGGCGCACTGGGTGAACAGCAGAGTATGAAAAATGGGACGATTGCTCCAATGTGTAAAAGTTTCATTTTATGTTCCTTGACAACCGATCCGAGTACTATTTCATCCACTTCGATAATACGGTCATAAAAAGAGTGGAGATTACCATGTTCTTCCCAGCGAGATCACTCCCAACTGAACCCGCGTCGTGCGCCCGGTATGCCCGAGATGGCTGCCGAACTGTATTCCCAATACATTCAACCGCCACCGCGCACTGATTTCAAAAGAGAGGGGCGCAGCGTATCCGGCACAATAAATATGGGAAATATTTCGTTCCATAGCCTGGCGCGTTTCGCGTAACAGTTTGGCGCCTTCATCAAAACGGGCGCTGCTGGTCAGGCCCACTTCACCACCGACCATGGGCCGCCAGGCGCCGAATTTTTGCACTGTCAGAATGCGCAGGAATCCTTCAGGATGAACGGGGCTCGAACCAAAACGCATGCCAGCTTGCCAGCTCAGTGCCTTGACGATTTGTCTCCTTACAGCGACTTCTAACCCATAACCCCCTTGCATGGAAAAAATGGATTGGTAAATCAGAAACGAGTAACCCGCTGACAACTCGATTTTTTTCTGATTTTCCAGATCACCTGAGGACACGGGGCTTGAAACAGCGAGAAGGAGGATTACAGATACCGGCAATTTCATGAGAACCTTCCTTCAGAGCAGGGCTTCCTGTTTATAACTTTTCCTTACATCCATCCTCAGCCAGGTTGCTCGAATGAATGGTCAATGCAAATTTTTAAGCAGGATAATTGAAGCCGCCAAAAAGCTGACACCCATGAGCGCCCACAAGGGAACCATCATCCAGGCGTTGGGGACGCCTGCTGCTGCCTGGAATGGCGCCGCAACGACCAGTACTGTGGTTATCAAGGTGCTCTGAATGAGCATGATGGCTGATACCACATATCCCCACGGACGTGATCGCCACAGCCAGATTCCTCCCAAAATATAAAGCGGGACGATCATCGAAAGATCATAGACCGCTACCATATTGGTGACGCCACCCGTGTCGCCGATGAGCTGGGGAAGTTCTCCGCTTGTGATATAGTGAAGGCTCTGCCCGATCCACATTACGCCGAGTACCGCAGCGTTCAGGAATAATACGGTTGCGATCGATTTGCGAGGCATATGGGCACAAAAGGACTCGCCTATTCGCCGGGCATCGATATTGAGCAAAACCGCCACGATCGCAAATGAAGAGAGGACAAAAAGTGCCACATAAACCAGAAAAAACCGATTAAAAGCCGATCCCAGAAAATACATATTGTTATAGAATGCATAATACATGGTTCCGGTCCAGATTAATTGCGCTCTGGCTGAACCTCGTTTGCCTAACATCAGCGCCGCTATCAGGACCGGTACGACGAGTACCAGGGTAATGAGGTCGGTGCCATAGTATATCGACACAACCCAGTTATTATCCCGATACAGCCCTTTAATGAACAATCCTCCCGCTGACTGTACGATCAGGGTCACGATGAGCAGGATAGAAAAGATAACCGCTGGATGAGAATTGGCAATCGATTCAAGGTTTTTGCTTTCGTTGTTTTTTGCCATGTTATTCTCCGCATGCCTTCCGGAAAAGGTGTTAAGCAGCGAATCACCATGCTTCAGCAGACACGGCCGGCACAGCCCCCTGGATGCCCTGAAACAGAAAAAGCGCCATCCAGCCCGGCTCGTGACTCGACTGCGCTTCTACTGCCATGCGATCCCTCCCCGGGAATTCTGTTTTATTGATGATACAAAATAAAACCATTCAAGGCAAGGGAAATGCAGGCACAGGAAGAGTTTTCTTTTTGGCAGGAGTCCTCTCCTGAAAGCTTATCCTTTCCTCCCCGGATGGATGGCACTGACAAAGTTCTGCTGCCGGCCGGCATGAGCGCCGGCACATTTTACAGCCTCTGCCACAACGCCTCCGCCTGTTCCCGCGCCCGGGCCTGGACCTCCCTTTCGTCGATGTCCAGCCGCAGCTGCCGGTGTTCCATGAGCACCTTGCCCGCGACTATAGTGGTATCCACCGGCGCCTCCGCGATGCCATAGATAAAATGGCCCAGTCCATTTTCCTCTCTCAGGGGGGTGGGCGGATCGTAGTCGATGAGGATGAGGTCAGCCGGGGCGCCTGCCGATAGCTCGCCCAATCGCAGGCCGAAGAGGTTGCCGGCGATTTTCGGATTGTTGACGAGCAGGGCGGAGGAGGCTGCCTGAAAGCCCACCGCGGCATCCCGGTGTAGGAGGTGCTGGCACCAGAGGGCGGTGCGCACCTCCGCCCCCATGCGGGTGGTCATGGCGTCGGTACCCAATCCCGTCAACACCCCTTTCTCGTGGAGGGTGGTGAGATCGGCGATGCCCACCGCATTGTTGAGATTGGACTGGGGATTGTGGACCAGCGCGGCGCCGGTATCGGCCAGTAACTCCATCTCCCGCTCATCGAGGTGGACGCCATGCGCGGCGATCGATCCGGGTCCGAGGAGGCCATGGCTGTGCAGCCGCTCGACCACGCGCTGTCCGTACTGGCGCAGGGTATATTCCTGATCCAAAGCGGCCTCTGCGGCGTGGATATGAAAGCCGCAGTCGAGATCATGGCCGAGGGCAGCCGCAGCCGCCAAAGTCTTGTCGCTGAGGGTGAAGGAGGCGTGCAGCCCGAACATCGCCACGATGCGCGGATCGCGGCGCTCCCGGCAGGCGCGGATGAAGGCGGCGTTTTCCTCCAGCCCTGCTCGAGCCGCTGCGGCGCCGTCGCGGTCGGAGACTTCATAACAGAGGCAGCCGCGCAGGCCGCACTCCGCAAAGGCGCGGGCAACGGCCTCGAGCGAACCACGGATCGCGCAGGGGCTGGCGTGATGATCGATCAGGGTTGTGGTGCCGCTGCGGATCGACTCCATCAGGGCGGAGAGGGCGCTCCAGTAGCAGTCCTCGAGGGTGAGGGCCTTGTCGAGCCGCCACCAGAGATTCTTCAGGACCGCCTCGAACGACTCCGCCGACACGGTCTTGGTCAACCCGCGCGCGAAGGTGCTGTAGCAGTGGGTATGGGCGTTAATAAAGCCGGGCATGAGGATCCGGCCGGCCGCGTCAATGATCCGAACGCCGGGCGGGCTGCCGGGAGCGACAGCCCGCTCCGGGCCATTGGAACTTGCGGCGTGGAGGTCAGCGGAGGGTGCGACGGCCTTGATCGCTCCCGCTTCGATGAGGAGGGCGTGATTGTGCAGTACCCTGAAGGGGGCACCGGGAACGATGATTGTAGCGTGGTCGATGAGCAGGGGGGGTTCCACTCTGCCTCCTTATTTTTCCTGGAATGCGGCCGCCTCCGCCGCGGTGCGCTCCCGCATGGAGATGGCCCCGGCGAAGCACTTTTGCGCGCAGAGCGAGCAGCCGATGCAACGCGCGGCATCGAAGCGCGGCACCCGTTTACGGTCCAGAACGATCGCCTGATAGGGGCAGCGCGTACAGTTGCCGCAGTGCTCGCAGAGAACGGCATCAACCTGTGGGATCATCTTGTGGCTGCTCAGGGCCTCGAAGGGGGTGATGGGATCGGGCAGGGCGGAACCAATCAACTCCGCCACCGAGCGGAATCCGCGCGCCTGCAGGAGGAAGCTGAGCCCGGAATGGAGTTCGTCGACGATGCCATAGCCGTACTTCATCACGATGGTGCAGAATTGCACGCTGCGGGCGCCGAGGGCGAGAAAGTCGGCCGCTGCCTTGTAGTTCATCGGACCGCCGTTGCCCGAGACCGCTAGGCCCATGCCGGCGACACGGGCGAGGGTGTAATTGCTGATCGGCAGCACGCCCTCCCCGGAGAGGCCGATGACGACGCCTTCCTCCCAGCACCGGCCGGGGGCTTTGCGGAAGGCCATAGCCGGAAAACTGTTGGCCAGGGTGATCCCCGCCTTTTTGCCGGGATGGCGGCTGAACACCGCCGCGATGGCGGCTGCGATCGGGCCGATGGCGGTGACAGCGGCGGTGAGTTTGAAGAGCTTGGGGATCTCCGCCGAGCCTCTTTCCAGAACCCAGTCGATGATCCTGGCGGTCAGCTCTGCGTCCTGCGAGACCACGTCGCCTTTGGTGCCGTCGCCGCCCTGGGGGCAGGATAGGCTGTATTCGATGCCCATCGCCCCGGCCGCCTCGAGCTTGCGGGTGTTGGACTGCCAAACCGCCCGGTCGGCGTCGTCTTCGCCGGTAACCGGTCCCCCGGTCGAGGCCAGGGTGAGGCGGTCGGGGAATTCCCGGACGAGAGCTTCGACCTCTCGGCAAACCTGGTCGAGGGGATGGCCGGAGACGTTGTCGCAGTTGCCATAGGTCGAAGGCCCGAGCACGAACATGTAGCTGCCGGGGATGTGGACGGGAACGTTGTCGAAGGCGGTCTTGACCACCGCGCCAGACCAGCCCTTTTCATAGGCGGTGCGCAACTGCAGCAGGCCGTCGGTGTGCGGGGCCGCGGAGAGGAGGAAAGGGGAGAGGAGAGGGCGGCCGAAAAAGTCGTAGTCGAGCGCCACCGGACGCAGGTTCCGGCCGGTCAGGATGGCATGCGACTTGGCTGGAGATGGTACCAGGCTCCGGCCGGTCTGGATGGCATGGCTCTTGGCCAGCTTTTTGAGCGCGCCAGGCTTTCCGCTGCGGATAAAGGCGTCGGCGGCGAGGGCGGCGTTCTTGCCCGAGGCCACCGACTCGACCACGGTCGAGGAGCCCAGGACGAGATCACCGGCGTAAAAGAGGCCGGGGATTTCGCGCGCCGGCGCCGCGCTGCGGCTGCCGATCGCAGCGATGACCCGATCGAAGCGGCGGAAGTGTGGGGGCTCCTGCGGATCGGGGACGAAATGGCGCGGCTCAGGAGAAGCACCGGCGGGGAGCATCAGTTTTTCAATGCGCAGGCCGGCAATCCGGGATTCCTGCCGCATTCCAGCTTTACCGGCTTGCGGCCCGGCGCCATTGCCGGCGGCGGGTACCACCTCCACGACGCGCGCGCAGGTGGTGAGTTCGATCCCCTCGCGCAGGATCAGCTCCCGCTCATAGGCGGTGAGAGGCATGTTCTCGGCCTTGCGTCGGTAGATGAGCTCGACGTGGCCGGCGCCGCGGCGGCGGGCGGTGACGGCGGCATCGACGGCCACGGCCCCCCCGCCGATCACCGCCACCCGCTCGCCCTGCAGGCGGGTACGGCTCTCGAGAAAGGACGGCCAGCTGAGGGCGGCCTCTCCACCCGGGACCTCGAGCGGGACCGGGCGCTCGAGCCCGGTGCAGACGATCACGACGGCGCAGGGGCCGAGGAGCGCGGCCGGATCGTCGATCCGTTTGCGGCGCAACGTGATCCTGCCCAGCGAGAGCATAAAATCGATATCCGCCTGCAGGACCTTATGGTCGAGGCGGAAGCCAGGTATCAGCCGCGCCATCCCTCCGGGTTTTCGCCCCTGTTCGTAGAGATCGACGGCATAGCCCAACTGCGCCAGCACCGCCGCCGCCCCGATCCCCGCCGGTCCGGCGCCGATGATCGCGACGGTTTTGCCGGCGGCCGGGGCCTGGGAAAAGGGCGGCAGGCCGGCCTGATGGGCCTTGTGGATCAAGGTCGCCTGCACGGCCGGGATCTCGATCGGAGTCGAAAAACCGGCGTGCACACAGGCCGCCATGCAAAAGCTGTCCGGGCAGACCAGGCCACAGACCCCGCCGAGGGGATTGGCCCCGAGGATCAGGGCGGCGGCGCGACGGTAATCGGCGGGTTCGCCGCTGCGCGCCGCCATGATGAAATCGGCCGGCGAGCAGTGCGCTGGGCAGGCCTCCCGGCAGGGTTTCTCCTCGCAGTATTCGCAGCGGTTCAACTCAGCCCTGAGTTGGGCATCGCTCAGTAGTCCTTCGTGTCTCACGCTATCGCTCCCGTGCGTCGCCCGGACGCAGAATTCGTCTCTATGGCGCGGGCACCCCGGTTCAGGACGCCCAGGCCCCGGGCATCCTACCTCCGAGCATTCCGGTTCCAGCCGTTCCGGCTCCGGGCATCTCACCTCCGGGCGTCCCGCCTCCGGCCGTCACGAACCCCTACCCCTGCCTCTAGACCTGGCTGCCTGCGCTGTTCCGTGATGATCAACCGAATCGGATCAAATATAGCTTTTTATGGCGTGGCGAGCAAGCCCTTTATCGCTCCACAGGGCTGCGGTTTGTACCGGACCGGCTCCCGGCTGCCCCGCAAGAATCGCTTGATTTTGGAGCGCCGAATGGGTATTTTTAAACTTATGATGCATAGGCTAATCACTGATGGCAGGCAGGCAGGGAAGAGGAGAAAAGCCATTCCTGGCCGGCTGCACTGCGGACCGCTTTGGATATTCCCCGACCGGGAGGCAGCATGGTAACTTCCCTTCCCCTTCGCCCCTTCGGAAGCACCGGTATCATGGTCACTCCGCTTGGACTCTCGGCTTCTTACCGGCCGGGCAAGCATGCGGTGCACACCGCCGCCGAGGAGGGCATCAATCTCTTTTTCGCTTTCGGCATCGATACCCAGATGACCGCCGGGCTGCGCGAGATCCTGCCCGCGCAGCGCGAGCAGCTGGTCCTCGCCACCGGGGCCTACAACTATATCTGGTGGGCCCAGGATGTGCGCAAAACCTTCGAGAAGCGGCTGCGTCAGTTCGACACCGATTATATCGACATCTTTCTGTTTCTGGGCGTGATGAAGCCGGCTGAATTTTCGCAAAAGGTGCGTGATGAGCTGCTCAAGTTGAAGGAGGAGGGCAAGGTGCGCGCGATCGGCCTCTCCTGCCACAACCGCCGCTTTTTGGGCGAGCTGGCGGAGAGCGGCGAGATGAATGCCCTGATGCTGCGCTACAACGCCGCCCATCGCGGCGCTGAGCAGGATATCTTTCCGCACCTTGCGGCCCATGATCCCGGTGTGATCTGCTACACCGCCACCCGCTGGAGCTACCTGGTGCGCCGCCCCAAATCGCTGCCTAAAGACGCGCGCGTGCCAACCGCCGGCGAATGCTACCGTTTTGTGCTCACCAATCCCCACGTTCACACTGTGCTGACGGCCCCGCGCAACGAGCGCGAGCTGCGCGAGAACATCGCCGCTGTGCGCCAGGGCCCACTGGGCGAGGAGGATATGGCCTTCATGCGCGGTTTCGGCGATGTCGTCCACAGCCGTAAAAAGTGGTTCATGTAAGCGGATAGGACCTCCACCGCAGATCCGTTGTTCTGTTCCCTTTTTCCCGGAGGCAAGATGCGAGGAACCGTTTTTCTCGTGACCGGCATGATCGCAATTCTTGGCGCCGCCGCACAGGAATCCCAGGGCCTTCGTCCGGTGCGGGATGAGATCGGTTTTTGCTGGGATGCCGCCCAGATGGCGCGGCTCGACGCCTTTCTGGCTATGGAGGCGGGAGGGACTCTGGACGGGAGCGCCCGATCCCCACAGCCCCTTTACGCCGCCATCTCGCCGCACGACGACTATCTTTACGCCGGCCGGACCTATTACCCCCTCTTCAGCAGGCTGCGCTGCCGCGAGGCGCTGATCATCGGTCTCACCCACGGCACGGTACGCAAGGAGATCGGCGACCCCGAGGGGGTGCTGATCCTGGAGAACCACCGCGCCTGGCGCGGCCTGAGCGGCAGCGAAGTGGCGATTTCGTCGCTGCGCGAGCATCTCAAAAGCGCCCTGGCGGAATCGGCGCTGCTGGTCAGCGACCGGGCGCATCAGCTCGAACACTCCATCGAAGCCCTGGTGCCGTGGCTGCAGCATTATAATCCGGGTGTCCAAATCACCCCGGTCATGGTCACCGCTATGCCGGAGGCGCGGATGGACTCGGTGGCAGCGGTGCTGGCCGGTGCGGTCGCCGCCTACCTGAGGCAGGAAAACTTGCAATGGGGCCGCGACTTTATCGTGTTGATCTCCTCGGACGCCAACCACTACGGCGTTGATTTCAACAACACCCCCTTCGGGATCGACTCGAGCGCCCATGCGCGTGCTATCGCCCAGGATCAGCGCCTGGTCGATACCTGGCTGACCGGCACTCTGCAGCCTGAAAAGATCGGCGGCCTCATCGGTGAGATCACCGCCAGCGACTATCATCAATCCAGAAATGTTCTCTGGTGCGGCCGCTACTCGATCCCCTTCGGCTTGAAGGTCGTCGCGCAGCTGGCGATGCAGACGGGACGACCGCCGCTGCAGGGCCGGCTGCTGCGCTATGACGATACCTGGAGCGGCGGCGTGCTGCCCCTGACGCAGACCGGCATGGGGCTGACCGCCCCCTTTTCCCTGCAGCACTGGGTGGGCTTCTTTTCGGTGGGGTATTACTAGACCATGACGGTTCCCGGGTATGCGGACGAGATCCGCTGGGGCATCGTCGGCTGCGGGGATGTGACCGAGGTCAAGAGCGGCCCGGCGTTACAGCAGGTTCCCCACTCGCAGTTGGTGGCGGTGATGCGCCGTGATGCCGCGCGCGCCGCCGACTATGCCCGGCGCCATCAGGTGCCGCGCTGGTATGCCGATGCGGACCAGCTGATCGGCGATCCCGAGGTCAACGCGGTCTATGTCGCCACGCCACCGGCCGGCCACGCGGAGTACGCCATCCGCGCCCTGCGTGCCGGCAAGGCGGTCTATGTCGAAAAGCCCATGGCCCGCACCTATGCCGAATGTTGCGAGATGCTGCGCGTGCAGCAAAAGACCGGAGTGCCGCTCTTTGTCGCCTATTACCGCCGCGCCCTGCCGGGATTCCGGCAGGTAAAGGAACTGGTTGAAACGGGCGCCATCGGATTGGTGCGGTTGGTGCAAGTGCGCTTTCTCCGGCCGCTCGACGATGTCAGCGGCGGCCTCCCCTGGCGGCTGCGGCCGGAGATCAGCGGCGGCGGCCTCTTTTTCGACCTTGCCAGTCACACCCTCGATTATCTCGATTTTCTTCTCGGCCCGATCGGCTCGATCCGGACCAACGCCTGCAATCTGGGCGGCGCCTATGCGGCTGAGGATACGGTCCTAGCGAGCTGGCGCCATGCTGGCGGGACTGCGGGCTGCGGCAGCTGGTGCTATGCCGCACCGCAGGGCCACGCCCGCGACGAGATCGAGATCATCGGCAGCGAGGGTCTCATCCGCCTCTCCACCTTCGAATTCGTACCGGTCATTCTGGAGAACCACTATGGCCGGCAGGAGTATCCTCACCCCAAGCCGCAGCACGTCCAGTACCCTCTGATCGCAAATCTCGTCGCCGCCCTGCGCGGCGAAACAGAGCCCCTCTCCACCGGCGTGAGCGCGGCGCGCACCAGCTGGGTGATGGAGCAAATGGTTGCACGATAATATTCATCAGCGAAGGAACAGACCGATTCATGGCCAAAACGCTTGTCATCGTCGAATCGCCGGCCAAGGCGAAAACCATCAACAAATATATCGGGAGCGACTATATCGTCAAATCCTCGGTCGGCCATATCCGCGACCTGCCGACCAGCGCCGCCCAGGCCGGCGCAGCGGCCAAAGAGGAGGGCGGGGCGAAGCTCTCGGCCGAGGTGCGCAAGCAGCGCAACCTGGTGCGGGTGATGGGCATCGATCCCGAGAACGGCTGGAAAGCCCATTATGTCATCCTGCCGGGCAAGACCAAAGTGCTGCGCGAACTCAGGCAGGCCGCCGCGGCCGCCGATGCCATATTTCTGGCCACCGACCTCGACCGCGAGGGCGAGGCGATCGCCTGGCACCTGCGGGAATCCATCGGCGGCGATCCCGCCCGCTACCGCCGTGTCACCTTCAGCGAGATCACCAAATCGGCCCTGCAAAAGGCCTTCAGCACGCCCGGCGAGATCAACATGGATCGCGTCAACGCCCAGCAGGCGCGTCGCTTTCTCGACCGCGTGGTCGGCTATATGGTCTCGCCGCTGTTGTGGCAAAAGATCGCCCGCGGTCTCTCGGCCGGACGGGTGCAGTCGGTGGCGGTACGCCTTATCGTCGAGCGCGAGCGCGAGATCCGCGCCTTTGTGCCGGAGGAATACTGGGAACTCTGGGCTGACCTCCTCGGCAAGAACCCGGTGCGCGCCCAGGTGGTCAAGCACCAGGGCAGGACTTTCAAACCGGTGAACAAAATCCAGACTGATGCCGCCATGGCCGAACTGGAGAAGGCGGTCTATACCATCACCGAGCGCAAGGATGCCCCGACGGTCTCACGGCCCTATCCCCCCTTCATCACCACGACCCTGCAGCAGGCGGCGAGCGTCCGCCTCGGCTTCGGGGTGAAAAAGACCATGCTCCTCGCGCAGCGCCTCTATGAGGCCGGACACATCACCTACATGCGCACCGACTCCTTCCATCTGGCGCCCGAGGCGATCGGCGCGGTCCGCCATTTCATCGCAAAGGAGTTCGGCGCCGCCTATCTGCCCGAAAAGCCCAACTACTTCGCCAGCAAGGCGGGCGCCCAGGAGGCCCATGAGGCGATCCGCCCTACGCGCACCGAGGCCGAGCCGGGCGCCATCCCCGGACTCGAGCGCGATGCCGAGCGACTCTATGACCTGATCTGGCGCCAGTTCATCGCCTGCCAGATGAAACCGGCCGAGTTTGACACCACCGCTATCACCATCCAGGCGGGCGACTATGAGTTGCGCGCCCGCGGCCGGGTGATGCGCTTCGACGGCTGGATGCGGGTGCTGCCTCCGGCCAAAAAGGAGGACGAGACCGAAATGCCCGACCTGCGGGTGGGCGATGTGCTCATGCTGAAAAAACTCGATCCGACCCAGCACTTCACCAAACCACCCGCCCGCTACAGCGAGGCCAGCCTGGTGCGCGAACTCGAGAAGCGCGGCATCGGCCGCCCCTCCACCTACGCCTCGATCATCACCACCATCCAGGAGCGCGGCTACGTCAAGCTCGTCAGCCGGCGTTTCTATGCCCTGAAGATCGGCGATATCGTCACCGACCGCCTCGTCGAGAGCTTTGATGACCTGATGGATTATGGCTTTACAGCGGCGATGGAGGAAAAACTCGACGCCATCGCCACCGGCGAGGCGGAGTGGAAGCAGACCCTCGACGCCTTCTATGCCGGATTCAAACAGCAGCTCGGCGCCGCCGGCGAGAAGATGCGCCGCAACGAGCCGGTGCCGACCGATATCCCCTGCGCTGCGTGCGGCCGGCCGATGGTGATCCGGACCGCCGGGACCGGCGTCTTCCTCAGCTGCTCCGGTTACGAGCTGCCGCCTAAGGAGCGCTGCAAGAGTACGATCAACCTCGTTCCAGGCGACGAAGCCGCTGCGGTCAAGCCGGCCCGGGAGTCCCTGGAAGGGGAGGAGGAGGGCAACGCGGAGGAACTGCTCGCACGGCGCCGCTGCGACCAGTGCGGCGCGGCGATGGACAGCTATTTCATCGACGCCCGTCGCAAGTTGCACGTCTGCGGCAACAGTCCCGACTGCAGCGGCTGGGTGATCGAGGAGGGGGTCTTCAAGCTCAAGGGGTACGACGGCCCGACCCTGGTCTGCGACAAGTGTGGGGCGGAGATGCAACTCAAGACCGGACGCTTCGGCAAATACTTCGGCTGCAGCCGCTATCCCGAGTGCAAGAACACCCGCAAGCTGCTGCGCGGGGGGCAGGCGGCCCCGCCCAAGTCCGATCCCGTGCCCATGCCCGAACTGAAGTGCAAAAAATCCGATGCCTATTTCCTGCTTCGCGACGGCGCTGCCGGGCTGTTTCTCGCCGCCCATACCTTTCCGCGCTCGCGCGAGACCGCCTCGCCTCGGGTGGCCGATCTGGCGCGCCACCGCGCCGAACTCGATCCCAAATTCCACTACCTTGCCGACGCGCCGCAGAGCGACCCGGGCGGCAATACCTTTGAGATTCGTTGGAAGCGCAAGGAGGCCAGGCAGTATCTGGTCGGCGTCGATGCGGCGGGCGAGCCTTCGGGGTGGGTAGCCTACTATGAGGAGGGGCAGTGGCAGAGCAAGCGGGAAAAGATCAGCGCGCCGCGGCGACGCTGAGGGAACAGGTCAGACCGCCCATGGGTGCGGATTCGGGCCCACTCTCAACGCCAGTGCTGAAACTTGCATGACGCTGGTAAGGCCCGGCAACACCATTGCTGAAATTGTTGCATGTATCCTTCAAATGTGTGCCTGCATTCACTGTGAATTCCCATCGGATCCTTGCAACCCTCCGAGCTCTTTCCGTCATGCCTTGTTAATTGGTTCTAGTCAGTATCGTGCGAGTGAAGCAAGCTTGCCCGCCACCAAACAGATGATTATAGTGGTCAAATACCTGTATGTCTTAAAACCGAATGCGC
>Ga0208197_1000380_pt1 | contig 58439 bp, 35 predicted proteins | sample AD_JPNNA4_MetaG_FD_184444 | JGI IMG/M metagenome (GOLD analysis project Ga0208197, IMG submission 184444) | Active sludge microbial communities of municipal wastewater-treating anaerobic digesters from Japan - AD_JPNNA4_MetaG (SPAdes) (version 2) | ecosystem: Engineered > Bioreactor > Anaerobic...
CCACGGCCAGCGTATAATCGCCGAGCGAAAGCCACTGGTAAAACAGCGCGTGCAGCGCGCGTCCAGGATAGCGCGGCAGGCGCGCAGCCTGGGCGGAGTCGAGGGGGAAGGTCAGGATGGTGGGCATCAGTCACTCTGAGCAATCAAATCCTGAAAAATGACATCTAGTCGCTTGCTGGCCTCAAGAATAGCATCTTCCTGCGCAAGCAATTGGTTAACGACGGCGATAGGAGCAAAATCTATACCGCCTTCCAGGGCTACCCGTTTCTTCAAACGTTGGTAATTCGTCTGATAAATGGCAATTTCATCCAGGATTCCCTGAATTGCCTGTTCCTTGCGTTGCACAAGTTCGTCGGTTACCTTGATCTGTAATACTGTGGCCGCGGTGGGGTGTTGTTCCAATGTTATGATTTTGGGCGGTTCTGCAGCCTGTTGATGCCCCTGTTGGCGCGCCAGACGTCGTTCCTCAAGAATTTTACTGGCTTCAGTGAACAAAAAGTCGACCGCTTTGGTGAGCGTTTGAAACGCCAACATTTCTTGTAGCATACATTCCTCCTAATTTTCGTGTGTAGGGAATTTCACGTAAGGGACTTGCACCAGATGACATAAATCTGCGGGCGGCGCTAACAACTCCTGCCAGCGTTCCGTGCCCTCAAAACGCCACAGTTCAGGCAACCGACCCTCGGCTTCAATCGCATCATCCACATCCAGATGATACAACGCGACATTCTCCGGCGCGGTGGTCTGGACGACAATTGCCATCAATGCGCCCATCACCGTGCGTCCGCCGGTAATGCCGACCAGGACTTCGGCCTCGCGCGTCAGATGCTCCTGCAACAGACCGGCAAACATACTCTTGAACTCGCGCGCATCGGCTTCACTCTTGATGTCTTCAGCATCAATGAAGTGATTGTGGTAAGGGATACCGATCTTGCGGAATTCGTCAGCGCAAATACCGGCAGCGTCGCGCACATCCCGATGCGCTGGGGAGAACGTTACCACACGGGTGATGGCTTTGCCAGCGCGGGCCAGCGCGTGATAAAGGCCCGTGACCGCGCCGGGCGAGCGTCCGAGCGACGCTAACAAAACCCGCTCGCGCGTGGGCGGGCGCGTCGCCCATTCGGGATGACGCCGCACCTCGGCCCGCACGTCTGCTTGCACCCAGGCCATCAGTTGGCCGGGCACATCGCCGGCGTTGAACTCGCGCCAGGTGTGGCCTTGCTTCATATCGCCCACGAATGTCAGGAATTCCGCCTGTGCCGGTTCCACATCCACGCCGGTTTTACGGTAGAGCAGAATGGGTTTCCCTTGCTCACGCGCGGCGTGATATTCGATTTCCGTAATCGAACGCCCGTCGCCAGGGACGATGCTGCCATAGCGTCCGCCGTAAATGCCCAGGTAAATGTCGCACTGCTGCGCCATCATCAGACTGACCTCGTAGGGGCTGGAAGATTGCGAACCGATACTTTCCGCGCGCACGACCTCCAGGTCGAGACTTTGCAGCGCGCGCGCTACGGCATCACGTTCAGGTTGCAAGTCCTTCATCGTTGAGCTGACGAAAACGCGGATTGGGGGAAGTGTTACCTTATTCACCGTCGAAACAGGCAGTGTAAGAGGTTGGCGTCGCAGCGAATTGACAGCTTGTTGGAGTTCCATTTCCAGTTTTTGGATATTCGTACTGATCTCGTCGCGTTGATCCAACATTCCAATCGGGGCACTGGTCTCTCCGCCGTGGCTGGCGATTTGCAGATTGAGTCGGTGGCGCTGGCGTTCGTATATGTCCAGCAACTCGCGGATCTGCTTGATTCTTTCCTCTGTGTTCACTCTGAACCTCGTTAGCGTTCCAGGGAACGCAATTCAGCCTGCAAGGATTCGATCTTGGCCGCGATTTGATCGTGCTGTTCCAGTAGCCCGACGGGAGCGCTAATCTCTCCGCCAGCACTGGCAATTTGCTTTTTCAGGCGCTGCAATTGTCGCTCGTATATCTCTAGTTCTTGGCGGATGTTTTGTATTGTCGCGGCATTAGGGTTTGGCTGTGTATTGGAAGCATCAGCGGGTGATGCGTTGCTTCTAAGGTCATCTACCAAATTCATCAGGCGTTGGTGACACGCATCACCGGGGTGTGCGCGGTCTTTGAGGACACTCAAGAAAAGAATCAGCGCATTTTCACCGCGCGCGTCGTGTTTGTCACACAAGAAGTTGATCAGCACCTCAACGCGCTCCGCGCGACTGCTTGCTTGAGGAACGTTCTCTCGCCATGGACTGATGCGACTGTCTACGAAAACAGCCTGTAGCTCACGATCAGTGGAGAAGGGGCCGCATCGCGATAGAGTTTCACGAAGTAGGTTGGATAATTCCGGGGGAATGCTCGTGAGAATAGGATTAACCTGCATAATGATACTCGCTTTCTGGTTCACTATAAGGATTTGTCTCTGGGTCATTATTGCAGCAACTTTTATCTCATGCAACCCACATTTTTCTGCTAATGTAGCGACTTGATCCAGTCCTTCAACACTGTTCCAGTTTTGATAATGGACTATCGCCAGTTCATAAATCCGTTGCTCTGCTTCTGTCGGAACGCCTAAACCTCGTCCCAGTCGATAAATGTGCTCCAAGTTGCTGTTATATTGTTCCAGCGCATAATGATTTTCGTTCACTTGGCCTAGATGAACCAGGCATTGTTCATAGGCCTCTAGTGCTTTGGATTGATTGCCATCATCTTCATAATAATGTGCGATGTTGCGCCATAGGTGTGCTAGTGTAAGGGCATCATTCAGAATTTCATATAATTCTATGGCATCTAAACAGTCCTTGACACTTTCGATTTGTTCTCTTCTCAAGCGTGCTAGCCATTGTACGGTTTCAATATATTGCTCTTTTTTGTGGTCAGGTTTTTCACAAATGAGTCGTGCGCTTTCCAATGCCTGAATAGCCTTTTTCGTTTTACCTATACTTTCATACTTTTCTGCGATATGCCAATAGAGTTCAACCTGACGAACTGACAAATCTGTGTATAGCTGTGCATATCTTTGAGACCATTCATCAACGAGAGGCCCTTTGATTGCTTCGGAAATAGTCAAGGGTGTAGGTTCTGGTAAAAGAGAGCGTGCTTTTTCAAGTTGCCGAATTATCCAGGAATCGCCTCTGGTAACTCCTACTTCTTCAACTTCTACTAAGATCTCATAGATCGTTCGGGCATGGGATAAAACTGCCAGGTCATTTTCCAGAACCTGGATCTCTTTCTGTTCTTGCTCTAGTTGCTCTTCAAGGTTATACAATTGACGATGCAGTTCGGATTCTCGCAATTGATGAGTTTTCCGAGCGCTTTCCCGCTGCTCTATGATTTGCTGAATCTCTTCAAACTGCAACCGATAGCTCATAGTTACACTCAATACACAGATTAGTCGCTAACATCGGTCCGACATGAAAACTATCACCTATCAGAAGCTGTCCGTGTCCCACTTTCCATCTGGTAATTGGTCATCAGCCGAAACGCCCACCCAAGAACCATCAGGGATCGGTCACCCTCCATTCCTGCCAGTTCCCGGCACAACACGCCGCCGATGCGTTCCAGGTAGCCGCGCGTGCGCCCGCTGCGGACGTAGCCGCTGCGCGGTAAGTTTTCGACCAGGCGAAGAACTCTCTCTGTGTCCTTGACCCGTTGCGCATACGCCACGATTTTGCCCAGCTCGTTGCGGTCCACGTCTATAGCTAAGGCGCGGGCAATGGCCTCGGCTTTGAGCCATTCATGTTTATCCAGTTCCATACACGGCCTCCTTCAGTACATTCCCTGTGGCGCACTGCGTTCCGGTGGATACTTGAGAATATTTGCAAGGGCTTGCGCTTGTTCGAATAAGAACAAACGCTGGGCAGCCGCTGCATCAACGGCCTTACGGATGAAGTTGAGTAAATCCTGTTCGCGGTATATACGCTCCTGAGTATCGGCTTCGGTATAGTGATTCCCCTCCAACAGACGCAATTCAGCTTGCACCACTTGCAACGACCCCAGACCCATTGGCTTGCCGCCGCCTAACTTTAGCACTAACGTGCCATCTACCCCGGTAGCGAAGAACAGCAATCCCATCTCCGCCGCGGTCAGGTTCTCGAAGTCTACCTGCCCGTGAAGCAACTGCCCGACACGCAAGACTTCGACCGGCGGCTGGCGCGGATCTTCAGCAGGGCGGCTATGGTAGTAGAACTTGCGCCCTTTGAATCGGCCACCCTTCTCCCGGTCCTTGTCCAGATAACCTCGTGGGACACGGAATGCGCGAGGAGTATAGAGCGCAGCCAACCGAAACAACTGTGTCTGCGCCTTTTCTTTGGGCTGCACGTCGCTGAAACGCACCTTCCCCAATTGTCCCATCCGTCCGAACATACTACAGGCCAGGCAGGCGTGCGTCGGCCCGCATTGGCTGCGGTGGGTTTGCGCCAGGGTGACATTGCCCGGCAATAGATTGGGCGATACGCGGGTCACGGTGAGACACGAAGGGCTGACTGTTTCGACGATACTGCGCACGACGCCCTTGAACGACGAACCGGGAATAGTGGGGATGCCGTCCACGCGGTAAAACGGGTTGACGACGCGTTCCTGGGGGAACCCTACATCCGCACCCAAAGCATAGCTGCCTCCGCCAACGAAGACCGGCGTCAAGACTTTGAAAGTATAAAGCAGTCTCCCGCTATACTGATTGGCGAGATCGAGCTTATCGTGCCCCAAGACGTCCACGGCGCGCACGCGCGGGGCAAAGGGCACAAAGGCGTAAGGTTTGGGATTTTTCAGCGCATCACCATAGGATTGACGGTCCATCGTATTCTCCTTCCACCGCAATCATGCGGGTGAGCAAGAGGCGTTCCTGGCAATAGTAGCGCATCACGCGGGCTTTGACCTGCTCCGGCGGCGGCGCGTCATCCACCGGGTAGCGCAGTGGGCGCGGAATGCGTGTCTCGATCCAGGCATGGCCTTCCCCTTCAGCGAGATGATGCGGGTATTTCAACTGGCTGATGTGCTTGCCCCACAACAAGATCTGATCTGCAACAGCTTTATCAGGCAGCGGAACGCCTTTTGCTGCGGTCACGCGACGCCACGGTTCGGGCAGCGTGAGCGCGCTTTCGGTCAGCAGCAACAGTTCATACCCGGTGTCCTGTTTGTCCCACCGCACCTCGCACTGCGCGCCAAACGCGCGCCCATGCGTCCAATCTGGCGCGGGCGGTTGGTAAGGCAACAGCTCTATCGTTGCCTCGGACTCGAAGTAGACGTGGGTCAGCGCTGTTTGCGGGTTCTGCGCCAGCGTCTCCAGCAGCGCCAGGAGAGCCGGATAGGAGGCGGCGTTACAGACATACAAGACCGGTAACGCGTTCATCCGCCGGCTCCTTTGGTCGCTTGTACGTAAGCGCCCCACGGAGCGACCGTTGCCTTAAGGAGCGCAGCGATTGCCTTAGAGTCTTGCCAGGTCAGGCTGACACGTCCCCACGCGCTATCCAACGCGCCGGATTGTGGTAAAGGCAAGGGCGTTTCAGCGAAATATCCGTATTCCTCGGCCGGTGTAAAGGCGGTGACGCCGTATACATATCGGTTAAAGGCGTGCGCGTCGTTTTCGACGAACTGACCGGGATAGGCAATTTCCAAAGCCACATACTGTACGCTGACGCGGCCCAGGCCACGGCTGCGGGCAAAGCCCAGAGGGACGCGCTGCTCGCCCAAATCACGGAGCGCGATTGCCAGCAGGCCCACCTGCCAGAGCTGGAAGTTGTGCAGCGTCAGGGTAGTCTCGAACGCGCCGCGCGTCACCACCTCCAATTGGAAAGGCCCCACGGCTACCGCGCCCGAAACCCGGTCTATGGCCACCCCGTCACGTTCTTCGGTGGCATTGACGGCCTCAAGCGTTTCCGGAGTGGGATAAGCGTCGCTGATGTGCAGGTGGCTGGCCATCACGGTATGTCCAAAGATGCGGCAGATTGGACACAGCTCCTGATAGAGTTCCGCGCCGCTGGCTATTTTGGCCCGGCGTTCCAACCTGTGCCCACAGCCGCTCCGCATATCCAGTGGATTGCATACGGCCAGCCCTACCGTCCGACCAATCTTCTCGCAGTAGCTGCGTATCGCGCCTTTGAGGCTTGATCCCGGTAGATAAACGGTATCCCCCAACGTCGCGTGGTGTGTGCGCACAAAGTTCATATCCAACAGGGTGGGATTTGCGCCGGCCTCCTGCCCCGACTTGATCAGCAGCGGTCCTTGCGGGCAAATACGTAACGTCAAGCGCAATTCATTGACCAGTTTCTTGTGCATCGCCCTACACCTCCTTCCCTTGATCCAACGCCGCCAGGAAAGCGTTCCAGTACTGCGCGCGCTGGCTTTCTTCCTGCAATCGTTCGACCGACTGCTCGGCGAAATATGCGCGCAGATTTGTTGCGGTCACCCATTCGGACTGCGCCCAATCCAGCGCCAGTTTGACGCTTCCCAGGCCCCGCGAGGCGGCGCCGCCCAGGGCTACGTTACCCATCTCGAACTCGCGCAGCCCTAGCAACGCCAGTCCCAGTTCGGCATCGCTCGCATTTTCGATGACCATCTCGAAGCGAAAGCCGACGCCGGAAGGCACAGCCTCGAAGTCATATTTCAGTCCTTCGGCAGCGGTTTCGGTATCCCGGTCAATGGCAACCCCATCGCGGACTAAATAGTGATCGAACCACGTCTCAGGCACAACCGGCAAATCGCGTACCATGACTTTGGACGCCAACCATGGCGCGCCGAGTAGGGAACACGTCCAACAAGACCGACGCAGAATCTCGGCGGTGAGTTTGGCCGGTTTGTCTTGATAGTCCTGTTTCAGGCGGTCGATATCCCCTTGTGTCAGGCAGCCGGGCAATGCGCTGGCCTGGCGCGGGCGGGATGTGCTGGCGCAAGCCAATTTTTCATCCATTGCGCGCAATAGTCGTTCAAGATGCGCGCGATACGCGCCTTTGAATGAACTGCCCGGAATGTAAGGCCGTCCATAGACGTCCTTGAGCACCGGCAAATCGTGCTCAGTAGGGCCGCTACTGCCGCCGCTGCCGATACGCAAAGCGGTTTCGGCGGACAAGGTCCCGCGCACCCGCAGCCGATTGTGAAACACACTAAAGTCAATGTACGTATTGCCTATTGCCATCGTGTGTCCTCCTTCTGATAGTAGAAATAGCGGTTGAGCTGTCCCAGATACGCGCGGACCAACAAAATCCAAATCTCGTCAATCTGTTGTTCTTCCGGCTTGGGCAGTTCTCGCAGGTCAGCGAGGATCGTACGGGCAATACGTTGGGCCGTTTCCCGCAGGTCGTCCAGTTTGCCGACCAGCGTTTTGCCGAAATCTCTGTGTCGCCAACTATTGCCCGGCGTGTCGCGCCCTACCTGATAGAGGATGTAGTGCTTGACGACTTCAACGCTGCTCGTTTCCAGCGCCACAGCCAAAAGGTTCTTGATTTGGTGTTTTTCCATACGGCTCTGGGCCACCTGTGTTTGTTGATCCACCAACTCAACCATTTGCTGGATCAAGCTATTCATCTGTAACTCGATCTGCCGTTGAATCGCCATTCGCCAGCGCAGTTGTTGACGCTCCTCAGTCGTTCTGTTTACATTGCCGTTGTTCATAAATCCACCTCCGGTTGATAATGGAACGGTAAACATATAGCCACGCGTCCAAAGCCGCGCGCACGTTCGCGGCCAATGCCTTGCTTTTCGACATGGGCTAAACGTTCGGCGAGTTCGGCAAGCGTATAACCTTGACTGCGATACATAAACACACTGCCCATTTCGACGGTGGGCTGTTTGCGTCTGGGCAAGTTGGCCCCCATATGCCATCCTCCGGCAATGCCATAATCGGCAAACGCGCGCACCAGACTGACTCGCTCATCCAGACCTAGCATAAGGGGAAGCGGTGTGTTGACCGGGATGTTGTGCCAGGTCAAGATCGCTGCCGACAGTAAATCCACACTGAAAAAGTAAACATCTTCGGGAAGCGGGGGCGCATCGGCCACGCGCTCGTAAAACCCCCATTCTTCACGTACAGCAGCGTTGAAGGTAGACAGACGGTTCTCTATTTCCGGCAAAGCTGTCCTGCGCGTATGCTCCGGCGAGAGAATTTCGACCGTGACCTGGCCGAGACCGCGGGTTTTGCTCCCCCCAAGCGCCGTGACGCGGGACAATCCCTCGACAAGAGCGGTGCATTGTTCGCGATCTGCTAACACACGGCCCCGGAAAGCGGTGGGACGTCCCCGACTATCTACCGGTTCGATGAACTCCAGCGTGTATAATTGACCATCCTCGGCGACACCACGTTGGCGGTTGATCGCCGTACGCGACGCGCGGCGCACAGGGATTTTGATTGCGTCGAATTTCCCCGGTTCTATCATAACGATAAAGTCTTCGAAAGTGTCTACGTCTGCGCCACATTCCGGGCAATGCGGTTTGTAGAGTGCCGGTAGCAATACATCCTGAGCAGTCAACATCTGCTCGAAAACCGTTTGGCGAATGAGAATATCGCCAACGCCGTGGCCTTGCTCTGCTTTATCTTCCGCCTTCTTGAATCCGCGATGATATTTACACGAACGGGCAGTATTCGGAGCCGGGAATGACCATTCGCGTCCCCTGGCCGTTGTGGGATACAGATTCTCTACAACAAGTAACGTTTCTGCGTTGAACAGTTTTTCGAAGTCGCTATGTGGGGACTGCTTATCGGCGGACTCAGACCCTAGTAGCTGCTGCGCCGCCGCACCGCGCAATGCACTGCCAGGGATGTAGACCCGCGTGGTCTTATAGTTAGCCTCGTTGGATTCATTGCCCAGGAGCAATGGGGATTGTAACCGCACCACAACGTCAAGCGTGTCGCTGGCGTTCTCCAAAACATCTTGAATACCTGGAGTAGGAGGCGGAGCCGCATCTATCTCTACGGCTGCATCCACCCATCCCAATCCTCGAGTTTTGCCACCTCCTATAGCCAGTAACTGCGTCAACCCTTTTTGCAGCAGATCGAGTTCATCCGGCAGCAGATCGCCGGCAATATAGCCCTCGAATGTGAGGAGAACGCCGGGCAGGAAAACTTCGGTGGTGTAAAGCAGTTGGTCCTCGGCGACTTTGCGATAGCGCGAAAGCCCTACACCGTAGCGTTGCTCGCCTACCGGAGGTTCGCCTTGCGTCAAGAAATCCGGTTCTACCAGGTGAAAATCGCCAAACGTCAGCTTCCCGGCCACCCAGGGCGAGCCAAAAAGCCGACACACGAGACAGGGTTCGGCGTCGCCCTGGCACATCGTCTCAGCAACCGGTGACGCGCACGGTTGGCGTGCTTCGGGATAAAGCACTGGTACGAGCCGTTCGACCTCGTGACGCAATTTGCCTTTGAAGGTAGAAGCGGGAATCATGGGAAGCCCGCGCGCATCACGGGTCAAGGGTTTATCGGCCAACGCCCCTCCCAAAGCTCCGCTGCCGACGTTCACCGGGCCATCGAAGGTTAAACGAATCGTGAGTTTTGTCATGCTGCATCCTCCTCGAGGATTGTCCGCCACAGCCGGTCGCCTTTTTGGGGAACGAAGGGATATAATTCCAACAGGTCCGGAATGATACTGGCGAACAATCGTTCTTCTGCATCGGGAATCCGCTGCCAGGGTATTGGATCATTCTTGTTGTCGTAATGCCAGATATCCTGTAGATAGCTGAGAATGTTTTCCTTACGTCGTGCTTCGCCCAAACGCGCTCTAAGCCGCGCTTCCTGGTAGAGATAGTTGATCGAACCGTAACGCCGTCCACGTTGGAGTGCGGCCACAATCCCCTGGAATTGGCTGACCGGGAAATCCGTTTGCCGCATTGCGCGCAGGATATTCAAGAGGCGGCACATTTCTTCCAAAGTATAAGGCGTAGCCGTCAGTAAACGCGCTTCCTGTCCCGCATCACGGAAATAATAGGGATGTGTGCGCCGTAGTTGGCGCACGTCTCGCCGCAACATACTCTGGGATTTCAGCAGTAGAAAATCCAGCGTCGAGGTATAGTGGGCTGGCGATTGTTGCCGCTCCGTATGCGCGCGACGCTTTGCGCTTTTGCAGAGTTCTCGCGCCACTTGCTCCAGGACGCTAACCGGGTTGTGGCTATCGGCGATGACCAGTCCCACCGATAGTGTGGGATGCCGCAAACACTCCGGCAACGCTTCCCATATCACCTCCGGCACAGCTTGCCGCATCCCGCGTTCGAACAGTTGGCACAGTCGCGTTGCTACCGGTAAGCCGGCATCGCCGGGAACCAAAACGATGATGTCGTCTCCGCCGATAACCAACGGTTCCAGAGGATGAATGTAGCCTTGTCCCAACGGCTTACCCTGCGGAGTGACACGGTCAATCTTGGTTGGTTCGAGATGTTCGGCAAGAGCCTGATACAAAGCTGCTTTCAATGTGTTCGCCAAAGCAGCACTGAACTTTCGATAGGCACACGGCGTTGGAAGAGATTCCAGCGTCTTTCCTATGTTATTGCCATCCGCATAGATAAAACCTACGTAACCGGGCCTTGATTGGCAAGTCGCGCCCAGTTCGGCCAAATCCTGCGCCAGGTGAACCGGCTGTTTGGGGGATACTCCGGCATATTGCTTTTCCAGGTCAGGGTGATCCTTCAGCCATTCTGTAAAACGGTCTACCTGTTGTTGACGTCCTTTTTTTGCGCCGCCGATTTGCGCTTGCACTTTACGCCGACAAACATCACATAAAGGCCAGGGTTCATCAAAATAAGTGTAGACTCGTTGCGCCGGGCGAACTTGACATGCCTGGCAACGCGCGGCGAAGGCCAGCGTCTCTGTCGCCGGGAGGACGGGAGGGTTGTCCTTTTTCTGTCGCAGCATTATCCCCATCATCTGTACAAGTTGCCCAAACCCTTTCCTTTGCTCGGGGATCTGCGCAATACGTTGCCGGTCTTTTTCATTCAGTTGCGAAAGCCTGGCGTTCACTGCATCGGCTGATAAGAGTTTGTCTTTTAACCCGTAAATGATTTCTTCCGGTGTGATACGGCGATAGACACAGGTAATGGTGGCTTTCCCGGTTTCCCTTGGGTAAAGAGCCTCCATCTGCGCTGCCAAATCCCCGGCACGTGAAGCTGGAACAAAGGCCAGCAATCCTCCCCCGCCGGCATAGATGACACAGCCAGGGTTGTTTTCGTCATCAATAAATCCCGAGGGCAGCCCCGCGTTTTCCAGCACCTTGATCAGCCCCTCTTCGTTCAAGGCGCGCAGAAGTTCACTGCCGCCGCGAATTTCCGGCAATTTTGTGTTCTCGAAGATATAGCTTTGGGTCCGGTCTGTATCGGCTGCCAATAGCGCAAGGTCGGCGCCGGCGGGGAACTTCCATTCAACTGAAGAGGGGGCTACGAAAGGGGAAACTGTCGTCTTATACCAGGTAAGCCACTTTTCATCCATAACCAACTCCTTGAGTACACAGGCGTGTTTGCGTAAATCAGGTGCAAGATGCCGCCACAGGCATAGCTTTTCCTTACGTAGGCGCTGCAAGGCAGCGTGCGGAACGATAGTGCTTATCGCCTGCTCATCGCAGGATGTCTTGTTCTATCAAGACATCTCTCATAGTTTAACGCAAAATGCGAGAATATGCAAATTTTCCTTGTGACTTATGGGGATTGGATTGCCGGATTCACGATAGCCGCGTTGCGTCAGGCCGTCGTATGGCGCACAAAAAACGCGCCCCTCTCAACCATCGGGACGCGCAATTGATCGCCGGCCAGCCTGTCATTCCGGCCCACATCTCTCCGACCCTTTACGGAGATTAAACCTCTGTGACTCAATCACAGTGATCCGTGAAGAATCATCCGTGGTTTATTTCCGACCCCTTACGGGGATTAAAGCCCCTGTGACTCAATCACAGTGATCCGTGGAGAATCATCCGTGGTTTGTTTCCGACCTCTTACGGAGATTAAAGCCCCTGTGACTCAATCACAGTGATCCGTGGAGAATCATCCGTGGTTTGTTTCCGACCCCTTACGGGGATTAAAGCCTCTCTGACGTGGCGATTCAACGATGTTTTAATCGTTGATAGCTGTCAGTTTCCGACCCCTTACGGGGATTAAAGCCTCTCTGACCGGCAATCAGCTGGGGATCTGGGTTGACGACCAGTTCGGTTTCCGACCCCTTACGGGGATTAAAGCCTCTCTGACGAAGTCAAATGCCGATCTGGTCGTGTCAACGAACACTTCTAGTTTCCGACCCCTTACGGGGATTAAAGCCTCTCTGACTTATTCGTTGGGTGTTCTGGTGGATTCCGCGGTGGCGAGTTTCCGACCCCTTACGGGGATTAAAGCCTCTCTGACGCAAGTACCGTTTCTTCTCCGTGGCCCACGGGGATTATTGTTTCCGACCCCTTACGGGGATTAAAGCCTCTCTGACCAGGAATGGGTTCGTGGTCAAAATTGTGGGGCGATGTGTGTTTCCGACCCCTTACGGGGATTAAAGCCTCTCTGACTTGTTGAGTCTTCTAATGGTGCCCTATGTTTTCACTGCGGGTTTCCGACCCCTTACGGGGATTAAAGCCTCTCTGACAAACCAAAAAAGGTGTGTCCTTACTGTCATCACTCAATAGGTTTCCGACCCCTTACGGGGATTAAAGCCTCTCTGACGTGAAAATTGCCCGGCGGCAAATCTTGGTTTACTCAGGTTTCCGACCCCTTACGGGGATTAAAGCCTCTCTGACGAGTTTAAGCTCTGGCTCGTACCGCCGGAGCTGATGGGTTTCCGACCCCTTACGGGGATTAAAGCCTCTCTGACTGAGCTGTTGACTCATCATGGAATTTGCCAAAGAGCCAAGTTTCCGACCCCTTACGGGGATTAAAGCCTCTCTGACGCGTTTGATGAGGCGAAACAACGCCTGGGGATCATTTTGTTTCCGACCCCTTACGGGGATTAAAGCCTCTCTGACCGTAATGGGTTAACCGGCGATACGATCCGTGTGGGCCAGGTTTCCGACCCCTTACGGGGATTAAAGCCTCTCTGACCGCGTTTTGGCTTGACCACAAGCTGTTGTGGATTTATACTTGTTTTAGGGGCGCTTCACCCCCAGGACTAGTGGCTCGCGCAAGGCGCGTTTGAGATAGCAAAAAACGCGCATTTTAGCAGATTTAGACAATTTTTTGGCTTGAAAAAAGCATATTTTACCTGACGTTGGTCCCGCATCTGCTCTAATAGTATACCATTTCAGGAACTTGTCAAAATACCGCTACAGGCTTTTCCGTATCATATCACAGTGCTAATCGTGTGGGCGCGCGTGGTTGTCCGCTCTGAATCTGGCGCTACGTTTATCCCCGGCTCACACACCGGACACCGCACGGCTTTCTCCCCCCGGTCATCCAGCACCACGCCCGCTCCATGACATTCGGGGCAGTCAGCACGCCCTGGCTCCTTACCCATCCCGGCGAATGGCGCGCGCTCGCGCAGTACCACTTGCCGGAAGAACCCGGCGGCGCGTGGGTCGCCGGCCCGCGTATGGGCCAGGTGGTGCAGCCATTGCCGGACGTAAGCCGGGTCGGTGGCATACACGGCCTGGACTTCGCGCCAGGCTTTGCAGGTGAAGAAGAGATTGACCTATCCGAATATCTAACTATCATGATACTTATCAGGCTGTGTAAGAGAAATCTTTCCAAGAGTTCTTCAACGTGGTGGGGGAATATGTCGTGAACAACAAAAACTTCCCGGGAACTCGATCTTTAAGATAAAAAGGGGGTGTGAATCACACACAATAGCGTATCAGTCTCCGGGAAGGGTTCAATAGTCGCTGAGGTCGTTATCTCTAATCCATGATTCATAACCTATCGGAGGTGTCCAATGGATAATCTCACCCGCAACATCGAGCGCGAATGTGCGCAGGCCATCCGCCAGCAGCAGAGCGCGCTGGCCGAGGCCATCGTCGCCCGTCAATATGAGCAGCAGCCGGAGGTCTGGCGGCCGTTCGGCGACCCCGGCCGCGCCAAGAGCGTGCGTGACGCCGGTTATCACCTCACCTACCTGGCCGAGGCATTGGACGCTCAAAATCCGGCCCTGTTCGTCGAATACCTGGCCTGGTGCAAGGTGCTCTTTGCCGGGCTACGCTTTGGGGCCGGAATTCTGCCGACCACGGTGGAATGTACCGCCGCCGTGCTGAGCGCGCAATTGCCCGCCGACCTTGCCGCGGTGGCGAGCAAATACCTCGACGCCGGCCTGCGCCGCCTGCCGGAGGTCCCCACTACGCCGGCCAGCCTGATCGAACCCGATGCGCCCCTCGCCAGCCTGGCCCGCGCCTACCTGGATGCCCTGCTGCGCGCCGACCGCCACGCCGCCGGCCGGCTGATCCTCGACGCCGTCGAGCAGGGCACACCGATCAAAGACATCTACCTCAACGTCTTTCAGCCCGTCCAACGCGAAATCGGGCGGCTGTGGCAGACCAACCAGATCAGCGTGGCGCAGGAGCACTATAGCACCGCCGCCACCCAACTGGTCATGTCCATGCTCTACCCGCGCATTTTCGACAGTCCGCGCAAGGGCCATCGCCTGGTGGCGGCCTGCGTCGGCGGCGAGCTGCACGAGATCGGGGCGCGCATGGTGGCCGACTTTTTCGAGATGGAGGGCTGGGACACCTACTTCCTGGGTGCCAACACGCCGACCGAAAGCGTCCTGCGCACCGTGGACGAACGCCGGGCCGACGTGCTGGCCGTCTCGGCGACGATGACCTTCCACGTGAGCCGGGTGGCCGATCTGATCGCCGCCTTTCACCGCGCCGGGTTGGACCGACACACGCGCGTGTTGGTGGGCGGCTACCCGTTCAACATCGCCCCCGGCTTGTGGCAACAGATCGGCGCAGATGGCTACGCCCCGGATGCTCAGCAAGCTATCGAAACGGCGGAAAGGATGATTGCCGGATGATGGAAGAAAAGCGCGCAGCAGGCGATTTGTCGTCCCCGCTCGCCGAAGGGCGCACGACGAACAACCCGCCGGGCATTGCCCTGCTCTGCGACGCCCAGGGCGTCATCATGCAGGTGTTGCGCGACGACCTCGCTCTGCCCAATGCCGCCGCCGGACAACTCTTCCTGCGCCTGCTCGACGCGGGAAGCTGGCACAAGGCGCTCTCCTTTCTGGCCGAGATCAAGGCACAAGGCGCCACTTTCGACTGGGAATTGAACGTCGCGCAGCCGGAGCAGCCCACCACCCTGCACTTTGCCGGCGGCGTGACCGGTGAGGGCGTGCTGATGGTCGGCGCGACCAACGGGCGTTTTGCTGCCGAGCTGTACGAGGCCATGACCGCGATCAGCAACGTGCAGACCAACCAACTGCGCGCCATGCTTCAGGAGCGCAGCCGGATGACCCGTGCCCAGGAGGAGCAGGAGAGCAGCCTCTACGACGAGATCAGTCGCCTGAACAACGAGCTGGTCGCCATGCAGCGCGAGCTGGCGCAAAAGAACGCCGAACTGGCGCGGCTCAACGAGTTGAAAAACCAATTCCTGGGTATGGCCGCCCATGACCTGCGCAACCCACTGCAGGTCATCATGGCTTTCAGCGATATCCTGATCGAGGATGCGGTGGATGTACTGTCGGCGCAACAGCTTGAATACCTGGAACACATAAAAGCCACCAGCACATTCATGAGCCAGCTTATCAACGACTTTCTCAGCGTTGCCGTCATCGAGTCCGGCCATTTTCATCTGGAACTCGGTGTTGTTGATCTCCCCACACTTGTGGAACAGGCACTAACCCTGGTCAGCCTGAAAGCGCGCCGGAAGGGCATCGAGATCAACGTCGCGCAGGATCCAACCTTGCCGAACCTCGTCATAGACGGGGAAAAAATCAAGCAAGTGCTCATGAACCTGCTCGCCAATGCCATTGAACATTCATATCCGGGATCCACCGTGGTGCTGCGGACACGCCGTCTGGACGATCAAGTGCTTATCGAAGTCGAAGACCACGGTGTCGGCATTGCGCCGGAGGACATCGGCCGCCTGTTCAATCCTTTCGAGAAAAAACAATCGCGCAAGACCGGCGGCGAAAAGAGCACCGGCCTGGGGCTGGCGATCAGCAAGCAGGTCGTTGCCGGGCATGGCGGGAAAATCTGGGTGAAAAGTGAGGTGGAACAAGGGGCAACTTTTTACGTTTCTCTCCCAATTTTAACGAATCTTTAACACACATCTGATAGAGAATTGGTACCATGAGGTTATCACTTGCGCTATCATCAATGCCCTGATGATTTTCCAGGGAGGATATACCATGACAGAAATAACCAACACCCGTTTATCTACCGGCGTCGCCGGGCTGGATGAAATCCTGTTTGGCGGTTTGATGCCCGGTTGCTCGTACCTGGTGCGCGGCGGGCCGGGGTCGGGCAAGACCACACTGGGCCTCCATTTTCTGGCCGCCGGGGCCGCCAACGGCGAAAAGACGCTCTTCATCACCCTGGAAGAGCCGGAGGCCAAGCTGCGGGCCAATGCCGCCCGGCGTGGCCTGGACCGCGCCGGTATCGAGTTCCTCGACCTCAGCCCGACCTCGGCGTTCTTTGCCCAGGTGGAAACCTACGACATCTTTACACCGGCCGAAGTGGAGCGCGAGCCGATCACCCGCCAGATCACCGAACAGGTCGGCGCGCTCAAGCCTACCCGCGTTTTCCTCGATCCGATCACCCAGTTCCGTTACCTGACCCGCGATGTCTTTCAGTTCCGCCGTCAGGTGCTTTCCTTCCTGCGTTTTCTGGTGGAACAGGGCGCCACGGTGCTCTTTTCATCGGAGAGCAGTCCCGAAGCGCCCGATGACGACCTGCAATTCCTCAGTGATGGCGTCATCGAAATTTACAACGACGGCCTGGGGCGTGGCATCCGCGTCAACAAGCTGCGCGGCTCCGATTTTCGCGGCGGACGTCATACCTTGCGCATGACCGATCATGGTCTTGAGGTGTATCCGCGCCTGATGCCCGACGAGACCCGACGCGAGTTCAGCATGGAAGCCATCCCCTCCGGCGTGCCGGAGCTGGACGAACTGCTACACGGCGGATTGGAACGCGGCGCAGTAACCATCATTTCCGGCCCCAGCGGTGTAGGCAAGACCACGCTGGGTCTGCAATTTATGAAGGAAGCAGCCGGACGCGGCGAACATTCGGTCATCTACACTTTCGAGGAAGAAATCGAGATCATGGTCAAGCGCGCCGAAGCCATCAACATTCCGGCCCGCGTTATGCTCGAACGGGGCACGCTCAGCCTGGTCAAGGTCGAACCGCTGCGCTGGTCGGCGGACGAGTTCGCCAGCCTGGTGCGCCGTCAGGTCGAGCAAGAGCAGGCGCGCGTGGTGATGCTCGATAGCATCGCCGGCTATCGTCTGGCCGTGCGCGGCGAAGACCTGACCGCCCACATGCACGCGCTGACCAAGTACCTCCAAAACATGGGCGTCGCCGTCCTGCTGGTGGCGGAAAGTTCTGCCGTGGTGGGCGATTTCCAGGTCACCGACGTGGGCATCAGCTATCTGGCCGATAACATCGTCTTTTTGCGCTACCTGGAGATGGACGGTGAGATGCGCAAGGCCATCGGCGTACTGAAAAAGCGCATGAGCGACTTTGAAAAGACCCTGCGCGAGTTCGAAATTACCCGCTACGGCATCAAGGTCGGCAAGCCGCTCACCGGGCTGCGCGGCATCCTGCGGGGCGAACCGGAATGGGTGGAGAAATCCTGATGGCCAAAATTCTCTTGCTGATGGAACACCGCCAGAACTGTCGCTTGCTGGCGGAGATGCTTGCGCCACGTTATGAGGTGCTCATTCCATCCTCCGATGAAGCGCTGCAAGACGAATTCGACCTGGGCATCGTAGATGGTGTTATGCTGGATCGGCTGTGGACGCAGGTCCAGGCGCGCAAGGAGGCCGCACGGCCGGCCTTTTTGCCCTTCTTGCTGGTCACCACGCGCCAGGATGTGGGCCAGGCCACCCGACACCTGTGGAAAACGATTGACGAGCTGATCATCAGCCCCATCGAAAAGGTGGAACTGCAAGCGCGGGTAGAGGTCTTGCTCCAGGCGCGCCGCCTCTCGCTGGAATCCGAGGCCTGGTTCCGCACCACCCTCTACAGCATTGGCCTGGCCGTTATCGCCACCGACCGCCGGGGAATCATCCGGCAGATGAACGCAGAGGCCGAACGGTTGACCGGCTGGTGCGAAGCCGAAGCGCAAGGCCAACCGTTGGAGGCGGTGTTTCACATCGCCAATGAAGAGACACGCGCGCCGCTCGAAAATCCCGTGCAGCGCGTGCTACGTGAAGGCCCGGTGACGCTAGGTCTGGACAGCTACGTTCTGCTGAACGCCCGCGACGGCGTCGAATATCCTATCGCCGGCAGCGGCACGCCCGTCCGCGACGAAAGCGGGACCCTCATCGGCGTGGTCATCGCCTTCCGCAACCACGGCCCCGAGCGCGCGGCGCAAAGAGCGCTGCAGGAGAGCGAGGCGCGCTTCCGCGCACTGTTCGAGAAAGCCGGTCTCGGCATTGCCCTGATGGATATCGGCGACGGAAGCCTGATCGCCTGTAACCCGGCGCTCGTCCGCTTTCTCGGCTATTCCGAAGATGAACTGCACACCTTAACCTTCAAGGACACCACCCATCCCGACGACCTGGCCGAGGACGAAAGGCTCTGGGGAGAACTGTGTGCCGGTCAATGCGACCTGTACACGCTGGAAAAACGCTATTACCGAAAGGACGGTCAACTCGTCTGGGGGCACCTCACCGCCTCACTGATCCGTGATGCCGCCGGCAAGCCGCTGAGCGCCGTCGTTATGGTGGAAGACATCACCGAACGCAAGCAGACCGAGGAAACCCTTCGGCAGCAAGAACAACTCCACCGCGCTCTGATAGATGCGCTGGACGTTTGCCTTTGCCGCTGGTTGCCGGATACAACATTGACCTACGCCAACGAAAAATACTGCCAGACCTTCCGTATCCTGGATGATCCACGCAACCACAAGTGGCTCGAATTCGTGCCGGATGCGGACCGCGAGGCTATCGCCGCCTTTTATCGTGAGCTTGCCGCCCGGCCACACGTGGTAACCTACGAACATCCGGTCATCGCCATGGATGGCAGCCTGCGGCACTATCACTGGACTGACGTCCCTCTCTGCAATGACTCTGGCCAGGTGATGGAATTCCAATCGGTGGGTATTGACATCACCGAACGCAAGCGAATCGAGGCGAAGCTGGCCGAACAGCTCGCCGACCTGCGCCGCTGGCATGAGGCCACCCTGGGCCGCGAGGGGCGCATCCTGGAACTCAAGCACGAGGTCAACGAACAGCTGCGCCGTCTGGGCGAGCCGATCCGCTATCCGAGCGCGGAAGACCAGGACCCTAAAGGCCTTGGAGACCTTTAGGGTCTTTCAAGAAAAAGGAGAAAACCGATGGACTCTGAAACCAACCTGCCCTACCCTTTGGAAAAAGCCCCCACCCACATCCGGGGGCTGGATGAAATCCTGCTCGGCGGGCTGCCGCGCGGCCGCACCACCGTCCTGATCGGCGAGGCCGGCTCCGGCAAGACCGTGCTGGGGCTGGAGTTCCTCTACCGCGGCGCGTTGGCCGGCGAGCCGGGCATCTGGGTGGGCTTTGAGGAACCGGCCGCGCAACTGCGCCAGGATGCCGCCGGCATGGGCTGGGACCTGCCCGCGCAGGAGCGGGAAAACCGGCTCTTTCTGTTCGAAGGCCGCCTCGACGCCGACGCCGTGATCAGCGGCGAGTTCAGCCTCAAGGGGCTGCTGGCCGCCATCGCCGGCAAGAGCCACGAGATGGGCGCGCGGCGCGTCGTGATTGACGCGCTGGAGGTGGCCCTGCGCCTGTTCGACGAACCCCGCCAGGTGCGCGCCGAAATGCACGCCCTCAACGACTGGCTGCACGCGCAACAGCTCACGGCGATCATGACCGTGCGCCCTCCCCGCCGCATGGAGGCCCGTTTCTTCAAGGATTTCTTCGAGTCCATGGGCGACTGCGTCATCTTGATGGACACCCGCGTGCAGAACAATATCAGCACCCGGCGGCTGCGGGTGGTCAAGTATCGCGGTTCCGCCTTTGGCCGCAACGAGTACCCTTACGTGATCACCGGCAGCGGCTTTTTCGTCGCCCCGATTTCCTCTGTCGGCCTGCGACACAAACCGCTGGGCGCCAAAATGTCCACCGGCATCGAGCCATTGGACGCCATCCTGGACGGCGGCTACCGGCGCGCCTCGTGCGTGCTCTTGGCCGGCAGGCCGGGCACCGGCAAGACCACCCTGACCTGCACCTTTGTGCGGGCGGCCTGCGCGCGCGGGGAAAAGACGCTCTACATCAGCTTCGAGGAATCGCAGGACGCCCTGGTCGGCAATGTGCTCAGCGCCGGCATTGACCTGACCCCCTGCCTCGAAGCGGGCCGGCTGGAGTTCCTGACCAGCTTTCCCGAAGCGATGGGCGTCGAGGAGCACTATTTGCGGGCGCTGACGCGCATCGAAGCCTTCCATCCCGACCACGTGGTGGTGGACGCCATCTCGGCCTGCGAGCGCATGGGCGGCAAGCAGGCCGCTTTCGATTACATGATGCGCCTGCTCAACGCCTGCAAGGAACGCGGCATCACCATCTTTTTGATCAATCAGACCGCCGGGCGCAGCGACCAGTTGGAGATTTCCGGCAACGGCATCTCTTCGATGGTGGACACGGCCATCCTGCTCACCTACCAGGAAGAGCCGGGCGAGACCAACCGCCTGCTGCAAGTGCTCAAGTCGCGCGGCTCACGCCACTCCAACCAGCAGCGGGAATACGCCATCACCGACGAGGGCATCGTCATCCGCGACGTGTACGTGGGTGGAGGCCGCGTGTTGACCGGCACGGCGCGGCAGGTGCAGGAACAAGCCGACCGCGCCGAGGCACAACGCCTGGCCTTCGAGATCGAGGCCGCCGAACTGGAACTCAAGCGGCTGCGGACGGCCCAACAGCAAATGCTCGAGGGAGTGGCCCAACGCGCTGCTTTGCGAGACCCTAAAGGTCTTGAAGACCTTCAGGGTCTACCCGGATGGAGGAACGTATGGATATGTATCGCTTGCGGCTCTTTGTGGCCGGGCAGGAACCGAACTCGGTGCAGGCAGTGGCGACGCTGCGCCGGCTGCGCGAGACGCATCTGCAGGGCCACTGTGAGCTATCTATCGTGGATGTCTTTGAGGATTACCGGGCGGCCATCGAGCAGCACGTTGTCGCCGTGCCCACCCTGATCATCGAATCGCCGCCGCCGCGCCGCGTCATCGTCGGCTCGCTGGCAGATGAGGATAAACTGTTGGCTGTGTTGGGAATCAAAGACCCTAAAGGTCTTGAAGACCTTTAGGGTCTTGGGAGGTTGCCTTGAGCAAAAAGAAACCCACCTACACCGAGTTACAGGCGCGGCTCGAACAGGCCGAGGCCACGCTGGACGCCCTGCGCCGCGGCGAAATTGACTCGCTGCTGGGCGAGGCCGGGCCGCTGCTTGTGCAGTACAAGTCGGTGGTGGACGAACTGACGCGCCTGCGGGCCGAAGCGGAGGAGCTGGCGCAGCAGTGGCAGACCACCTTCGACGCGACCGGCGACGCCATCTGGATCCTCGACGCCGAGCAGCGGGTGGTGCGCGCCAACAAGGCGGCGGAGGCAGTCTTTGGTTGCCCGCTGGCCGAGATGCCCGGCCGGCGATGTTTCGACATCATACACCACACCGACGCGCCCATCCCCGGCTGCCCCTTTTGCGCGATGTGCACCAGCGGACGGCGGGAAAGTTTCGAGATGCAACTCGAGCAGCGCTGGTATCTGGTCACCGTGGACCCGCTCCGAGATGCGGAAGGCAGACTGATCGGCGCGGTGCACATCGCCCGCGACATTACCGCGTACAGGCAAGCAGAAGAGCAGATCCGCTTCCAGGCCGACCTGGTGGCCAACATCTCCGACGCCATCATCGCCACAGACCTGGAGTACAACATCCTCAGTTGGAACACAGCCGCCGAGGCCATCTACGGTTGGAAAGCAGAAGAAGTGCTGGGGCAGCCCCTGGGCAAGTTCCTGCGTACCCAATTCGTGGGCGACACGCGGGAAGGATCGATCCGCGCCGTGACCGAAAAGGGGTTCTGGAGAGGCGAGGTGGTTCAATCGCGCAAAGATGGCACGACCGTGCCGATTCTGGCCTCGGTCACCCTGCTGCGCGACCGCGAGGGCAATCCCCAGGGGCTGGTCGCCGTCAACCGCGACATCAGCGAACGCAAAGAGGCCGAGCGGAAAATCCGCGAGAGCGAAGAGACCTATCGCAACCTCTTTCAAAACGCGCAGGTGGGCCTGTTCAGGACGCGCATTTCCGACGGCAAGATACTGGAAAGCAACGAGCAACTGGCGCGCATGTTCGGCTATGACAGCCGTGAGGCATTCATCGCCGAGTACGTCACCTCGCAGAACTATGTAGACCCGGGCACGCGCGAGCGGATGTTGCGCGAGCTGCGGGAGCACGGCGAAGTGCGAAACTTTCAGGCCCGCTTTTACCGCAGAGATGGCTCGATCTTCTGGGCGCAGTATTCGGCCAAAATCTATCCCGACAAAGGCTGGATCGAGGGAGTGGCGGAGGACATCACCGCGCGCAAAGAGGCCGAGGAGCAACTCCGCGCCGCCCACGCCGAGCTGCAACGCCTGCTCGACGAGGCCGAACAAGGGCGCCGCGCCCTGCTCAGCGTGGTCGAAGATCAGAAGAGAACCGAACAGGCGCTGCGCGAGAGTGAGGCGCGCTTCCGTCGCCTGGCCGAGAACGCCCAGGACCTGATCTACCGCTATGAATTCGTCCCCCAACGCGGCTTTACCTACGTCAGTCCGGCAGCGACGCCCATCACCGGCTACACCCCCGAAGAGCATTATGCCGACCCCGACCTGGGCCGCAAACTCGTACACCCCGACGACCGCCCCCTGCTGGAAGCGTACTTTCAGGGCGGAGGAAGATTCCACGAGCCGATTGTGCTGCGCTGGATGCGCAAGGATGGGCGGATCATCTGGACGGAACAGCGCAATGTGCCCATCTACGACGCGGCAGGCAACCTGATCGCCATCGAAGGCATTGCCCGCGACATCACCGAACGCAAACAGCAAGAGGCCGAGCTGCAACGGCTGTTCATCGAAGCCGAACAAGCGCGCCGTAACTTACTCAACGTGGTCGAAGACCAGAAGCGCACCGCAGAGGCGTTGCGCGAGAGCAACCGCCGCCTGAGCGCGCTCAACCGCCTGGGGCTGGCGCTATCGCAGACCCTCGACCTGCCCACCATCTACCGCACTGCCTACGAACACATCGCCCAACTGGTGGATTGCCCGTGCTTCGGCATCTCGCGCTACGACCCGGCCACCCAAACGCTGCGCGCCGAATATATGCTCGAAGAGGGTGAAGTGCTGGACGTGACACGCTTCCCGCCGCTCACCCTCCAATCGGATGCGCCTCTCAAAGGCCGCGCCCGCGCCATCCTGACCCAACAGCCCGAAATCGTGGCCGACATGCCCGCGCCGCCTTCCGGGCAAGTGCTCCTCGTGGGCAAATCAGATGAGGCGCACATCACCCGCTCGGCGCTTTACGTGCCCATCGTCGTGCAGGGGCAGACCACCGGCCTGCTCGAAGTGCAGAGCTACCGCGAAAACGCCTACGGCGAACCGGACGCCGCGCTGCTGGGGCCGGTGGCCAATCAGATCGGCCTGGTGATCGAGAACGCGCGGTTGTTCGCCACACTGGCGGCTGAACGGACACTCCTGCGCACGCTGGTGAATCACCTCCCCGACGCCATCTACGTCAAAGACCTCGCCACACGCAAAACCCTCGCCAACCCGGCCGACGTGCGCAACACCGGCGCAGCCTCCGAAGCCGACGTGCTCGGCAAAACCGATTTCGAGCTATTTCCACGCGAACTGGCAGAAGCCTACTACGCCGATGATCTATACGTCCTCCAGACCGGGCAGCCGATCCTCAACCGTGAAGAGCGCATCACACGACCGGATGGGGTGCTCGGCTGGCAGGCGACCTCCAAAGTGCCGTTGCGAGATGAGGAGGGGCGCGTGATAGGTCTCATCGGCATCGGACACGACATCACGGCGCACAAACAGGCCGAGGAAGCCATCCGCACCCTGAACGAAGAACTGGAAGCCCGCATCGCCCAACGCACCGCCGAGCTGGCGCGCACCTCAGAGCGGCTGGAACTGGCGACCCGCGCTGCCGGCATCGGGATATGGGATTGGAACATCCATGAAGACAGATTGACGTGGGATGAGACGACACAGCGTTTACTCGACGTCCCTCAAGAAGCATCTACGGGCAACTACGCGGCCTTCCTCGCCAGACTGCATCCCGAAGATATGGAGCGGGTCAACCGGACAATTCAGGATGTCTTGCGCGGCGCAACCGAGTACGCCGATGAATGGCGCATCCTCAAAGCCGATGGGACGGTCGGTTATTTACAAGCCGCGGCCTCGATCACTTATACGCAGGGCAGGGCCGTGCGCATGATCGGCGTCGTCTGGGACATCACCGCCCGCAAGCAGGTCGAAATGGAACTGCGTATGTTCAACGAACTGATGGTGGGGCGTGAGACGCGGATCATCGAGTTAAAGGAAGAAATCAACCGCCTGGCTATTGAATCAGGACGTCCGGCGCCTTATCCGCCGGTTTGGGAGACGCCCGAGGCGTCTCCAGACGACCTTGCCGCAGATGTTGAAATTGGGGATTAGGGACGATGATCGGAATACCATCGAACGGTAATGCGGCATTGAAAATCCTGATTGTGGATGACAACCTGGAAGTGCGCTTCGCCACGACGCGCGTCCTGAGCGGCGTCGGCCACCGCGTCCTCGAAGCGGCTTCGGGACAGGCAGCCCTGGAAACGGCGGTCCGCGAAAACCCGGACCTCATCTTGCTCGATGTCGCGCTGCCCGATATGGACGGTTTTGAAGTGTGCCGGCGGCTGAAAGCTATGCCGGCGCTGAACGATACCTTTGTGGTGATGTTCTCCGGTGTGCGCACGGAATCAGAAGATCGGGTGAAAGGGTTGACATCCGGCGCAGATGATTACATCGTGCGTCCCATCGGCAATCGGGAACTGCTGGCGCGCATCGAGAGTATGGCGCGCCTGCGCATAGCGCGAAACGCGCTGCGCGCCGAAAAAGAGCGCCTGCTCACCGTCGTTTCCTTTATGCCGATCCTGCTGCTGGCGCTGGACGAGCAGCAAAACATCGTTTTCTGGAACGCCGAATGTGAGCGCGTGACCGGCTACGCCGCTGCCGAGGTCATCGGCAATCCCGGTATCATGGACCTCCTGTTCCCGATCAAGGGCTATCGGGAGCAGGCGTTTGCCTTGTTACAAAGCAAGCACAGTTTTCGCAACATCGGACTTGAAATCACCCGCAAGGATGGTACACGACGCCTGATAGCCTGGTCGGGCATCGCCGCTGAAACCCCCATTTCGGGATGGCATACCTGGATCGTCGGCGTGGACATCACCGAGCGGCAACAGGCCGCCGAGTTCCAACAAAAGACCGACGAACTGCTCAAATTGAACGCCGACCTGGAACGGGCGCGTCGTGCGGCGCTGAGCCTGGCTCAGGACGCCCATGCTCAGCGGCAGCGTGCCGAGGCGGCACTGGCGGAACTGGCGCGCTCTCAGGCGGCGCTGCGCGAAGCCAAGGAAGCCGCCGAAGCTGCTGCCCGGGCCAAGAGCGAGTTCCTCGCCAACATGAGCCACGAAATCCGCACCCCCATGAACGCCGTGTTGGGCATGGCTTACCTGGCGCTGCAAACCGACCTCGATCCCCGGCAGCGTGAGTACCTTAAGGCAATTCAGGAGTCCACCCAAAAGCTCCTGGGGATCGTCAGCGACATCCTCGACTACTCCAAGATCGAGGCCGGGAAACTGACGCTCGAAACCACGCCGTTCAACCTGGATCAGATTCTGACCCATCTGGCGACCCTGCTCAACGTGCCGGCCCGCCAGAAGGGCCTGGAGGTGGTGTTCAACGTGGCGCCGGATGTGCCCTTGACCCTGGTGGGAGACGAGCTGCGCCTGGAGCAGGTCCTGGTCAATCTGGGCAGCAACGCCATCAAATTCACCGATCAGGGTGAAATCGTGTTTTCCATTGACGTGCTACGCATGTCCGAAACACAGGTCGCCCTGCAATTTGCCGTGCGCGATACCGGCATCGGCATGACACAGGCGCAGATCTCCCAACTCTTCAAAGCCTTCTCGCAGGCCGATACCTCGTCCACCCGCCGTTACGGGGGCACGGGTTTGGGACTGGCAATCTCCCATCAACTGGTACAAATGATGGGCGGGGAAATCTGGGTCGAAAGCACGCCAGGGAAAGGCAGCACCTTCACCTTTACTGCTACGTTTGGACGCGCGGCGACCCTGGAAGCGCCCGCCCCCAACCTCGCCGGCTTGCGCGGACGGCGTGCGCTCCTGGTGAACGGCAATCCGGCCGCTTTGGCCGTCCTCAAACGCTATCTCGAATTCTATGCCCTCGACACAACCACGGCGACTTCCGGCGCAGATGGATTGCAGGTATTAACCCAAACCGTGCAGGGTCCCCCCTATGAGGTCGTTTTCCTTGACGTGACCATGCCCGATATGGAAGGCCTGGAGTTCATCAGGACCGTCAGGCAGCGATTGCCGCAACAGGCTCTGCCGGCCTTCGTCCTGGTGATGGCCTTCGACCAGGAAGAAATCCGCGCGCAGGCACAGGCCGAAGGTGTCGCCGCTTTCCTGATCAAACCGATACGCCAATCCGCGCTGCTAGACGCCCTGCTGAACGCGCTGGGTTTGCAGAAAGTGGCACCGCCGCTGCCTGCCACTCCCCCCACCCCGGCGATGCCGGTTGCCGAGAGGCTGCGCGGCGCGCGTGTGCTGGCTGCTGAAGACAACGAGATCAACCAAATCGTCATCCGCGACCTGCTGGCCCTGATGGGCGTCGAGGTTGAAATTGCCGCCAACGGGCAAGCGGTGCTTGCGGCGCTGGAACAGGGGCAGTTCGACGCGGTGCTGATGGATGTGCAGATGCCCGATATGGACGGCTACGAGGCCACGCGGCGCATTCGGGCTTCCACCGCCGCCTACCGCCATATCCCCATCATCGCCACGACGGCGCATGCCATGCCCGGCGACCGCGAAAAGAGCCTGGAAGCCGGCATGAACGATTACCTGCCCAAGCCGATTGACCCGCAGCAGTTCTACACCGTCCTGGCCCGCTGGCTTAACGTAGAAACCGCGCCGCTGCCGCAGGCCGGTGAAGCAGTCTCATTCCCCACCGCTCCCGGCGTTGCCGCCGAAGTCGGATTGGCGCGCGTGGGCGGCAACCCTGAACAATACCGGCGTCTCCTGCGGCGCTTTAGAACCGACGAAGCCGGCGCGGCCACGGCCATTCGGGAAGCATTGGCCAACGGCGATCCCGTCACCGCCGCGCGTCTGGCGCACACGTTGAAAGGCGTCGCCGGCACGCTGGGCGCCGAAGCCTTGCAGCAAGCTGCGGCGCTCCTCGAAAGCGACCTCAAACAAGGGGCCGCTGCTGAAGTGGTCGAAGAACATCTGGCGCAGTTTGCGGAACGGCTGGATGAAGTCATCGCCGCGACCCACATCCTGGCGCCGGACGAGCCGCCGCCCGACACACACCGCACTGGCGATGGGAAAACCGACCGCGCCGCCGTCGCCGCCGCGCTACAGGAACTGGCGCGCCTGTTGCAGGAACACGACACGCAGGCGCTGGAAGTCATTCAACAGTTGGAGGCGCAGGCCCACCCGGCGGAGTTCGATGCAGTTCTCAAGCAGCTTGGCGAGCTTGTCCGCGCCTATGCTTTTGAGGAGGCGTTGGAAAACCTCCAGGCCCGGCAGCTACATCTGCTCTGAAAATAGACGGTGTTCCTGGAAGCATGGAGATTGCAATAAGATTTCTTGATTTAATGGGCAAGCACTTCAAGGATAAGAGACTCTTTACGATGGGGTGAACCAATGGGAAGTTCATGGCGAAAAACAATCCTGGTGGTAGATGACGCAACGGAAAACCTCGAAATTCTGGACGGCATCCTGCGCCCGCATTATCGCGTCCAGGTCGCACGCAACGGGGAAATGGCGCTGCGGGTTGCCACTTCGACAAACCGCCCCGACCTGATCTTATTGGACATCGTCATGCCCGGCATGGATGGGTACGAAGTCTGTCGGCGGCTCAAAGCCAACGAATACACCCGTGAGATTCCGGTGCTTTTCATCAGCGCGCTGGACAGCGTCTTCGACAAAGTCCAGGGCTTCGATGCCGGCGCCGTGGACTTTATCACCCGCCCCTTCCAGGCCGAAGAAATCCTCGCACGGGTGCACGTGCACTTGCAGGTGCGCAGCCTGCAACAACAACTCGCGGCGCGCAACGAACAACTCCGCCAGGCACTGGCACGCGAGCAAGCCCGCCTGGCCGAACACATCGAGGCCGGTTTACGGGCCGGCAATTTTGCCTGGTGGGAGATAGAATTCCCTTCCGGCCGTATCCTCTTCGACACCCTCAAGGCCAAAATGCTCGGCTACGCGCCCGAACAATTCAAAACCTACGAAGACTTCACACAGCTTCTGCACCCTGACGACTACGAAAAAACCATGCAGGCTATGCGCGACTACCTCGAAGGGCGCGCCGAGAAATATGAGGTCGAGTATCGTCTCCAGACCTGTTACGGCACCTACAAGTGGTTCCGTGATGTCGGCGCGGAGACCGAGAAGCCGGAAACGCCGGATAAGCGTCGCCGCATCATCGGCATTGTGGAAGACATCACCCGGCGCAAACAGGCCGAGGAGGCGCTGCATCGGCACATCGAACGGCTACGCATCATCCATGCCATTGATGGTGCGACGCTGGCAGGCGGGACGCCGGAACACCTGGCCACGACGGCGTTGCGCTTCATACAGACCCTGGTGCCGTACCGCTGCGGCGTAGTGGTGACATTCGATCTCGAAAACACCGAGGCCACGCTTCTGGCCATCCGGGCCGCAGGTGAGGTACACGTACAGCCCGGCCTGCGTTTCGCCCAACAAGACACCCCCGCCCTGCAAACGCTGCGAATGGGACAGATATACACCGAAGATGACCTGGTCAACGCGTCGCTGCCCCCGCACTGGCAAGCGGCGTTGCGCGCTATGAAGGTGCAGGCCGGCTTCGCCGTTCCCCTGTTGGCGGAAGGGAAACTGATCGGTGCGCTGGCATTGGGCAGCGAATCCCCCCACACGTTCGCGCCGGAATCCATTGATATTGCCCGCGAAGTCGCCGATCAGGTCGCCGTGGGCATCCAACAGGCGCGCCTGCGTGAGCAAATTCAACGTTACACGGCCACGCTGGAACAACAAGTCGCCGAGCGCACCGCCGCGCTGGCGCGGCGCAACCTGCAATTGCACGTAGCCGCCGAAATTGCCCGCGACGCCACCACCGCACACAGCCGCGATGAATTGCTAAACCGCGCCGTCAACCTCATCTGTGAACGCTTTGGTTTCTATCACGTGGGCATCTTTTTGTTGGACGCACAGGGGAAGTATGCCGTTCTGCACGCCGCGACGGGCGAACCCGGTCGGCAATTGCTGGCCACCGGCTTCCGGCTCGAAATTGATAAAAACAGCATCGTGAATCAGGTCATCATCAACGGACAGGCGCGCATCGTCCCCGATGTCGGCGCCGACAGCGATTATTACAGCAGTCCCGTGCTGCCGGAGACGCGCGCAGAGATGACGCTGCCTATGCGCGCCGGAGGACGCATCATCGGCGCGCTTGATGTCCAAAGCGCCCAGCTCAACGCTTTCGACGACGAAGACAGCGAGACCCTGCAGATTCTGGCCGACCAATTGGCCGTGGCGCTCGAAAATATCCGCCTGTTCGAACAGATGCAGGCGACTCTGGAAGCGCGCCTGCAAATGTTGATTGCCAATCTGCCGGTGATCCTGTTTGCCGTGGATTCAGACGGAATATGCACGCTCCTGGAAGGCAAGGGGCTGGCCGCGCTCTCTCTCGATGCCGGCGCCGCGCCCGGCAAGCCGCTCGGCGATGTTTTTCCGGGGGCGCCGGAACTGACGGCATATATGCAGCAAGCTCTGCAGGGCGAGAGGTTGAGCGTCACGCTGCACCTCAACGACCGCGCCTTCGAGGCATGGTACGAACCCTTGCGCGATGCCGACGGCGTCATCCGTGGCGTGACCGGTGTGTGCATTGATGTCACCGAGCGTCAGACGCTCGAAGCGCAAATGCATCGCCAGGAACGGCTGGCGGCGATCGGGCAACTGGCAGGCGGCATCGCCCACGATTTCAACAACATGCTCAGCACCATCATCATGTACGCCGCGCTGATCCAGCGCGTCAAGCGTCTGCCGGCAGAAGCCCTCCCCCTGAGCCAGATCATCATTGACGAATCACACCGGGCCGCGCGGCTGATACGGCAGATTCTGGACTTCAGCCGACGCTCGCCCATGGCCGTCGAGCCGGTAGACCTGCGCGCCTTCATCCAGGAGACCATCGAGATTTTACAGAAGACGCTGCCGGAGAACATCACCCTGTCGCTGGAGATCGCCCCCGGCGAATATGTCGTCAATGCCGATCCCACCCGCATCCAACAGGTAGTGATGAACCTGGCGGTCAACGCGCGGGACGCCATGCCCGAAGGCGGCACCTTGCGGGTGAGCCTGACGCGCGTACAGGCTGTGCATCCCGACGGCCTCGCGGAACAGAATTTGGAGGCGGCCACAACGCCGCCGCTCACCGCCGGCGAGTGGGTGCGCCTGACCGTTGCCGACACCGGCATCGGCATGACCGAGGATGTGCGCGCGCACCTCTTCGAGCCGTTCTTCACCACCAAAGGCCCCAAGGGCACCGGTCTGGGGCTGGCGCAGGTCTACGGCATCGTCAAACAGCACGGTGGCGAGATCGAAGTCACCACCGAACCGGGGCGGGGGACGACGGTCGCCGTTGACCTGCCGCTCTATCGTGAGACGCCGACGCCCGAACAACCGGAAGCGCCGGCCGCGCCCTTCGCGCCGGAGGGCCATGGGGAAACGCTCCTGCTCGTCGAGGACGAAGAAAATGTGCGGCGCGCGGCGTTGCAGGGTCTGGAAACGCTGGGGTATCGCGTCATAGCCGCCGCCGATGGTGAAACGGCGCTCAGCCTCTACGAGGAAGCCAACGCCGGCAAAGACATCGCCCTCGTGATCACCGATCTGGTCATGCCGGGGATGAATGGACGCGAGCTATTGCAGCGCTTGCGGCGGATCAACCCACAACTGCGCGCGGTGGCACTCACCGGCCACGTCCTGCAGGAAGAGGCCGAAGTCCTGCGCCGAGAGGGATTGGCCGAGCTGGTGTACAAGCCGCTGGACCTCACCATGCTGGCGGCGGTCGTGCGCCGTGCTCTGGCGCAAAAAGAGTAGAGATCAGGGTTGAGGATTAGGAAATAGGGAGTGAGAAATGCATCACCTGATACGCTGGATCCGGGCACTGGTGGAACCCCACCGGCTGGTGGTATCACCACACCAACGCCGTACCACGCGCCTCTTGACCGGCCTGACGGTGCTCGCCCTGGCAATCAGCCTCGTGGCCGGCGCGTGGGACTACGCGACACGCCGCACCATCCCCGATATGGCGTTGGCGTCGGCCTTCCTGTTCCTGAGCGCCTATGGCATGCTCCGTAGCCGTCACCCGGCGATGGGGGGCTGGCTGCTGAGTCTCTACGTTGCCTTGCTCATCAATACCGTCCTCCCGCAGGCCCAACATCCCCGCACCGATTTTGCCAACGCAGCGGTGCTCATTTTCCTCATCACCGCTGCGGGCTTGCTGGCGCTAGGGGCGAAGTACATTTATGACCTGCACTACGGTCGGCGGCGCTACCAGGATTTGTTCAACGCCGTCCCGATCGGCCTGTATCAAATCGAACCTTCGGGGCGGATTCTGGATGCCAATCCGGCCTGCGCCAAACTGCTCGGCTTTGCCACACCGAAGGCATTGTTGAACGCCAATCTCCACACCTTTTTTGTGGATACCGAGCGCCGCGCGCAATGGCGGCAGATGTTGGAAAAAGAGGGCATGCTCCAGCGGTTCGAATGGGAAGTGCGCCGCGCCGATGGTCAATGTGTGTGGGTGAGCGAAAGTGCGCACGTGGTTGCCGATGCCACCGGACAGCCCCTCTTTTATCAAGGCGCTATCGAGGACATCACGCTGGCAAAAGCCGCGCGAGAAGAGCTATCACGCCAGAAAGAGTATCTGGAAGCGTTGATCGCCTACTCCCCCCTGGCCGTCGTCACGCTGGATATGCAACGCCACATTGTCTCGGCCAACGTCGCTTTTGAGACGTTGTTTGGATACCCACGTGAACAACTCATCGGCTACACGCTGGACAACGTGATTGTGCCCGACATCGAGCGTCAGCGGTCCGCCGACCTGGCCGCCAGATTGGCTAACGGCGAAACCGTGCAAACTGTCACGCAGCGTCAACGGCGAGACGGGACCTGGGTGGATGTCGAAATTGCAGGCGTGCCGGTGATGATCAACAATCAGCAGGTCGGCGCCCTGGTCATCTACCACGACATCACCGAGCGCAAGCGAGCGGAACGAGAGCTGATCGTGCGACAGGCGCGGTTGGAAATTCTCAACAAGGTCGCCTTCCAGATCGCAGAAATGACCGAAATTGCCGAGATTCTCCCCACGGTCGTCGAATATGCCCGCTGGGTCGCCGACGCCGATGTTGCCATTATTGCCACCCTCAATCGAGAAACGCAGCGCATCGAGCAGATCTTCAGTGCCAATTACCCGATGCGGCTTGTCCCGCCGGACACGCAGGTCGCCGGACGTGGGGTCTTGGGCCGCATTTTACGGGGCGAAGTGGTCCACTCCCCCGATGTCACCCAGGAGCCGGATTACGTCGGCTTCCCCAATTGGCACCCCCGGATACGCGCCTGCCTGGGCGTACCTATCAAATACGGCGAGCACATTCTCGCCATCCTGTTGTTAGGCAATACCGAGTCGCCCCGTGAATTCACATCCCAGGATCGTGAGGTCATCCTCACCCTGGGGCACCTGGCGGCAGTTGCCCTACATTCGGCGTACCAGTTAACGGAATTGACCGAAGCCGTGGCGTTTCAGCGACAACTTCTGAACACAGCCGCCACGGCAATCTACACGGTAGATGCCGACATGCGCATCACCAGCATCAACGCTGCGTTTACAGACCTCACCGGTTATACCGAAGCCGAGGCACTGGGCAAACCGTGCAGTCTATTGGGATGCGATGCCTGTCAGCAGGCTTGCGGCCTGTTGGACCCACAACGCACCGATCCCATCTATCGTCAGGAATGTGAAATCACCGATAAACACGGGCGACGACTGACAATCCTCAAAAACGCCAATCCGATCCGCAACGAACGCGGGCAGGTTGTCGGCGGGATCGAATCGTTCATAGATGTGACCGAGCTGATCGCGGCACGCCGCGAAGCCGAAGCCGCCAGCCGCGCCAAAGGCGAATTTCTCGCCAACATGAGCCACGAGCTGCGTACCCCTCTCAACGCTATCCTGGGCTTCGTACAGTTGATGCAACGCAGCGACTCCTTCCCCGCCGAACACATGCGCAGCCTCAACGTCATCAGCCAAAGCGGTGAGAATCTGCTCGAGCTGATCAACGACATCCTGGATATGTCCAAGATCGAAGCCGGGCAGATCACCCTTGAACCCTCAGATTTCGATCTGTACGCCATGCTGGACGGCGTACTGGCAATGTTCACCCCACGCGCCGACAAGAAGGGCCTGTGGCTAAAGCTGGAACGGACACCCGACGTGCCGCAGTTCGTTGAAACGGATGAACGCAAACTGCGCCAGGTGCTCATCAACCTGCTCAGCAACGCAGTGAAGTTTACCGAAACAGGCGGTGTGACGGTAAGGGTGAGAAAAATAGAGGATGAAGAGTGGAGAAAGAAGAATGAAGAGTGGAGAATAGAGACTGATAAGATCTCTTCCCTGCCCCCTGCCCCTGACTTCTTACTCCACTTCGAGGTAGAAGACACGGGTATGGGCATCGCGGCTGAAGAAATGGGCACGCTCTTCGGCACCTTCACACAAACGTCAAGCGGGAAGAAATCACGAGAAGGCACCGGCCTGGGATTGGCGATCAGTCGCCGATTCGTGCAGTTGATGGGCGGTGATCTGACCGTGACCAGCCGGGTAGAACAGGGATCGTGCTTTAAGTTCGACATTCGGGCGCGCCAGACCGATATGACCCAGATAACGCCCCCGCCGCGAACACGCCAGGTGCGCCGGCTACGGCCCGGCCACCCCGAATACCGTATCCTTGTCGTGGATGATCAGAGAGAAAACCGGATGTTGCTCCAGGAACTTCTGGAGCGCGCCGGCTTTTCCATCCGCGAAGCCGCCGACGGGGCAGAAGCCATCGCCCTTGCCGAAACGTGGCGCCCACATCTCATCTTTATGGACATACGCATGCCGGTGCTGAACGGCTATGAAGCCACCCGCCGCATCAAGGCTTTGCCGCACGGCCCGGAGACTATCGTCATCGCCCTGACCGCCAGCGCACTGGAGACCGACCGCGCCGAAAGTCTGGCCGCAGGATGCGACGACTATCTGCGCAAGCCCCTTCAAATTGCCGAAGTCTTCGAATCGTTGGAACGTCATTTGCACGTAGAATACATCTACGCCGAACCGACGGAGGCAGAGCGTGCCCCGGCAACAGCGGTGACGCCGGTCGTATTGACCCCTCAGGCGTTGACGGTGCTGTCGCCTGCGTGGATGAAACGCCTGCGCAACGCAGCAATGCGGGCGCGCAGCGACTTGAGCCTGGCCCTGATCGAGGAAATCGCGCCAGAACATCCCGATATCGCCGCCGCTCTGACGCAGTATGTAGACGAGTTTCAGTTCGATAAGATCATCGCACTTTTAGCGACAGAAGTTTGAACGTTCTAACGCTGCAACGTTCAAACATTCAAACAGATTCTTAAGGAGATTTGAAATGACCATACCACCGGTTCGTCCCCACAAAGGGAATGTGCTGATCGTTGACGACACGCTCCCCAACCTGCGGGTGCTCGCCAAGATGCTCATCGAACACGGGTATCTGGTTCGTGGAATCCCTAACGGCGAAATGGCCCTCTCGGCCGCGCTCTCTGAGCCGCCGGACCTGATCCTGCTCGACATTATGATGCCCAACATAGACGGTTACGATGTCTGCCGCCAGCTCAAGGCTGATCCACGCACACGCGAAATCCCCATCATTTTCATGAGTGCGTTGGATGAGGCCATGGACAAGGTCAAGGCGTTTGCCGTCGGCGGCGTGGACTACATCACCAAGCCGTTCCAGGTCGAAGAAGTGCTGGCGCGCGTCGAAACCCACATCACCATGCAAGCGTTGCGCCAGCGTCTTGAACAACAAGTGCAGGCGTTGCAAGCCGCCAATGCAGCGCTCCAGGAAAGCAACGCCGAGTTGGATGCCTTCGCCCATACCGTGGCACACGATCTCAAAAACCCCATCGGCAACCTGATGCTGTCGGTGAATATCCTGGAAGGCACCATCGTCGGCAACCCACGGGAAACAGAATTGCGCGAGATCGCCCAATGGCTCGATACCAGTGCGCGCAAAGCACTCAACATCATTGACGAATTGCTGCTATTAGCCAGCGTCCGACGTGAAGACGTGCAGCGCGACCCGCTGGATATGGCGCGCATCGTGCAACAGGCGTGCAAGCGTCTGGAATGGATGGTCAAACAGTACAACGGGGTGATTGTCATCCCGGATACCTGGCCGGTCGCTACCGGCTACGGCCCCTGGGTCGAGGAAATCTGGGTGAATTATTTGAGTAATGGACTAAAATATGGGGGACAACCGCCCCATCTGGAGTTAGGGGCAATGGTGCAACAAGATGGCAGCATCCAGTTTTGGGTTCAGGACAACGGAGAGGGCCTGCCGCCGGAGCAAGTGGAAAAATTATTCACCGAATTCACCCGCCTCGAACGGGTACATGCTGCCGGTCACGGCCTGGGATTGTCCATCGTCAAACGCATCGCGGCCAAACTGGATGGCAGTGTGGGGGTATCCAGTGCGCCGGGACAGGGCAGCCGCTTCTGGTTCACCCTGCCCGCCGCTCCCGGTGAGCAGTAAGTTAACAAGGCTTGGAGCGGATCGCAAGGCTCAAAGCGGATCGCCAGGCTCAAAGCGGATCGCCAGGCTCAAAGTGGATTGCCAGGCTCAAAGCGGATCCCAGGCTCAAAGCGGATCGCCAGGCTTGGAGCGGATCCCAGGCTCAAAGCGGATTGCCAGGCTTGGAGCGGATCACAAGGCTCAAAGCGGATCGCAAGGCTCAAAGCGGATTGCCAGGCTTGGAGCGGATTGCCAGGCTTGGAGCGGATCGCCAGGCTTGGAGCGGATCGCCAGGCTTGGAGCGGATCGCCAGATCCGCGATACCCGGCGAAAACCGGTGTTCCTCTTCGAGCTATTTTCAAGGGCCAGAGATTCTGGATTTGGGATTCGGAGACTGCTCAATCCCCAATCCTTAATCCCTGGTCTCTAACCACCATCTTCAAGGAGGCGGCCCATGGCTGCACAAGAACGCATTTTGATCGTAGACGACAATACCCGTCTGGTGGAAGCCCTCCGGCACATTCTGGAAGGCGAAGGCTACACCGTGCTGACGGCACCTGACGGCCTCGCCGCCTTACAGCTTATGCAAGCAACCTGCCCGCATTTGATCCTTGCCGATATTGCGATGCCCCGCATGAACGGTTATCAATTGTACGAACGGGTCCGCGAAAATCCAGAATGGACGTTAATCCCCTTCCTCTTCCTGACGGGCCGCGGGATGGATAGTGACATCCGCTATGCCAAAGAACTCGGCGCCGACGATTACCTGGTCAAGCCTGTCGAACCGGAAGATTTGCTGGTCGCTGTGCGTGGCAAGCTCAAACGCGCGCGTCAGTTAGCGCAACTCCGGGGTCGCGATCTTGTGGAAGTGGATGAGGAAACAGCGACACCCGCTCTGGTCGTTGGCGCGCTTCGCATCGAGCCAAAAACGCATCGCGTAACCTTCAATGGCAATCCCATCGCGCTTTCGGCCAGAGAATTTGCACTGCTGGCCTGTCTGGCAGACCGCGCCGGTGAGGTCGTGACACCGCAAGAGATCCTGCACTGCACCCACGGTTACGATGCCGATTACGAAGAGGCCAGTGCCTTGCTGCGCCCCTTGATCCGTTCCGTGCGTCGCAAGCTCGGGTATGCCGTCGGCGAGCTGGGATGTATCGAGACGGTCAGAGGAATCGGCTATCGGTTGCTACGCGCTTGAGGGAGAAGAAAAAATGAAGCCCATTCCTGCCACATTGAAACACCACCAACATATCATCCTGATCGCCGAAGATGAACGTCCGCTTGCCAAAGTAATCGCCACGACATTGGACGGTGAGGGATTGCACTCGATCGTTGTCCATGATGGCGCCCACGCGCTGGCGCTGGCCCGCGGCCTGCACCCCGACGTGCTCATCTCCGATGTCATGATGCCGGAGATGGACGGGATCGCCCTCTGCCACGCGCTCAAAGCCGACCCGGTGACGGCCTCCATCCCCGTCGTCCTGCTCACGGCCAAGACCGACGTGGCGGATCGCGCGGCCGGCCTGGCGGCCGGCGCGATAGAATATCTGCCCAAACCCTTCAGCCCCATCGAGTTGATCACCCTCGTCCAAAAAATCATCGCCGGACAGCCGATCACGCCCAAGTCCTATCAACCCAACCTGGCCGCGTTGCCGACCGACCAACTGGCCATCTACGCGCAGGAATTGCGCGCCCTTTATGAACGCGAACGCGCCGAGCGCCGGGCGTTGGAAGAGGCGCAACGCCGTCTGGACGATCTGGATCGGCTGAAAGCTGCATTTCTGGGCACCATCACCCACGAATTGTTGACCCCCTTCAGCACCTTTGGGATGGCCCTGCAACTGGTTCAAAAGGCCGGTGAGCGTTACCCGGAGCTAAAAACACCACTCGAAGACCTGGGGAACACCATGGCGCAACTGCATCGCAAGGTCAAAGGGGTTGTCAAATTTGCCGAGCTGGTCAACAAGAGCCACGAGCCGCAATTCGGGCTGTACGACTTGAACACAGTAGTGTCGTGGGCGTTACAGCCGTTAGCCGTGATGGCGCAATCGCGGATGATTGACTTCCGTGTGCTCATCGCGCCCGATCTGCCGAAAGTGTACGCCGACGCCGAGTTACTCTCCGAAGCCGTTTTTCAGATGGTTCACAACGCGGTGAAATTCAGCCAGGCCGGCGGCAAGGTGGTCACGCGCGTCTTTGTCAAAGATGAGCATGTGTGGATCGAAGTGCGCGATGAAGGTGCGGGCCTCACGGCGGAACAAATCGCTTTGCTCGGTCGGCCTTTTGAGGTCGCTACCGAGGCGTTGCGCAACGGGCAGGAAGGCATGGGGATCGGCTGGGCGCTGGTCTCCTACGTGGCCGAAGTCCACAACGGCGGCACCCACATCGAAAGCGCCGGGCCGGGGCGCGGCAGTGTCTTTGCGCTCTATCTGCCGTTCCCACAAACGGAACCCCCGAACCGGCCAGCGTGAAGTCAACCTCAACAGTGATTCAGTGGGGCTTTATCCAGATCCGCGTTTCTCGACCGCTTCAAGCGGATCGCCAGATCCGCGTTCCTCAACTGCTTCAAGCGGATCGCCAGATCCGCGCTTCTCAACTGCTTCAAGCGGATCGCCAGATCCGCGTTAGATCGCCAGATCCGCGTTCCTCAACTGCTTCAAGCGGATCGCCAGATCCGCGTTAGATCGCCAGATCCGCGTTCCTCAACTGCTTCAAGCGGATCGCCAGATCCGCGTTAGATCGCCAGATCCGCGTTCCTCAACTGCTTCAAGCGGATCGCCAGATCCGCGTTGAATCGCCAGATCCGCGCTTCTCTCAACCGCTTCGAGCGGATCGCCAGATCCGCGTTGGATCGCCAGATCCGCGTTGAATCGCCAGATCCGCGTTTCTCAAGATAAGGCCCTGGTGATTCAGTCCTCCGGTACCGCACCGGCAAAAATATCCGCTAAAACCCTGGCCAGATAGCTAAGCTCCGGCGGTTTTTGAATCCACGCCAACACGCCGATATTGCGCAGAGCGTCGCGTTCTTCCGTCAGCGGATGGCCGGTCATCACCACCACGCGCACCGTCGGGTCTTGTTGATGCAATGCCTGCGCCAGCGCCTTGCCGCCCATCTCCGCCATCACCAGATCGCTCAACACCAACGCAATGTCTTGACGGTGTTCGGCGAACACCTTCAAGGCGGCCTTGCCGTTTTCGGCCTCCAGAACGCGATAGTCCAGCAACTCCAGCGTAGCGGTAATCGCAGCGCGCGCGGCGGCATTGTCTTCGACGACCAGAATCGTCTCGCCATGACCGAGGGGCAGATCGTCCACGGGGGCAGGCTGAGGAGCTTCCGGCAAGGACAGCGCCGGCAGGTAGAGGAAAAACGTCGTCCCTACCCCTACCTGCGTTTTGACGTCAATGAATCCATCGTGGCTGGAGACGATGCCGTACACTTGCGCCAACCCCAGGCCGGTGCCTTTGCCCGCCGGCTTGGTGGTGAAGAAGGGATCGTAGATATGGGGCAAAACATCATCGGGAATCCCTGTACCGGTGTCTGCCACCGATACTTCTATCCAGTCACCGGGGCGCATATCGGGCAGCGGTGCTTGTTTGGGCTTGTCGAAGTGCAGCCGGCGCAAGGCGATGTGGAGCTTTCCGCCGTCGGGCATGGCATCGCGCGCGTTCACGACCAGATTCATGAACACTTGCTGCATCCGCGTGGGATCGGCGCTGATGATGTAGACATCCGTGTCGTAAGTAAAACTCACCTCGATATTCTCCGGTAGGGTGCGCTCCCACAGCTTGACTTCCTCTTTCAACAAGGGAACCAGGTCCAACGACGACCGTTCCAGCACCACACTGCGACTGAAATCCAGGATCTGGTTGATAAGCGCAGCCGCCCGATGGGCCTGATCGGCGATGATCTTGAGGCGTTCCTGCAATTGCGGGGAAAGACCGGGGGTGCGCAGTGATAACTGGCTATACAACACAATTCCGGCGAGGATGTTGTTGAAATCGTGGGCGATGCCGGCTGCAAGTTGTCCGACCGTGGCCAGGCGATCCTGACGCTGCATCGTCTCCCGGAAAGCATGCTCCTCGGTCACATCCCGGATCACCAGCACCCAGCCCCCCATCATCGGACCGGTTTCGATGGCCCGCGCGATCAATTGGAAATGACGTCGCCCCACGCTCAGTTCGTGCCACAACCCACGCGGCGGCGGGCTGAGCAACTCAGCGATGGGATGGCCGCCCAGTTCTGTCAGCTTTTGGCCGGGTTCACAAACCGCTCCGGGCCTCAAGGCCGGCAAAAAGGTGTGGGCAGATGGATTGCATAACAGCAAGCGCAACTCCGCATCCAGTAATACCACCCCTTCAGGGACGGTATCCATGATCTGCTGCATTTGCAAAGTCTGTTCCTGCACCTGCCGCAACAAACGCTCGCGTTCTTGTTCTGTCCGCTTGCGTTCGGTGATGTCCAGAGCCGTGAAGGTAACGCCGGCAGCGCGGTTGGCGGGATCGAGAGGCGTCGAACTAAGCCACACATCGAGTATCCGCCCGTCTTTGTGCTGCCAGCGTGTCTCGACGGAACCGGTCCCACGCTCGTCAATTTGACGGTACTTCTCCCGACCGACATACGCATAGTCCTCATCGGTGGGATACAGGATGCGGGCGTTCTTCCCGATCAGTTCTTCCGGTGTATAGCCGGTCATCTCACAAATACGGTCGTTTACCTGGGCGATGATGCGGTCGCCGACCACCAGACCGATGCCGATAGAGGCCGCGCTGAAGATGCTGCGCAACGTCGCTTCGCTGCGTTTGAGCGCCGTTTCGGCGCGTCGGTGCGCGATCGCCGTAGCCAGGCTATCGGCCAGCCGTTCAAGCAAGGCCACGGTTTGCCGGTCAAAATGCTCAAGGCGGCGGTCGTTGAGCTGCAGCAACCCTAAGACTTCGGTGCCGAGACGCAAGGGGACCAATATCACAGATTCATAGTTTTCGTCACGGCAGCGAGTACGAAGGGGTACCTGTGAGTCAATCTCCTGGAGCGTCGCCGATAATGCGGTGATATGACCGGTCCAGAAGCTGCCATGCCCGGTAAAGTACGGCAATGCCGGATTGATGCGCCCGCACAGAACACTGCCACATCCGCACGCCAACACCGGTTTCCCGCTGTGATCACACACCGGAGCCCCCTGTGGATCAAGCGTCCACAACGAACTTTCGGCCTGCACAAATTCGGGTGAGAATCCTCGCGTTTCAAAATACGGGAAGTCGTCCCCCTGGCGCAAGCGTATCCCTATGGCCTCGCAGTCCAGGTCGCGCTGCAACAAGTCCAGAACGGCACAAATCAGGTCGCGCAGGTCTTCTTTCTCGTTAATCAACCGTAGCAGCGCGATGGTCAATTCACGTTCCAATTCCATACGCTTGCGCTCGGTAATGTCGCGTCCAATGCCCACCAGGCCGACGACCTGGCCCGATGAATCCTTCAGCGGCAGTTTGGACGTGAGCAGCCACACACAGCGTCCCTCGCGATTGCACAGGTATTCTTCATGGTCGAGTTGCGGCTGCCCGGTGTTGAACACCTGTTGATCAACGGCATCAAAGCGTGCCGCCATCTCTGGCGGGAAAATGTCGTAATCCGTCTTGCCTAATACTTCTTCTTCCGAAGAAATGCTCATGTTGATCTGATCGGCACGGTTCGCCAGCGTTTTGCGCCCTTGCCGGTCCTTCACATAGATCGCATCGGGTAGATTATCCACCACGGCGCGCAACAACCGCCGCTCCTGGTGCAGCGCCTCTTCAGCACGCTTGCGCGCCGTAATATCGGTTGCCGTGATGAAAACCTTGCCCCACGTTTCCTCATAACCGGAGACCAGTGTAGCTTGAAACCACGTATCTATCAGTTCGCCGTTCAGCTTACGTCCGACAATCTCGCTTTCAAAACGTTTTTGCCAACGGGAGAAGGCCAGAATTTCTTCGACAAACGCGCTCATAGATTGATCTACAAAGAGGGTAGACCAGTTTTGCAACAGGGACTCTTTATCCGGCGCGGCAAACAATTCCACCGAGGTTTGATTGACATTGAGGATCTTGACCAGAGAGGCACACTGCTGCACAACCTCCGGATGGCTGCGCAGGTAGGTTTCCAGATCGGTTATACCGGCTTCACGGAGGCCGTCGAGATAGGCTTTGACCGCACTGAAGTCTTCTTCCCAAGCCAGGAATGGCGCATCTTCAAACAAACCGCGATAACTGGCTTCACGATCAGCCAGGCGCATTTCGACCGAGCGATGATACAACACGCTCTCGATAGCAGCGCATAGCTCGCGCACCTGAACCGGCTTGAGCAGATACCCTGCGGGGGCGATGATCCCGGCATGCTGCAAAAGTAAGGCATCGGCGGCGTCGGCAAGGTAAAGGAACGGTACATCAAAGTCACCACGCAGTTTTTCGGCGACCTGGAGGTTTTCAAGCGCTGCGCCTGCGGCTACATCCATCAAGATCAGGTCCGGCGCGACATCCCCACGTGGTTGCGTCGCGGCCTCCATCAGGTTCACCACAGTCAATACCCGATAACCGGCCGTCCATAGCCCCCCGACAATGTCATCGAGGTTTATTCCCTTCTCTCCTACAATAAGTATCCGTGGTCCCTCCATAGGGGGGCCTCCTTCCGTATACAAGGCCCTAACTCGGGCAAGCCGGAACTCAAAAACCACAAAGGGATTTTACCTGGTGCCCTTCGTGGTGAATTTTTTTGCCGTTTGTGCAAGAATTTAGCTCGTAAGGTACCTGGCCGCTATCATCACAGAAACAGAACTTATACAAACATGCTACCCTGAATTCCCAACTTTAGCAAGTTGCGTTGGCAGAGGAAATATGCAGGAACAAAACTTATACGAACATGCTACACTGAATTCCCAACTTTAGCAAGTTGAATTTGAAGGTTAGCTTAACACATCGGAAGGTGCTGACACACTTATCCATATTGTCGAAGAACGGCCTCGGCTTCGGCCTGCACGCGGACGATCAATTCCGGCGGTTCCAGCACACGGACGGCGCAGCCATAGCTCAACACCCATCCGGTTGCCCATTCCAGCGTGGACACGCCGAACCGCGCCGTCACCGAGCCGTCGGGCTGCTCGGTCAAATGCATCCAGTGGCCATAACGTTCGCGGATGTGCGGGGCAACCTCAGCAGCGATATGCACAACGACGGTATAGTTCTGCTCAAAACTCAAGGTCTTGGTGATGTAATCGCGCGCGGAGAAGTCGCGGGGAATGGTAAACGGAATTTTCAGTGGTGTGACCTGCTGGATGCGGTCCACCCGAAAGGTGCGCATGGCCTGACGCAGACGGCAAAAGCCCACCACATACCACAACCCACCATAGAACGTCAGTGCGTAAGGCTCGATGTCGCGGCAGGTCTCTTCAAGGGCAAAACTTTGGTACACCAGGCGCACGCAATGTCGGTGCATGATGCACTCGCGGAGCGTGTGGATGATCGGCTCCCACGGACGATAATCCCGCGCCGCCAATCCACTGATCACCAGGCTCTGCTGCACACTCGCCACCTCCTGACGCAGATCATCGGGCAGCACATTGTCCAGCTTGGCCGTGACCGCCGTGACGGCGTCCTTGTACGTCTGCCCCCACACTTCGCCGACCAGGTTGGCGCCCATGTACAACACGGTGGCCTCTTCCGCCGTGAAGACCAGCGGCGGCAACTTATAGCCGCGCACCAACGCAAACCCGCCATACGGCCCACGCTCGGAATACAGCGGAATCCCCAACTCTTCCAGCATCCCCATGTAGCGGTGGATGGTGCGCTCAGAGACGCCCAACTCCTCGGCGAGGTCCGCCGCCTTCCAGGTGGGGCGTGATTGAAGCAGCATAATCAGCGAAATCAGCCGTACCGCGACGTTGCCCATAGCCTCATGGTAGCGCAGCAGCGGAATCCGTCAATAGTCTGCCAAAACTCATTTATGCCCCATTGACGCAATCCACATCGCGGTTACAATCCATAACATTCAAACTCACCAACGTTTGATAGTTAAGGAGGTTTTATGGGGAGGCCGGAAATCGGCATTTCGACGGCGGCGTTTTATCCCGCCTATCTCACCGAGGATGCATTGACCGCCGCCGGTGAACTGGGTTTCCCGGTCGCCGAAGTCTTTCTCCAATCGCGGGAAGAGTACACGTCGGACTTCGGAAAAACGCTCGATCAGCGCCGCCGCGCCGGCGGAATAGCCATCCACTCTCTGCACCTGCATAGCGACTTTTTCGAACTGTGGTCGCCCTACCCGCGGATGCTGGCGGAGGCCCGCGAGCGATTTATGCACACATTGGAGATCGCCACCCAGCTGGAAGCTCACGCACTCACGTGGCACGGCATTCGCTTCGGCTTCAAAAATCCTCCTTTCGTCGCGCGGTTTCTGGACTGCGTGGCCTGGGCTGCCGAGCAGGCACATGCCGCCGGTATAACGTTATGTATTGAAAACGTGAGCTGGTGTTACCTGCGCACGCCGGAACAGGTGCACAGCCTCGCGGCACTGGGCGTCCCCCTCGGCTTCACGTTCGACAGTTTTCAGGCCGGCGAGACTCCCACCGACCCCGTTGCCCTGATCCAGACAATGGGCGCGCAGTTGACCACCGTGCACCTTGCCGACTACGCGCCTGTCGGTCCGCGGCACCTGCCGCTTGGCGCGGGCGTGCTCGACTGGCCAGCCATCCTGCGCGCGCTTCACGGTGTCGGTTACCGCGGACCGCTCATCATCGAGTTGGCCGGTGTCGAAGACCTCTCGATATTGCAAGCGTCACGGGTGTTTATCGAACAGCAAATTCAGCGGTCGGCTTCGATGGTGTAGCCGGCGGCAATCCAGGCTCTCATGCCACCGGTCATATTGTGGACGTTCGTGAAGCCCGCCTTTTGCAGCAGTTGCAGGGCCTGCGTGCTGCGGTTTCCACTACGGCATACCAACACAACCGGTTTATCGGTGGGGACTTCATCCAACCGTTTTGATAGCTCACCCAACGGAATCAGCACCGCGCCGGGGATGCGTCCCTCGGCGTATTCCTCCGGCTCCCGCACATCAATGAGGGCAATCGCACCGGTAGATCGCAAATCTTCCACCATTTTAGGGGTCACGTCCACCGGCATTGCCAACACTGTGGCGGTGGGCGATGCCACAGCTTGCGGTTTGACCGCAGGCGTGGGTGTAGCGCAGCCCGTCAGCAGTAAACCCAACACAAGCCACAATACAAAGCCATATCTTATACGCATAGAAGCCTCCTTCGGAAATGTCAACGGATGAAACGGATTGAAAAGAAAAAATCCCTTAAAATCCGTTGAAAAATTTTAACCGGAGAGCTGCTGACACAAGCTACAGCTCGTGCTACATCATAGCAGAACCGCCGGAGTTTGTCCAGACTCCGGCGGTTCCCAACGCACAATTCTGTAACCGGCTAGCTGCCCATCAGCTTGGTCAGGCCGCGCACAACCGAACCTTCATCGGTGCTCTTGCCACCGGTTTGCGGTGCGGTTTGCAAAATGCGGTCCGCCAGACGTGAGAAGGGCAGCGATTGAATCCATACCCGTCCCGTGCCCTGCAACGTTGCCAGGAACAGGCCCTCGCCACCGAAAATCATGGATTTGAGGTTGCCCGCGCGTTCAATGTTGTAGCTGATCTGACTCTCAAAGGCAACAATACAACCGGTATCAATCAAGATTTTGTCGTTCTCCAGCCGTTTCTCCACAATCGTGCCGCCTGCGTGGATGAAAACCATCCCGTCTCCACGCAGCCGTTGCAGGATGAACCCTTCGCCGCCGAACAGCCCCACACCGATCTTTTTGTTAAACGCGATGCTGATTTCGGTGCCGAGCGCCGCACAGAGGAATGAGTCTTTCTGGCAGAGCAGCTCACCGCCGACTTCATCCAGGTCAATGGGGATGATCTTGCCGGGATACGGTGCGCCAAACGCGACATGCCGTTTGCCTTCATAAACATTGGTGAAATGCGTCATAAACAGCGATTCGCCCGTGATGACACGCTTACCCACATCCAATACTTTATCGAAGAAACCTGAGCTGGGCTTGGAACCATCACCCATCTTTGACTCAAAGGCGATGCCGTTTTCCATATAGACCATCGCACCAGCCTCAGCAATCACGGTCTCGCCGCGATCCAGTTCGATTTCGACGAATTGCAGGTCATCCCCAAAAATCTTGTAATCAATCTCGTGACTCTTCATAGTAGTACCCTCCTGTGATGGGAAATGAGAAATGAGAAATAAAAAATGGTTCCCCGGAACGAACGAGAAAAATCCGTTCGAGTCCGCTCAATCCGTTGAGAATATGTACGCACCGCGCGGTTGATAGTTGCATATTAAACGCGCTTGCGCACACGCGGACCTTGCGGTGTGTCTTCGATTTCGTAGCCGGCCGCAGCAACTTGGGCACGCAAGGCATCGGCGTCTTGCCAACGTTTCTCCTTACGGGCGAGGGTACGCTGTTCCACAAGGGCCATAATGGCTTCGGGAATCGGCTCTTCAACCGGCTTCCATGCCGCCAGCCGTAACCCCAGCACTTGATCAAAAGCGAGCAGGGTCGCCTTCCTGGTCGCCTCAGGCAGGTCACTTTTGACCAGGTCCCAGGTCACCGCCAACGCCCGCGGCATGTTCAGGTCGTCGTTGACCTGAGCGGCGAACTTATCCATGTACTCTTCGTCCACCACACCCGGCTCACCCCACGCATACGCCGCCGCACGCAGGCGATTGAGTGCCGTCTGCGCGCCATCCAACCCCTCCCAGGTGAAGCTCAGCCGCGAACGGTAATGTGCTCCCAGGCACATAAAGCGATAGGCCAGCGGATCGTATCCGCGGTCCATCAGGGTTTGCACGCGCAGGAAATTGCCAACGGATTTGCCCATGCGCGCTTCGTCAATCTGCAAGAAATAGCCGTGCAGCCAGAAATTCGCCAGGCGCGTGCCGTAGCATGCCTGCGTTTGCGCGATTTCGTTGGTGTGATGCACCGTGATATGATCCTCGCCGCCGCAGTGAATATCGAAGAACGGCCCCAGGTATTTGGCAGACATCGCCGAACACTCAATGTGCCAGCCGGGGAACCCCACTCCCCACGGGCTATCCCATTCCATCTGGCGCTTCTGACCGGGGGGGCTGAACTTCCACAGGGCAAAGTCGGTGATATTGCGCTTTTCACCCAGATCAACCCGCGCGCCAGCCTGCAAGCCTTCAACATCCAAACGCCCCAGATAGCCGTAATCGGGCAGTTTCGAGGTGTCAAAGTAAATGCCGTCCGATGTGCGATAGGTGAAACCATTCGCCTCGATGCAGCGGATGGTCTCGATTTGCTCGGTGATATGGTCGGTAGCGCGACACCAGATCGTCGGCTCCAGGATGTTCAAGCGCTGCAAATCGGCCTTGAACTCTTGGGTGTACATCTCCGCGATCTCCCACGCCGACAAGCCGGTACGACGCGACCCCTTCTCCATGCGGTCTTCGCCGGTATCCGCATCCGAGGTCAAATGCCCTACATCGGTGATGTTCATCACATGGTTGACGGTGTAACCGTTGAAAAGCAGCACGCGGCGCAATACATCCTCGAAGATGTAGGTGCGCAGGTTGCCGATATGCGCGTAATCGTACACGGTGGGACCGCAGGTATACATCCCTACTTCCGGTGGGTGCAGCGGCTCGAATTCACGTATCGAACGGGTGTAGGTATCGTAGAGCTTCAGTGTCATCATTGTCCTCCTTCAACAATTCGTTGAAACATTACAAACATTGGGACATTCCAACGTTGGAAAAGTCCGCTGAGCACATAGATTGCTAACACTGCCTTCGGGGAAGCGCAGGTAGTGTTCGGTGGCGGATTGCAAATCCGCATACACACCACGGTAGGCCGGCGGGAGCAGCGCGGCGATCTGGTACATCATCTCATCCACCATCGCGCGGCGCACGTCCTGTGTGACCTTAACGCCGCGTGCATCCAGGTAGAACGGTTGCCCGACGACAATGCGGAAGTCGGTGCGCCGCAGCCGCCGGATGTTTTCATGAAACTGCTCCCCGCCGTAGTAAACGAGCGGCAGAATCGGTGCCCCGCTGCGCAATGCCAGCAACACCACGCCAGGGCGTCCCGGCTGCAAGCGTCCATGTCCGCTGCGCGTGCCCTCCGGCGCCACGGCAAGAATCGCACCGTCTTGCAACGCCGCCAGACCCGCACGGAAGGCGCGCACATCGGCCTCGCCACGCGCCAGGGGGATCGCCCGCCACATATCGAACAGAAAGGCCAACGCCGGATTCTGCCAGGTCTCGGCCTTGACAAAGCCGGTCACCGGGCGCGGATGTGCACGTGAAAGGAGCACCGGCGCATCGAGAAAGTTGATGTGGTTGGTCACCACGATCAGCGGACCCTGTTGAGGAACACGCGCCAGTTGCGCATCATCCACCCGACAGAGCAAACCGGTCAATCCTTTGAGTGTTGTGTTGACCAGCCAGGGCATCAACATTAGGCCGCCTCCGCGCACACCACCTCGAGCTGACGCGGGAGGATGCGCATGGTCAATTCCCGCGATTCGACGCTGATGGTTTCACCGTCGGCGTGGGCAGGCAACACGCCTTCCAGGGCCGTGACGGTGACATGCTGTGCGCGTCCGGTGCGGATGGCAGGATGGGTGGCCTGCGTCCCCTGCATAAAGCGCAGGATAAGGGGGAAAATGCGCGCGCGGTTCACATGCGCTGCCAGGCACAGGTCGAAAAAGCCGTCATCGGGACTGGCGTTGGGGGCCATCATAAAGCCGCCGCCCATACGTCGCCCGTTCATCACCGAGACCATCAGCGAAGGCTGTGTCAGCACCTGATCGTCATAGGTGATGCGCAACCGGGGCGCACGGTAGTACAGGAAGACGGTTTTGAGCGCGGCGACGATATAAGAGGGGAAACCGCTGAGCCGCTTCAGTTTCAAAGCCTCGAAACCCACCACGGCGTCAAAGCCGATGCCCACACCGTTGCCGAAGTAACGGCCCTGCGGAACCAGTCCCCCTTCCACATAGCCCACATCAATGAAACGCCGGTGGTCTGCCGCCAGCACCGCACTCCCGACTCCCAGGGCATGTGGGATGCCGGCACCGAAGGCGAAGTCATTGCCACGCCCCACACTCAACACCCCCAGGGTCACATGCGCGCCGGCCTGCCGGGCCTGCATCAAGCCGTTCAACACCTCGTTGGCCGTACCATCCCCGCCGGCTGCCACGACGACGGCGTAGCCATCCATGGCAGCTTGCTGCGCTAACCCAATCGCATGACCGGGATACTCGGTACACGCCAGGTCATAGGATAAACTGTACTGGTCCAATAAATTCTTGATAAAAGGGAGAGACCGTTCGCCGTTTCCACGGCCTGAAATGGGGTTCACGATCACCTTGTAACGTTTCATCGTCGCCAAGCCGCCTTTGCTCACAGGATAAGATGATCAGGACTTACGCAAGTTATCTGAGTTTTACCGCCGAAAGCACAGGGCATTTACAGGTTCTCAGCGTCCTCGGCGGTGAAAAACAGCCATGTCTGCATAAATCCTAATGATACAACCTATTATAACAGAAATTGGAGGTTGTTCATGCTGCCCCAGGGCTTTATCATTCTCGTTACAGCAACTTCACTTGGCTGCGAGCGGATCGCCAGCTCCGCGTTGCTCAACCGCTTTGAGCGGATCGTCAGATCCGCGTTGAATCGCCAGCTCCGCGTTTCTCAACCGCTTTGAGCGGATCGCCAGATCCGCGTTGGATCGTCAGATCCGCGTTTCCAGCTCCGCGCTGGAACTGGCGTTCCCCTCGGAGCAAGCATGATAAGGCCCTGCATGCTGCCCAAATCACGGTTCGGACAGCGTGTGTTTGCCGAGGAATAACCGTTAAGTGGGTATTTATGCCGCACCGATCACGATTTGAATCGCCCGCAGAATTTGCCGGAACTGATCGTGATTAAGCATGCCCGGACATTGTACAAAACGTTCTTGCGACACCGAACGAATCTGGAAAGCGTCCGCCGCAGAAGGCCTGGACAGTCCATTTTGTGCATCGGGCAAGATCTGAATCATCTTTTCCCCCTCACATCCGCCGTTTCGTGTTATAATCACGGTATGCAAGTCATTCTGACCCACGAGAACGCAGATTTTGACGCGATTGCCAGCCTGTTGGGCGCGTACAAGTTGTACCCGCACGCCCAACCGGTTTTGCCGCGCCGCGTCAATGCCAACGTCCGGGCGTTTCTCACACTGTACGGCAGCGAATTGCCGTTCGTGGATCCCGAAACCCTTCCGCGCGGACAACACGTCCGTCGTGTGATCCTGGTGGATACACAAAGCCTTACCTACGTCCGGGGGATGAGCAAAGACATCCATGATGTGCTCATCATTGATCACCATACGCCGCCCGAAACCCTGCCCGACGGGTGGCGCTTCCAGGGTGAACCGTTGGGGGCAACGACGACGCTGCTCGTCGAGGCACTTTCCGCAAGGATGGTTCCCATCAATCACATCGAAGCGACCTTGATGCTTGCGGGCATCTACGAGGACACCGGCAGCCTGACCTACGCCGGCACCTCGTCGCGTGACCTGCACGCCGCGGCCTGGCTTGTGGATCAAGGCGCCAGCCTCGAAATCGCCGCCGAATTCCTGGAACACCCCCTCACTCCCATCCAGCAGGCCATCTACGACACCCTCAAGGAAAATGTGGAGACGCTGCAAATTGACGGGCATCCGGTCGTATTGAGCTGGGCTGTATCCCCGCCCAATACGGACGAGGAAATTTCGACGTTGGCGCACAAGTTGCGCGACCTCCTCGATCCCTCGGCCCTGTTTGTCCTGGTTGAAATCAGCGGCAACACGCAACTCGTCGCGCGCAGCGATACAGATGACATCAATGTGGCCAATGTCGCCGCGCACTTCGGGGGCGGAGGCCATAATCGTGCGGCAGCGGCGCTCATCCGCCAGCGTCCGGCGGTTGCGGTGTTCGCAGAATTGCGCGATAAGCTGCCCGAATTTGTCCATCCGCGCATTAAGGTGCGGGATGTGATGTCGCTCGGCGTGCGCACCGTGGCACCCAACGATCCCATCAATGCGGTTCTCGATATTATGAAGCGCACCGGTCACGAAGGTTTCCCCGTCGTAGATGCGCAGGGGAAAATCCTCGGTCTGGTGACGCGCAACGCTGTGGATCGCGCCATCCAACACGGCTGGGAACATCAGCCCGTAGAGCGCGTCATGCGCCCCGGCGAGGTCAGTGTGTCACCGGATGACTCGACGGAACGGGTGCGGACGTTGATGATCCACACCGGCTGGGGGCAGATTCCGGTGGTTGAGGATGGGCAGCTCATCGGCGTGGTGACGCGCACCGATATGATCCGCCTGCCCCTTATGGAAGTCAACGCCGAGCAAAAGGACATCGTCCAAAAGATGGAACGTTACTTCCCCAAGCCCTTGTTGCTGTTGATCCGCGAAATCGGCACCCAGGCTGCCCGCCAGGGATACAGCGCCTACTTCGTCGGGGGTATCGTGCGCGATCTGCTACTGGGGCATCCCCTCACGGATGTGGACATTGTCGTCGAAGGCAAAGCTATCGAGCTGGGGCACGCACTGGCGCAACAGTTTGGCGGCGAAATCCACAGCCATAGCCGCTTCGGCACCGTCAAATGGACACTCCCGTCAGATGTGTGGGAGAAGGTAGAAATTGATCATCGGGGATCAGTCAATCACCGCCTCCCCGAGTTCATTGACCTGGTGACGGCGCGGACGGAGTTCTATGAGCATCCAACGGCACTGCCGCTGGTCGAGCGCAGCTCGATCAAGCAGGACTTGCACCGCCGCGATTTCACCATCAACACGCTGGCCATTCGCCTGGACCCACAACGCTGGGGTGAATTGCTGGACTTCTACGGCGGCAAGGCCGACCTGGAGGCCGGCGTGATCCGCGTGCTGCACAGCCTCAGCTTCATTGACGATCCCACACGCATCCTGCGCGCGGCGCGCTTCGAGGCACGGCTGGGTTTTCACATGGACGCGCAAACCGAGGCATTGATCGCCGACGCGCTGCCACTGCTGGGGCGTATCACAGGCGGACGTATTCGCCACGAACTCGATCTCATTTTCCACGAGGCGCAACCCGAAGCGGCCCTGGAACGGCTACAGGCGATTGGGGCGCTGGCTCACATTCATCCCGAACTGGTCTGTGACGATTGGTTGCGCGAGCGTTTTGTCCGCCTGCGCCGGCCGGAGACTCTGGCGTTGTGGAATATTGATGCCGCACAGGAACTTGATTTTTACTACTGGGGGCTGTTTCTCTATCGGCTGACGCCGCAAACGCTGGAAAACATCCTGCGCCGCCTGTTAATGCCGCGCCGTGTCAGTGGGCCGCTGCGCGCTCTGCCCGCCCTGCAGCACGCGCTGGCGCAAATAGAAACATTAGAACGTCCCAGCCAGGTCGTGGCGCTGCTTGAGCCGCTGCCCGAGGCGCTCCTGCCGCTAGGATGGCTGGCAAGTGATAGCCCGGTGCTTCAGGCCAAATTGGAACGCTATGCCCGTGAATGGCGTCATGGGCAATGTCTCTTGACCGGCAAAGACCTGAAGCGACTCGGCCTGCCGCCCGGCCCGATATATCGCCAAATCTTCGACACCCTGCGTGCCGCACACCTTGATGGCGAAATCGTCACCCGTGAAGACGAAGAACGTCGGGTCAGTGAATTTCTTTCCGTTCAACGCCCTGACAACTAACGCCCGAACCCGACCTCCGACTAACGACTATCCGACCACCGACTAACGACTACCCGACTAACGACTACCCGACTACCCGACTAACGACCACCCGACTAACGACTACCCGACTACCCGACTACCCGACTAACGACTACCCGACTACCCGACTACCCGACTAACGACTACCCGACTAACGACTACCCGACTATTATTGAGGAACCTATGGCTCGTTTTTACCCTTCATATCAAACTTTGCGGCTGGCGGATCAAATTCTCGAAGCCATTGCCGCGCGGATTCCAGGGTATCAAGGGCGCATCGGCGCGCGCTGGTACTGGCGGCTAACCGGTGGCGTCCTGGTGACCTTTGAGATAGACTTCACCGTGACAGAACAACGTTGGGACGTACTGCGTGCCGAAGCCGTCACGCCGACGGTCGGGATGTTCAGTGCCGCCGACTTTCCCTTTGCCGCCTACGGCACATTGGTAGATTCGCCACCCTTCATCCACGACCTCGACGGTGAAGCAGAATGGTCCAACCGGCTTTACTTCCAGATGGGACATCTGATTGATGACGCCGTCCTGTGGATGGAAATGTTATCGGCGGCGGTCATTGATCCACAGGTACGTCCGCCGTCATCGTTCCCGGAGCTGAACGCGCTGGAACGCGAGATCGTCACTTACGCCGTCAACGAACTCAACGGCTACTTCAAACTCGGCGAACTGTACACAGCATTCAAGGAACGAATTTCGCGGCGTGTGCTCTCACGGTTGGCACAGCATTGGGAAGATCTCGGCCTGCTCACCGAGTCGCCGCGCCGCGTCACCGTGGCTTTGCGCGCATTGGCGAATACGAAATCAGCACACGGATAGACCCGGATTTCACGGATGAGGCTAAAAATCCGTGTTTCTCGACCTCTATCAGCTAAAACGGGGAACTGGCGTTCCCATCGGAGCAAGCATGATAAGGCCCTGGCGACCGATCTGGTGCGCTTCCCATCATGGGAAACTGTGATAGACTGGATGCGCGTGGAACAAATCTCTAATTTGTCAGCAGATTCAGCCGATCGAGTAGATTCTTCTTACAGCGTACAATCTGCTCAATCCGCTTAATCTGCTGATAAAAACACAACGACAATCAGGAGGAATTTCAATGCCCAAAACAACCTTAGACCAAAACTGCATCAATGCCCTGCGCGTTTTGGCGATGGATGGTGTCCAAAAGGCCAAGTCGGGACACCCCGGTATGCCGATGGGGATGGCCGATGTGGCCTACGTTCTGTGGACGCGCCACCTCAAGCACAACCCGCGCAATCCACGCTGGCCCAACCGCGACCGTTTTGTACTTTCCGCCGGTCACGGCTCGATGTTGCTTTACGGCCTGTTATACCTCACCGGCTATCCCATAACGCTGGAAGACCTCAAACAATTCCGGCAATGGGAAAGCAAAACGCCGGGCCATCCTGAATACGATCCCGACCTCGGTATCGAAACGACCACCGGCCCGTTGGGACAGGGCTTCGCCAACGGCGTCGGCATGGCGATCGCGCAGAAGCATCTGGCGGCGCGCTTCAACCGCCCCGACTATACGTTGTTCGATCACTTCATTTATGCGATTGTCTCCGACGGCGATATGATGGAAGGCATTTCCCATGAAGCCGCTTCCCTTGCCGGGCATCTGGGACTGGATAGCCTGATCTACCTCTACGATGATAACGGCATTTCCATCGAAGGGTCCACCGATCTCGCCTTCACCGAAGATGTGGCGGCGCGTTTCCGTGCCTATGGCTGGCATGTACAAAGCGTGGATGGGCACGACATTGATGCGGTTGATGCTGCCATCCGCACCGCCAAAGCGGTCAAAGGTCAGCCGCACCTCATCGTCTGCGCCACCAAGATCGCCTACGGCAGTCCGAATATGCAAGGCAGCGAGAAGGCGCACGGTTCCCCACTTGGCGATGAGGAAGTTCGCCTCACCAAAGAGAAACTGGGCTGGCCCTCACAGGAACCGTTCTTCGTCCCCAACGACGTGATCGCGCACTACCGGCTCGCCGTTCCGCAAGGTGAGCGTGCCGAGGCCAAATGGCGCGACCTGTTCACCGCCTACGAAGCTGCGTATCCGCAGGAAGCGGCCGAGTTACAGCGCGTCCTCAAGGGTGAGCTGCCCGATGGTTGGGAGAAAGCTGTGCCGCACTTCCGTCCCGACAGTGGCGCTATGGCCACCCGCGCGGCTTCCGGCAAGGTGCTCAACGCCATCGCACCGGCCATCCCAGAACTGCTCGGTGGCTCGGCCGACCTGGAGCCGTCGAACAACACATATCTGAAGGGCTTCGGCGACTTCTCAAAAGAGAATCCCCTGGGTCGCAACTTCCACTTCGGTGTGCGCGAACACGCGATGGGCAGCCTGCTCAACGGGATGGCGATCTATGGCGGGCTGCGGGTCTACGGCGGCACGTTCCTGGTGTTCTCAGACTACATGCGGCCGGCGGTGCGCCTCGCCGCGCTGATGAAGCTGCCGGTGATCTACGTCTTCACACACGATTCTATCTATGTGGGTGAAGATGGTCCCACGCACGAGCCGGTAGAGCAAATCATGTCGCTGCGCCTCATCCCCGGCATGACGGTCATCCGTCCGGCGGACGCCAACGAAACTGCCGCCGCGTGGAAGGTGGCGATCGAACACAAGAACGGTCCCGTGGCCCTGGCTTTGACGCGGCAAAACCTGCCCATTCTGCCGGAGGCCGCCGACCTGGCGATGGAAGGCGTAGCACGTGGCGCATACATCCTCAGCGAATCGCCGCTGGAGCGCGTGGACCTCATCCTCATCGCCACCGGCTCCGAAGTCGCCGACGCGCTGGCCGCGCAAAAGTTGCTCCAGGAACGTCACATTGGTGCACGGGTGGTCAGTATGCCTTCGCGGGAACTCTTCGAGCAGCAGCCGCTTTTCTACAAGCACACCGTCCTGCCACCCAACATCATCAAGCGGCTGGCGATCGAGGCGGGTGTCACCCTGGGATGGGAGCGCTATGTGGGCAGTTACGGCGACATCATCGGCATGGACCGTTTCGGGGCATCAGCACCGTACCAGCGTCTCAAAGAAGCGTTCGGCTTCACCCCTGCGCAGATTGCCGAGCGTGCTATGAAGTTAATGGCGGAGTAACGCTTGGCCGACAAACACACGGCAGCCCAAGAAAATCGCGCGTCACACCCTGACGCGCGATTTTCCCATGCCCCCCTCCACTCCCGTTTCCCGTCTCCTGCCTACCGTCTACTTTTAACGTGGCTCGCCTTTTTCTTGCTCTACGCCGCCACCACGGCGCGCGATGTGCTCCCGGCAGATAGTGGCGAATTCCAGCTCACAGCAGCGACGTGGGGCATTGCACACCCGCCGGGGTACCCGCTGTATACCATTGCCAGCGCGCTGTGGATGCGTCTGTTTCCTTTCGGCGGCCCATTCTTTGCCATCAACCTCTTCAGTGCGGCGTTAGCGGCGACAACACTCGTGCTCATCGCGCAGGCTGTGCGCACCTGGGCCAGCCCGTGGGGCTATACGGCGCGCGCGGCAGAAGCCGGTGGCCTGGCGGCGGCGCTGTTATTCGGTGGGGCGTCCACCTTCTGGGCACAGGCGACCATTGCCAACATCCGCATGCCGACCATGCTCTTCGCCGCGTGGGGATTTCTGGCGCTGGCGCGTTATCGCGCCACCCTCATATTGAATACCAAAGCAAGCAAGAGGAACGGAATTCCGCCATTGCTTGAACTTGCCCTGGCGCTGGGACTGGGTGTAGGACACCATCCTTCGCTGGTCTTCATTGCCGTTGGCTGGGCACTGTACCTGCTGCTGATAGACCCATGCTTGATCACAAAACCGCGCCGCTGGTGGAAAGCTGTACTTTTGGCAGCGCTGGCGTGGCTGATTCCTCAACTCTACCTGCCGCTGCGCGATCGTATGCCCAACGTTCCACTTGCGCCTGGTAACCTGGCAACGTGGTCGGGATTCTGGGATCACGTGCTGGCGCGTGGCTTCGGGGGCGACATGTTCGCTTTCGCTACGCGAAACGACCTGGCATTGCGCCTGCCCTTGTTGCCCACCCTCTTCCGCTTGCAATTTCCTCCATTCTTCCTGTTCGCCATCGGCCTGAGCTGGCTGTGGCTCCTGCGCCGTGACGGCAAACTGGCCATAGCGTTAGGCGTCGCGTGGATTGTCCATACTTTCGTCACCATCACCTACCGCGCCCCACAAACTATCGAATACCTCATGCCGGCCTACGTGCCGATGGTGCTGACGTTTGGGCTGGCAATCAGCGGAATGGCGAATGGCAAATGGGTGAATTACGAATCCCTCATCCCTCATCACTCATTACTCATTACTCATTTCCCATTACTTCTCACCTATGGCCTCCTGCTCCTTCGCCTGATGATCCACGTGCCTGATTTTGCGACCCTTGCCGCCGATACGTCCATCCGCGATAGAAGTGTGCCACTGCTAGAGACGGCCTCGTCAGACGCGCTGATCCTCGCCGACTGGCATTGGGTCACGCCATTATGGGCACTACAACAGATCGAAGGACGCAATCCACACGTAGAGGTTGCCTATGTTTATCCCGTAGCCGGGCAGGAGTATGAGGACGTATGGCGGCAACGCGCGGAGGAAGCCGGCAACCGCCCGCTCTTCACAACCCACGGTTATACCTGGGATGGCTGGACCTCCACGCCGGTAGGGGGTGGATTCCGTTTCTACCGGCGTCCCCTCACGACGCTGCCGGAGGAATCACACTTCACGCCGTTGAAGGCCGAGCTGGGCACGGTACACCTGCTTGGATACCGCCTGGTCGGTGAAGCGCAGCCGGGACGCCGTGTGGAATTGCACCTGGCATGGCAGGCAAGCGCCCCACAAGAGCCGCCGCCGTCCTTCACCGCACGCCTGTGGGATGCAAACGGCGCACTGCTGGCACAGGCCGATCGTTTTCTAGGCAACGATACCGCAGTCGGCGAGATTCGCTTTACCCATCTGATATTGCAGTTGCCGGTTGATCGCTGTACAACAGTCATCTACCCCACCCTCGGCGCGTATACGGTTGCCGATGGCACATTCCAGGACTTGGGGAGTGTCGCTTTCCCGGAACTACACAGCACCTGTGACTTTCCTACCCTGCCACTGACGCGCTTCTGGCCTGGCGTTATCCTCGATGGGGGGCCGTGGTTGCGCGGCGTTGATTACAATGTGCGCGACACGGACGCGCTGGCCTATCTGCACTGGTGCGGACCGGGAGAAGGGTTGCTCATCCAATCCGGCAATGAGCAGGCGTTCGTCCATCCCCTTGGAGTCGGACAGTGTCAAACGGTGCGCCTGTCCATCCCCAAAGATGCGCCACCGCAACTTGTACTGACGCGCGCCGATGGTCGCCCGGCGCTCTGGTTCGGCCTGGCCCTGCCTCAACCATCGCCCGGTGAACGTTATATTCCCTTCGGCGACGCCATGGTATTGACCGGCAGCACAATGGCGCAGCGGGATGACACACTCGTGCTCAACCTGCGCTGGCGCATCGCACGGCCCCTGGTGGACGATTACGCCGTCAGTGTGCGGC
>Ga0208197_1000383_pt1 | contig 58128 bp, 41 predicted proteins | sample AD_JPNNA4_MetaG_FD_184444 | JGI IMG/M metagenome (GOLD analysis project Ga0208197, IMG submission 184444) | Active sludge microbial communities of municipal wastewater-treating anaerobic digesters from Japan - AD_JPNNA4_MetaG (SPAdes) (version 2) | ecosystem: Engineered > Bioreactor > Anaerobic...
AAACCTGAAAGAAACACCGGTTACTAACCATTTTCCTTTTTCTTCTTTTTTGAAAATACTGTCGCGATAGCCAAACCGGCATTCTTCATTACTGAAATTTTTTATACTGCCATCTAAAAGGGAGACTGCTTCGACATTTACAACAGCATCTTTTGCTTCCGAGCCGTAAGCTCCTATGTTCTGGACAGGAGCAGCGCCCACGGTTCCCGGGATGTACGAAAGCCTCTCGATGCCTGCCAGGTTCCTTTCGACACACCACTCTACGAACTTATCCCAGATTACCCCTGCGCCTGCTTTCACCAGAACAAATTGATTTTCTTTACGTTCGGTTTCAATTCCTTCAATACCGGAAATTATTATAGTTCCCTCAAAATCTGAAAGGTAAAGTATATTGCTGCCCCTGCCTGTTACGAGACAATTAGCATTCGAAACATTTTTATGGCGAAAAAGGTTATTTGCATCATCGTGATTTTTGATGATAATAAGCGTGCGGGCACTGACATCAAGCCCGAAAGTGTTGAAAGGCCTGAGAGAAATATTCCTGTAAACCTCCATTAAAGATTTGTTTTTTCAAAAGTATGTAATTATTTAACACAGCTTTCTAAAGGATACAGAATAGGATATAAGCGTTCATTTAACTAATGTTTAATAAAAAATATAATATAGTTTGTCAAAATAATTTGGCATATCTGATTTTTTGTATTAACTTGTGTATTAACTTGAACTTGCTTTAATATGGTTAATAGAAAAAAGGGTTTGAATAACGGATTCGAAAAATTAACTGTTTAAAACAAAAAATATTAATACACCTTAATAATTCAGGCAAGATTTTTGGTACTTTTAAAACTTGAAATTTATTCTTTTGTATCTAATAATTAAATGGATGAAACACCTCTGAATAAAACACAAAAAAAGGAATGAAAATAATTTAGAAATTGAATGAATATGAAAAAAATCTACGCTCTTTTTATATCCTTATTTATTTTCTTTTCAGCCAGTGCCCAGTGGACACAGATTACGCATTCGACACTTGGAGGAACAGTTGAGTATAACGGGATTGTTTATACAGGCTCGTCTGTTGTTATGGCAACAAACGGCGGAATATACAGGTCGGTCGACAACGGCGTAACATGGAACCTTTCGGTTGCCGGACTCGATACATTAAATCTGTCGGTAAATAATATTGCCTTTATTGCAGAAAGAAACGAACTCTGGGCCTGCTCGAACGGCAATGTCTTCAAATCGGTTGACGACGGAATTTTATGGAACAAAGTAAACCTTACCGGTCTGACCGGCATGGGCTGGACAAACCAGTTAGGACGTGTAGGTAGCAGGCTGATTATCACTCATTCTGTATGGGACAATGACCTGGGGAGAAATATAAACAGCCTTGCTTACTCGGACGACGGAATCAACTGGACAGATGGCCCTGTTATTGATGATTCTGGCAACAATATCTATTTCGAGTTTGTAAATGAACATAACGACAAATGGCTTCTTTTTGTTGAACGACCAGGAAGTTCCGGCAGTAAACTCTGGTACACTAAAAACGGTTCCACTGTAGATAATTTTCCGCTTACAGGGCTAACTCCAGGAATCGAAATAGATGTGGAAGATTTATCAATCGACCCTACAGGAAACAATTTATTTTGTATAGACAGAGATGCTTTACAGATTTTTTGGTTTGACAATGTCAACAATACATGGGAAGAAAAGATGAATGGCATCGGAGTGGAGGGACTTACTTTAAACTCAATATTCAGCGTGCATTCGCTGGAAGATATCACTTTTGCTTCCGCATTATTTACTGATGAAAGCTCGAGTATTTTAATTAAATTTTATGCTTCAATTGATTTCGGCAATAACTGGACCGAAATAACAAATCCAGGGGTCGAATTACCGACTTTTGAAGGAGGAACTATGATTAAGGCAGGTGGCGGCAGGCTCATCGGTTCGTATTTCAATAATCTAATGGCTTATTCTGACAACAATGGTCAGACATGGACAAAAATCACCCAGGTGTACGGTGGTGATTATGATTTTCTTGTTACACTTTCCGGCGGAACTATTTTTGCCAAAGCACCCGGCGAAATGAAAGGACTTATAAAATCAATTGATAACGGTAATACATGGACTGTACAGAATGGAGACCTGCCTAAATTTGTTGATATGTTATATTTTATTGATGCAATATGGCCAGGTGGACCAACTACAATGTATCTGACTTTACGGAAAGATCCTTTCGATGAAAAACAATATCTATATAAATCAACAAATTCAGGGGTGAATTGGACAGAGGTAATCACTCCTGATTCATATTACAAGATATTTGTAGGAAATTATGGTGCCGGGAATCCAATAATCTGGTTCGGTGAAGAAGATCGCTCCGGCACTTACCAGTTTACAACCGACGGAGGAGCGAACTGGGTTGATATTACTCCTGCTATTGATGCCCTTAATATAGATAAAGTAATGGGAATAAAAGGCAATGGAAGCCTGATGATACTATTTGGACAAGTAAGCGATCAGATACGGGTTTATATATCTGCGGATGACGGATCGAATTTTACAGATATAACAGGAACCATAGATAATCCTAATTATGAAATTATCGTTGCCAATAGATGGGACTGGAGAAAACAGCCTACAGCTATATCCGGCTTTAGTGCCAATGGCTCGAATTTTATAATTGCTGTAAAGTATAAAACGGCATATCCGTTTGAAATAGTTTTCTTTAAACTTAATTCAACTCAAACCGACTGGGAAAAGATCGGGATGTCAGGTATTAAGTTTTCATACGATGTTGAATGGCATGCTTTGAAGCAAATTCAGGGTGTATGGTATTTTGTAACTCCTGCCGGAGTATATGCAAGCATAGACAACTGCGCTTCATGGCTGAGGGTATGGAATAACCAGGGTTTAGTACAGGGTTTGCTCCCAAGGTCTTTTGCAGCAGGCAATAATATGCTTTTCATGGGGACCGAAGATGCCGGTCTGTGGAAAGCTGCATTATATGAACCTGAAATCATAACAAATGATGCCAGCGAGATTACCGAAGAATCAGCAAAAAGCGGGGGAGCAATTACTGCAACAGGAGGGTTGCCTTTCATTGATAAAGGAATTTGCTGGGCAACTCATACCGCACCTACAACCAGTGATAATAATTTGAGCGCAGGCAATTCATGGAGTGATTTTGTCGCCACAATGACAGCTCTTTCACCAAACACAACATATTATGTCAGGGCATTTGCCGTGAATCCAATAGGACTGGCTTACGGAAATGAAATCTCATTCAAAACTCAAATAGCTTCAATGATAGAAACGGAAAGTATAAAGGAGTTAATCGTATATCCAAATCCGGCTACCGACGTGCTTAATATTCGGGCCGAAAGGGAAGGTGAAATGTTGTTGCTCGACATAACTGGCCGTCAGGTCCTTAGAGAAGCTCTTTATACTGGAACAAACATGGTTATGGTTGACAAACTGCCTGCTGGAATATATATTCTCAAAATTAAATATCTGAATGGTGATGTAAAGACAATGAGGGTAATAATAAAATAATAATTATTCCAAAAATTTTCTCGATTAGACTCAATTTGCGCAAAATTCTAATCAAGAAAGCAAAATAATAAGCATCTCAAATTTTTTTACTTTTGGAGTATGCAAGAGAAATCACATACTCTACGTATAGTTTTTTCTGTAACAAATTGTATCTGTTTCGATCAGCGTGTGCAGAAGATGGCACGTGTTGTATCGGATATGTGCACTGAAGTTACTATCGCTGGAAGAAAGAAAGCTGAATGTTGTAAAAAGAACATTGTCCCATTTAAAACAAAAAGATTCAAAATTGTTTTTAAAAAGGGTTTTTTCTTTTATATGTTTTTCGACATAAGGCTCTTCTTTTACCTTTTATTTCACAGATTCGACCTTCTTGTTGCAAATGACCTCGATACTTTATTACCAAATTTTTTGGTTTCTAAAATCAAAAAAATACCTGTTGTTTATGATTCGCATGAATATTTTACAGATTTGCCTGAAATATCCAACAGAAAGTTCGTAAAATTTGTATGGGCTTCTATTGAGAAATGGATTTTCCCGCATCTTAAATATGTACTTACTGTAAATGATTCAATAGCAAATCTTTATGAGACAAAATACGGCATAAGGCCAGTAGTTGTAAGAAATTGTTCTCCTTTATCGTCCGGTATAAAAGCCTTAAGTCGTAATGAAATTGGAGTAAATGAAAACTCTTTTATAGTGATTCTTCAGGGTACAGGAATAAATATTGACAGAGGTGCCGAGGAACTTATAAGGGCTGTTTCTGAGATGGAAAATGTAACCCTTATTATTGCAGGTTCGGGTGATGTAGTGCCTGCACTTAAGGATATGACAGTAAAACTCAAGGCTGAAGACAGGATAATGTTCATTCCGCCTCTCCCATGGGAAGAACTTATGCGGTATACAAAATTAGCCGATGCAGGAATGGTGCTCGGAAAGGATACGAATATCAATTATCGTTTCAGCCTTCCAAATAAACTGTTTGATTATATATCGGCCGGAATACCTGTTATCGCTTCTAATCTGGAGGAAATCACCAACATAGTAACAAAATATTGCTGTGGAATAGTTTTACCTGAATTGACATCTGAAGAAATCAGTGATACTATAAAGATATTGTCGGATAATAAACAACTCTTATTGTTGCTAAAAGAAAATTCATTAAAAGCAACTGAGGAGCTTAACTGGGAAAAAGAATCTGAGAAAGTAAAGGCATTCTATTCTGATCTTATAAAGAATGAATTTTAAATCAATTAATAACTGTCATGGTTTAGGGATAAGATAAATAAAATTCATAATTAAAAAAGATATAAAGATTTTATTTTTATTCATTTCCGCTATCCAATGAAATATAATTATTACTTTGCGAATAAGTGTTAAAAATTTGAAAACCATGAAAACCAGTCGCCGTAATTTCTTAAAAACAGCATCTTTTGTTGGTGCAGGTGCATTTACCGGAGGGTTGATATCCGGATGTGCTCAGGGAAAACCTCAATCGAATCTTTCTGAAATTCTTGAGGCTGTAAAAAAATCACATAGCCAGCGTTTTAATATGTCGGGTTACGCCGCTCCTCCCATACCTGTTGTGAGAGTGGGTTTCATTGGTCTTGGTGACCGTGGAAGTGGTGCTGTACAGCGTCTTTCCTATATAGAAGGGGTTGAAATAAAAGCTCTGGGCGATCTGCGCGAAGTAGCAGTAAAGGGCTCACAACGTTACCTTGCAAGAATAGGTCGACCTGAGGCTCAGGAGTTTTATGGTGATGAAAATATATGGAAAAAACTTGTGGAACTTCCGGATATCGACCTGATATATATCTGCACTCCATGGGTGTGGCATGCGCAAATGGCTAATTATGCTATGGAAAATGGGAAACACGTGGTGTGTGAAGTCCCAATTATAAGGACGATAGATGAAGCATGGATGCTTGTTGAAACTTCTGAAAGAACGAAAAAGCATTGTATGATGCTTGAAAATTGTTGTTACGACTTTTTTGAACTTCTTACTCTTAATATGGCACGTCAGGGTATGTTCGGGGATATAATTCATGGAGAAGGCGCATATATACATAATCTTCTCGAAATGAAATTTAAAAAGCCTGACGACAGCCGGCAAACCGACGGTGCATATACCGGCATGTGGCGCCTGAAAGAGAATGCTTCGAGGAACGGCAATCTATATCCTACTCACGGCTTAGGACCTATAGCTCAGGTTTTGAATATCAACAGGGGCGACAGAATGGAATACCTCACTTCTATGTCGACCAATGACTTCACAATGTATCTGCGTGAAAAGGAACTTGTTGAAAAAGATCCTTTTTATGAGCCATGGAGAAATGCAAAATTCAGGGGTAATTTCAATACTACTTTAATACATACGGCACTTGGTAAGACAATAAAGGTACAGCACGATGTTTCGTCGTCTCATCCATATTCAAGGATACACCTTGTTAAGGGCACAAAAGGATTAGCAGTGAAATACCCTGAAGAGAGGATTGCGATAGGAGAGGAATGGGTAAAAAAAGAAACTATGAAGGAGTTTTGGGATAAATATACTCCTGAAATAATAAAAAGAGTTGGAGAGATGGCAAAGAGAGTGGGTGGCCACGGAGGAATGGATTTCATTATGGACTGGAGAATGATTGATTGTCTGCGGAATGGATTGCCACTCGATCAGGATGTTTACGACGGTGTCACCTGGAGCTCTGTTGCTCCACTCAGCGAATGGTCGGTGGCAAATAAATCACAGTCTATCGATGTACCTGATTTTACCTGCGGGTCGTGGAAAACAAATAAGCCTCACGGTATTAACCTCGAAACAGGCGGAACGACACAAGTGCTGGAAGTTAAACTGAAAAAGGAAGCTGCTCAGATTGGTGTCAGTTAAATTATCCTGATCTGTTTAAAAACTTGTATCTAAACTTTTGCTTTAGGTTCCGTTTCCTATGCCATTCATATTCTTGGGACTCTGTTTTGCTTCGTGTGCCCTGAGCTCTGTGCTCTGCGCCCTGTGCTCTGAGCTAATACCCTGCTGCCTGGCCGTCTTTTCTTGATTCGGAGGCTCCGTACCACACCCGGTTTTTTTCATCCCACATTATTGCCTGGAAACCACCGTAGCCTCCAAGATTCCATTGTATTGTATGTCCTTTCTCCAGAAGTTTCCTTATTTCTTCCCATCTGAAACCACTCTCAAGTTGAAGAATGCCGCCGTCGATCATTTGTTCTCCTGTAGGCTCTGAAGAGTTAGTATGATACATTCGTGGAGCATCACCTGCTTCCTGAAGATTCATTTTAAAGTCAATAATATTCACAATAATTTGAACATGACCTTGTGGTTGCATATCGCCGCCCATCACGCCGAAACTTATCCATGGCTTCTGGTCTTTTGTTATGAAAGCAGGAATAATTGTATGGAAAGGTCTTTTTCCCGGAGCATAACAATTAGGGTGACCTTCTTCAAGAGTGAACATCTCGCCGCGGTTCTGTAGTACAAAGCCAAGGCCGGTAGGGCACATACCCGATCCCATGCCACGGTAGTTACTTTGTATTAATGATATCATATTGCCGTATTTATCGGCTACAGTTAGATAAATTGTGTTTCCTCCTTCAAATTTCCCCGGCGCATATACTTTTGCAGCCTTATTTATATTGATAAGTTTTCTTCTTTCAGCTGCATATTTTTTTGAAATAAGTTGATTTACAGATATTTTCACAAAGGATGGGTCAGCATAATATCTTGCTCTGTCTTCGAATGCCAGTTTTTTTGCTTCTGTAAAAAGGTGCATGTATTCTGCAGAACCAAAGCCCATAGAAGCGATATCGTATCCTTCAAGTATATTTAGCATCTGCAATGTGGCAATACCCTGGGTGTTTGGAGGCAGTTCCCATACCTCATAGCCTCTATAAGTGGTACTGACCGGCTCGACCCATTCGGAATGGTGCCGCGCCATATCATCGTAAGAGAGGAATCCTCCCTGTTGTTTCATGAATGCGTCAATTGTTTTTGCGATGCTTCCTCTATAAAACTCGTTCCGACCTCCTTTTACTATTTTATCCAGAGTATTTGCCAGAAGGGGATTTTTGAATATCTCGCCCTTTTCAGGGGATTTTCCATCAGGCATATATACCTCTTTTATATTAGGAAAATTTTTCAGGAATTCGGTGTTTTGTTTTAATTGCCATGCGATTATTTCAGTAACAGGGAAACCTTCTCTGGCATAATTTATTGCAGGCTGAAGTATATCGCTCATCGGAAGTTTGCCGAACATGTCATGAATTTCGAACCATCCGTCAACGCACCCTGGTACTGATACCGGCAAAGGACCGTAAGAAGGGATTCTTTCTATATTGTTCTCTTTAAAATATTCCAGTTTAAGGGATCGCGGTGAGCGTCCCGATGCATTAAGTCCATATAGTTTTCCCCTGTCTGCACTCCATATAATTGCAAAAAGATCACCACCTATTCCGCATCCGGTAGGCTCAACAAGACCAAGCACAGCATTGGCAGCAATGGCAGCATCAAAAGCATTTCCACCTTTTTTGAGAATATCGAGTGCAACCTGAGTGGCAAGCGGCTGACTTGTTGCAGCAATACCGTTCCGCGCTATAATTTCTGAGCGTGTAGCAAATTCTCTTCCAGTAACACGGTCCTGACTGAAAATTGTAATAGGAATAACTGATAGAATTATTATCGAATAGAATTTTTTCACTTTTGAATTTTTTACAAAATTATAAAATACAGCTATAAAGCGAAGAATTATATATCAAGAAAAGTGTTTCATTAAATTATCTATCTTATTTTTAATATTTTATAAATATAACTTATAAGATAGCTGATGAAATATTTATTATTAGAGAATTGAAATCAAAACTCAATAATTTTTTCGACTTTGTTATGAGAGATATAACTTTTGATTATCGAAATGGTTTCCATGTTTTCTTCGGCTTCTTTTATACAGTCGTGAATTGCATCGAGGCCGAACCCTACGCAGTTTATATCGAAATAACCGTAACCCGCGAAATGACCGTTTATAATTTTAACTGCGCTCCTTTCATTTTCCTCTCTTCCTCTGTCTATTATGAAATAATTTCCTGGTGTGAAAATGAATTCGTTAATAGCTTGTTGAACCCGTTTGTTATATTCATCTGGAGGTTCTTTACCGCAGCATGTACCCCTGCATAAACCCACCTGATAATGGAAACAAGCTCCGACAGTGTCGTATAATCCTGAAAATTTAAGGCAGAGATTATATTTTTCAATAAGCTCTTCGAGCTTATGCTTTGCGCTCTCCTTTGAATTATACGACGCAAGATGATCCTTTGTTCCCTTTGCTCTCTGAAGGTTAAGGATTATATAACCATCTTCATTTATTCTGTAAAATATAACCCATCTATTGTTAAGTCGCCGCTGAGCTCTGTTATAAAGAGGTTTATTTGCTTTGATTTCAAATGACTCACGTATAAGGGCAATAAGTTCACTGCCTGTAACTTCCCAGCTTATGTCGGCAACAGCATCGCGCATTTCCATAGCACGACCCGATGTGTTGTTCGAAAGATGAGTAATGATCCTTTCGTGGATATTATTACTTTTCCCTATATAGATAATGTTTCCTCTTTCATCGTAAAAATAATATATGCCCGGTTCTTCCGGAATATGTTCTAGTTTAGATTTATCCAGAAATGGATTAAGTTTTGAAATGCGTGTATTTCGAATCAGTCCATTATTACCTGACCATTTATCGGCTTCGAGACATTTTTCGAAAAGTTTTGTTGTGGCAAGAGCATCTCCTGCCGCCCTATGACGGGCATTTATTTCAATTCCGAGCTCACAGCATATATTTCCCAGGCTATAAGAACGATATCCGGGGAAAAGCTTTCGGCTAAGAGTTACTGTATCAAGGAGTCTGCGATTGAAATTGTATCCGAGCGATTTAAACTCCTCACGAAGAAAAGAATAATCGAATCGGGCGTTGTGTGCAACAATAGTCTTTCCTTCAGTAAGTTCGACGATAGTTCGCGCAATCTCATAAAATTTCGGCGCATTTTCGACCATTTCATTTGTTATCCCTGTAATACATGTAATGAAATAAGGTATATTTCTTTCGGGATTAACAAGAGTTACAAATTCGTCAGTAATTTTTTCACCGTCGTGCAATATTATTGCAATTTCAGTTATTTTTTCCACCGCCGCTGTTCTGCCTGTGGTTTCAATATCAATAATTGCATACATTTCACGAATAAGATAGTTTTTGAGTATACTAAAATAAATGAATAAAATTAACAATTGATAGTTTTATTTTTGTTGTCAAAATTAAATTAAATGAACGAATGTTACGGAAATTATTTTATACATAACGGCATTGTTAAGCCTGCTACATTATTCGATAATTCAATGGTTTATGAAGGAGAATCGGTTTATGAAGTGCTTAGAATGAAAAGAGGGCTCCCGTATTTTTTTGAAGACCATATTCAAAGACTTGAAAACAGTGCCCGGCTTCAGAAAAAAAATATGCTTGCAACCATAGATCAGATAAGAGATGATATAATAAAGCTTGCCCGACTTGAAATAGTAAAATCAGAAGTAAACCTTAAAATTGTTTTCAATTATAGCGAGCCTTCAGGAAATTATTTGCTTTATTACATTGAACCTAATTACCCGACTCCCGAACAATACAGGGATGGAGTGAAAGGTATATTCTTTTTTGCCGAACGCGTTAATCCTGAATCGAAAGTTATTAATCATAAATTACGTTCGGAAATATATCATAAGCTTATTGTTGAAAATGCCTATGAAGCATTGCTTGTCAACAAAGAAGGACTGATTACAGAGGGAAGTAGATCCAATATATTCTTCATAAAAGGAAATGAACTTTTCACGGCACCTGATAAATTTGTTCTGGGCGGCATAACCAGAAAACATATTCTTAAAATATGCAATGATTTTAATATTAATGTAATACATGAATGTGTGAAGCTTTCGGAAGTAAGTAATTATGAATCGGTTTTCATGACCGGCACTTCGCCGATTGTGCTTCCTTTCAATATAATTGATAATATGCCTTTTAATGTTAATCATTACTTAATGCCTTTTTTGAGAAAGATTTATCTTGAAAGAGCTGAGAAAAGTCTGGAATATTTTATATAGGCAGTAGGAAAAAGGAAAAAGGAAAAAGGAAAAAGGTATAATGTGAAACGAGAAACGAGAAACGTAAACGATTTTATCCTATATTGATTTTTTAATTTACCTTTGAAAACAATTAATTGGTGTTATTATGGCAAGCATAAAAAATCTCAAGAAAAATATTGATAAACAAATTTTCGAAGTAATTTCGGATTGTTTATTATTTCTAAACATACATCCTGAACAAGATGCTGAAGAAGTTAGCTCAATTATTCACGAAGCCATTGCACTTCGGAATAATCTGTTCGAGAGAGTTAATAACTATAATAAGGAGGATGCCTCCGGTGAAATTAAAAAACATTTCAGGTCAATAGAAAGCGATCTTTATAATGGGATTGACCTATTGTGCGCTAAGCTTAGCAAGATCAGCGAGAGGAGGGAAAAGTAATAAAGTACTTGTATATTTCTTTACCGCATACTGAGCAAAGTCCGTTTTTAGTTCCCGAATTAGTGATATAATACCCTTCTCTTTTTGTTATTAAATTATTGCATCGAGAGCAGTAAGTATTCTGCCCTGTAATATTTCCTACATTTCCTATATAAACATAGCTAAGATGTTTATGGGCTATTTCATAAAGACGAATTAAAGTATTTGCAGGGGTTGGTGGGTCATCTCTTTTGTACATAGGGAAGTATCTGCTTAGATGGAGTGGTACTTCCTGACCTAATTCGCCAGCTATCCATTCAGCTTCACTTTCCATCTCTTTGTCACTGTCGTTTCTGCCCGGAATAATGAGAGTTGTAATTTCAAGATGTCTGCCTGAACGGGCAATTATTTTAAGTGATTCTTTTACAGGTTCGAGTGAGGCTCCTGTAAATCTTTTATAGAAATCATTGTTGAAGGCTTTCAGGTCAACATTGAATGCATCGATGAATTTAAGGTATTCTTTCAAAGCCTCAGATGAAACAAATCCATTTGTTACCATAACTGTATTTTGGCCGGCTTCTTTTATTTTCAGAGCCACATCTTTAACATATTCATACCATATCGCCGGTTCATTATATGTGAAAGCAACTCCTATGTTTTTATGTGATGAGAGCGAATATTTCAATATTTCATCAGGAGTCATATATCTGGCATTTGGTGGAATAGAACTCTGTGAAATATTAAAATTCTGGCAGAAATCGCAGCGCATATTACAGCCGTATGAACCGATAGAGAAGATATTCATGCCCGGATAATAATGATATAACGGTTTTTTTTCTACAGGATCAAGTGCAAAACCCGAAATAATGCCATAAGTAAGAAGTTCAATCTTACCGCTCGAGTTTTTTCTTACGCCGCAAATACCGGTTTTCCCTTCGGAAAGTTTACAATTGTGTGGGCATAAATAACATTCTATCTTTTCGCCTGACTTTCTCTGAAACATTTTTAAAATTTTTATAGAACAAAATTAATCTCTTTATAGATTTAAACTTTAACTTTATAGAATTAAATAGACACTGTTTAACTATAATATTTAAATGTGAAAAGAAATCTTTTTATCAGCTTTTTCGCATCCGGGTTGCTGACAATTATATTTAATCCGGTTTCATTATCACAAAATCTGCAGGGTTGGGAAGCTTCTCCTGAACTTGTGGAAAAGCTTTCGAAAGATAGAAAGGACGTGAATTATTATGAAGATAAGGTTCTTGCTTATATACTTCCCGATCCTCTTGAAACATTATCAGGTGAAAGAATACGGAACAAACGTGAATGGCTAAAATATCGCAGGCCCGAAATTCTTGAGATGTTCAAGACTTATGTTTATGGAAGAGTTCCTCGTACACCATATTCAATTTCGTTTGAAACGGTCAACGAGAATAAAGCGGCTATAGACGGGAATGCTACTCTTAAGCAGGTGGATATTACTATCGGCGCTTCAGGTAAATCTCTGGTAATACATCTCTCATTATTTACTCCGAACACAGTCAAGCCTGCTCCAGTTTTTCTTCTTATATGCAACAGGTCGATAGAAAATATAGACCCGACGCGGAATATAAAGAGTGAATTCTGGCCTGTTGAGGAAGCAATTATGCGTGGTTATGGGATGGCTGCTTTTTATAATGCTGATGTTGACCCTGATAATTATGATGAGTTTAAAAATGGGATTCATGGACTTCTTGATGTTGAACCAAGAAAACCGGATTCATGGGGTACTCTTGCCGCATGGGCGTGGGGTGCATCGAAATGTGTTGATTATCTGGCAACAGATAAAAATGTCGATAAGAAAAGAATTGCTGTTGTCGGACATTCCCGCGGAGGCAAGGCAGCTCTATGGGCAGGAGCATGTGATGAGAGGTTTTCTTTAGTAATCCCGAACGAATCAGGTTGTGGAGGTTCGGCCCTTGCAAGAAGAAGATATGGGGAGACGATTGAAAAGATAAATACATCTTTCCCCCATTGGTTTTGTCTGAACTACCGTATGTTTAACAATAATGAAGATAAAATGCCTGTGGATATGCACATGTTGATGGCACTTATTGCACCCAGGGCACTCTATGTTGCTGCTGCCTCTGACGACCTGTGGGGTGATCCGAAAGGTTCATATCTATCTTTATATCATTCTCTTCCTGTTTACCGCCTTTTTTATCCCGATATGACACTTGAAAATTTTGTTCCACCTTTGAACAATCAGGTCATCAGCGGGAAAGTAGGATTTCATATACGCGACGGTGAGCATAATCTTAAACTGACCGACTGGAACTTTTTTATGGATTTCGCTGATAAAGTCTGGAAATAAAAGAACCTTTTTATATTTCTTTTTGATATTCCGATAAAATATTGTTAGAATCGGCAAATTCAACAAGTTCCTCCTTAATTGTCTCGTTTTTCTCTGCATCTGAAATCCCGAAACGGGTAGTGATTTTCTTTGAATTTTTAAGTTTTATCACAAACTTAAGAGGATATATTGTAATTTTTTCGATATCTGAGACTTTAATTTCTCTAACAGGCAGAAAGGAATTATTTTTTATTCTAATTTTTTCTTTAGAGAACTCAATATAAGTGTATCCATAACCAAAAGCTGTCGCAATCATATATATTCCGAAACAAGTCAGGAAAATAATTACAACCCATATTGATAACCCTGTACTTGAGGTCTTTAGGTTACGAATAAGCCAGTAGCCTGCAATTATTAAACAAAATAATCCAAGTAAAAAGCGAAATATTTTTGTAATTATATTATCCTTATGGATTTCGAGCGAAAAAAATCTTCTTTCCATCTTCCTATTTTTTATTTATTTCTCATTTTTAATAAACGAAATATAAATGTTCATTTATATTGACAAATTTATTGACAAATTTATTGTTGGAATTTTTTAATATTAGTCAAATTATTACTTTTACATATTAATTAATAGATTAATTAAATAACCTTAAAATATTCGATTATGGAAAACAAAACCAACAAAATGTCCCGCAGGTCATTTATCGGTACGTCCGGTGCTGTTGCTGCAGGGTTTACTCTTCTTCCAAACTCAGTGATTAGTGGGCTGGGTCATAGGGCTCCAAGTGACAAGCTAAATATTGCATGTGTGGGTATAGGAGGTATGGGTAACTCAAACCTGAGGGCTGTGGCTCCAACCGAGAATATTGTTGCTTTATGCGATGTTGACTGGGCTTATTCGAAAAAAGTATTTGAAACTTACCCGAATGCAAAACCTTATTGGGATTGGCGTAAGATGTTCGATGAAATGGGCAAGTCGATTGATGCTGTCATTGTAGCCACCGCCGATCATACTCATGCTATTATTGCTTCTCATGCCATGACACTCGGTAAGCATGTTTATGTTCAGAAACCTTTGACACACACTGTGTATGAATCGAGGCTTCTGACAAAACTTGCAGCTAAGTATAAAGTGGCAACCCAGATGGGCAACCAGGGGTCTTCGGGTGAGGGCGTTAACCTTACGGTCGAGTGGATACAAAATGGTGAAATAGGTGAAGTTACAAAAGTTGAAGCTTTCACTGACCGTCCTATATGGCCGCAGGGACTTAACAAGCCTGCTAAGGGCGAATGGGTTCCGGATACTCTTAACTGGGATCTTTTCATAGGTCCGGCTCCAATGCGTCCATACCATAGTATTTATCATCCGTGGAACTGGAGAGGCTGGTGGGATTTTGGTACAGGTGCACTCGGTGATATGGCATGCCATATCCTTCATCCTGTTTTTAAAGCCCTTAAACTGAGATATCCTATAAAAGCTCAGGGAAGCTCAACATTGCTTCTGACTGATTGTGCACCAAATGCACAAATGGTTAAATTGGTATATCCGGAAAGAGTTGCTCCAAAAGGTTCTAAAATTAAATATCCTCAGGTTGAAGTAATTTGGTACGACGGCGGTCTTCAGCCCATGAAGCCTTCTGGATGGCCTGCCGGAAAAGATATGAATGATAGCGGTGGCGGAGTAATATTCCATGGAACTAAAGATAAACTTATTTGCGGCTGCTATGGAAAAGATCCCTGGCTGCTTTCAGGCCGCGTTCCAAATGTTCCGAAAACAGAAAGAAGACTGCCTGACAAAGTCAGCCACGAAATGGATTGGGTACGCGCTTGCAAAGAAAGTCCGGAGAGCAGGGTGCCGACTAAATCAGATTTTGTAGAGGCAGGTCCTTTCAACGAAATGGTTGTAATGGGCGTTCTGGCAGTCAGACTACAGGGACTTAATAAAGAACTGGAATGGGATGGCGAAAAAATGCAGTTTACAAATATCTCCGACAACGACAAGGTTAGAATCTGCGTTGAAGATAATTTCACAGTAACCGATGGTCATCCGAGTTTTGCAAGAAAATGGACCGACCCGATGGCTGCTTCACAGTTTGCTTCGGAAATGATAAAACATACCTATCGTAAGGGATGGTCATTACCCGATATGCCGGCATAAAGATCAAATAACGGTATAAATTAAAAGCAGGTGCTTATTTTAAGCACCTGCTTTTTTATTTTCAAGTCAGATATTTACAGTACCTTTTAAGCCTATATCCTCAGCTACCTCACGCATACCCATAATACAATCCGTAATTAAATCATCGAGGCTTACTCCAAGCATAGCAGCTCCTTTTTCAATTACCGACCTGTCAACCCCAGCCGCAAACCTTTTATCTTTCCATTTCTTAATTACCGATTTTGCCTCCATATCAAGAACGCTTCTCGTTGGCCTTACAAGTGCACTGGTTGTTACCAGTCCCGTAAGCTCGTCAATGGCATACAAAGTCTTTTCAAGTTTTGTTACCGGCTCCATGTCGGTACAAAAGCCCCATGCATGACTTAAAACAGCTCTTATATATTCCTCAGGCCAATCATTTTCTCTTAAAATTTTTTCAGTCATTTTACAATGCTGTTCAGGATACATCTCATAATCCAGATCATGGACAAGACCAATTACACCCCATTTTTCTTCGTTCTCTCCGGCTTTTCTTGCCATATATCTCATTACGCCTTCAACAGCTAATGCATGCTTATAAAGACTTTCGGATTTATTATATTTTTTGAAAAGCTCAAGCGCCTGTTTTCTGTCTGGAATATTCATCTTTCTATTTATTTAACGATTTTTTACTCAATATTTAATAAGATTTAACAACCATTACAGTTCTCATAAAAGATTTTCCCCTGATAAGAACCGTATAAATACCAGGAGCAATTCCGTCGGGCGATATTTCCAGATTATTTTCTCCTGAATAAAGTTCAGCTTTACTTTCCCATACCTTTGAACCATTAATGTTTAGAAGTGTAATAGTTACACTTTCTCGATAATCTGTACTGATATTTATTCTGAAATGCTCATTAAAGGGATTAGGTATTATCTTAAGTTCCAATTCGGGTTTTTTTATTACTTCTACGCCTGTTTTTATTATTATAATTGTAACAGTATCGTTTAAAAGATAACAATCATTATTGTCAGTTCCATATACTTTTAAAATGTATGTTCCGCCGGCTGAAAAATCATAACGATTTGAAAATGAGAGAATAACAGTATCAGATGGAACAATGGGTATATTAAATGTTTGAATAACAGGAGGACCGTTGTTTACTGTATATGCCAGATGATATTGTTTAAGAGTATCGGTGCCTAAGTTTATGAATTCGGCAATAATGATTTCATTGCCCATAAGCCTGGTAGTATCGGGAGAGATAATTTTACCTGCCTTCAGGTCAATACGGTTAAATGCATCGGGCGGAAATATGATATAATCGAGCCATGCACAATCGTAACCAGAAGATTGGGAACGGTCTTTCACATAAGACCATTCCAGCTCATTGAATCCTTCTTTTATGCCAATTTTTCTTTCGGTCCACTCAACTTCACCAGATGCATTAAAAACCTGTTTGCCGTTTAATTTGAAATTCAGGAAGTCCCAATTTTTTTCTGATGATACTTTGTACATAAACCTGATGGAATCGGTGTGAGGTATGTTAACTTTTAGAGTCAGTTTCGATTCTCCATAGTTTGGAATTGCACCCGACCGGGCTGAAAAGAAGCCATCCCAGGCATCACCGGAAGTGATAATCCACGGACTGGCAGAATTATTCTTCCATGGAAACATTCTGAAATTCTGATATTCGAAACTTTCGATCGTATTTCCTATAGGAATATTGAAATTTTTTAAAGCAGTATATTGAGAACAATCGACAAGCAGACTTACTTTAAATGTGCTTCCCTTCTTCATAGTCGGTGAAACTGTAGCAGGAATATAAACGGTTTTAATTTCCTGAGGAAGTAATAATCCTGTGGCAACCGAATTATCATTGATAACAACTCCTTGAGGCGAATTTATAACATTAAGACTACCTTCTGTAGCGCTGCTGCCGGAGTTAAATATTTTTACCACGAGATTAAGTGTTTCACCCGGATCAGCAAAACAGTCACCGTTACCGGTAATGGAATCGTCAACAATACAACTAAGGATTTCAATAACAGGGGCATGCAGTTTGATATCGATTGCATAATTTTTTTCGGTAAGAGCGTCTTTTAGTTTAAGATTAAGTGTAACAAAGCTTTTATCTGTTATCAATTCATCGGTTTTCAGTGTAAGCTGATTGCTTAGCACTATATCCGATCTGGCGTTAAGGGTTCCAATAAAAACGGAATCGTTTATTATGGTAAGAGGGCATGGGGCTGACAGTGAAATTTTTGCATATAGCTGTGTTGCAGCCGACAACCCGAGATTGCTTAAAGTTAATTTCAAATGAAAAGTTTCGGAATAATCTACTTTTCCATTGTTATTTCCGTCAATATCGTTTATTTCGATTTCTTTAAGGTTTATGAATTCCTTATCAATATTTCTAAAATAAATTTTTCTTATTAAAGGAATTTTATTCTGTCCGCTAATCACAACAAGGCAGGAATCATTATTCATCGGAGGTATATCCAATGTTACTGCACCGGACGGGCTGACGAATGAAGCATCGAGCAGGGTGTCCCGTCTGGATATAGCTATATAGGCATAAGGTTCGAGGTTGAGACTTAGAGATGTTATTCCATTAGGAAGAGTGTCGGGCAGGGGGTTGGCGAAAGTACCTGGTGGTCCAATAAAAGGAATTATACTTGGGTCGCCTGCGAGATTGTATGTTTCCCAGTAATATTTCTTCCTTGTACTTGTACTTGCCGACACAGAAAGGTTTCCCGCATAGTTTATCTGTCCCATCGTTATATACCATTCTGAGGCTTTTTCATTGAATTTATGGAACATCCTGTCGTATGCTCCAAGTCCGTTTTCTGAATATACCGGATCGGCTGAGATGGCACCAACTCCTACCGACCAGTAAAAATCTTCCAACCAGTATGAATCATTGGAACATCCAATAAAACCGACCGCTCCCTTCTCACCCGACTTAAGCAGTGTATTTCCAAATGAACCTGATACGTTGAACTGACCGGTGAGGCAGGCGTTGCTTATGATAAAAGGATACATGTTCTTGTTGGTTAGATTCTCAACGTCGTCCGAATTGAATACGGGCCCAATCCATCCGTATGCACGGCCATGTCCTGAATAGTTTACAAAACCAAGGCCACTGTTGAAAAGCTTAATTATTGAATCCCTGGCATTTGCCGACTGCGGATAATAAAATGCATGATTGATAATGTTGCTTGCCGAATCGAGATAATATTTGCTAAGATACTTTATCTGCCCATTCATGTATTCGTCGTGACTATCATCATCACCGGCTGTGGCCAGAGTGCGGCGATAGAATTTATTTGTGTCGGCAAACTGAAATTTTTCGTATTGTATAAGTTTATTGATTACATTTTTAAGCTCTGTAGTATCCGCAACGGATATCCTGCCCGTAAACATTTCGGGTAGATAGTCGGCGTCGCCGTCAAAAGTGGAATAATAAAGATCGGAACAATTAGAAGTTCCTTCCGAAAGCGGAATACGGTTGACATCTCCTATAATCATAAGGTATTCCGGAGGTGCTCCATCTGTACTTGCTTTTGTGTAAATCTTCTTAAGAGTATCTTTTAGTTCTGTAAAAGTGTTTCCTGCCAGAGTGGCACCTCTGTATAAGGTTGTCACTCTGAAACCTTTTTGTGTCTTCCATTTAATAAAAGGTACCAGGTTCCTTTTGAATATTGTGTCGGTAAGTATTATCATTTTAACTGGCTGGTCGGAATATCCTGTAATAATATCTTCCTGCGTATAATTCACCACACCTTTAGATAGTGATTGTACAAACGGCAGAGACTCAATGCCTTTGGATGTTAAGAGACTTTCATCTGAGCCGAATTTTATAGAAATTTTCATTGAAGTGATAACTTCAAGTTTATTATCGTGCGGATTATAGCGTACCGGATATATATAAAGAGTGGCAAGACTCGTATTTCTTATTTTACCGAGGTATTCGATTTTTACTGTATCAGTTTTAATATATCCTCGTCTGCTGTAAATTTCACGGTCAATAACAAAATCATCCCTTTGTTTATCCTGGTTTTTGGTACTTTCCATCTGTTTTGGATATACCATTCCCTTGAAACTTTTTCTTGATGGATGAATTATCTCAGTTTTAACATCGGTTATTTCTACGGAAAATTTATCTTCCGGAAGGTATATGAGTTTGCTATAAACAGGCATTTCAGGTTTACCTGTTTCAGATGTAGGGACATGACCGGGTATTGATATTCTATAAAAGTTACCTTCAGACGTTGAGGCTGAAACAAGATTGATTTCATTATTCTGGTAATAGATCTTAATTTCTTTTTTTGTACTCAGAATTTCCGTTGTCGCTTCAGATTTGTCAAAAAGATATTTATAGCTCTTAAATTGCTGACCTGAAGTTTTACAGACAGGAATAATAAGAAGCAATCCGCTGAAAATATATTTTCCCTGCCAGAATATCATAGTGTATTTAACCAGATAATAAAATACCCAAAATCCTTTGCCAATTTAAGAAAAAAAACAGGCCTTTTTAAACTTAGGTATCATTATTTGACTAATATAATAAGATTTGTACATTTACATTAAATTTTAAAGGACTATTGAAAAAATCAGATTTATGAAAAGGGCATCCGCCGTAATTTGTTTTGCTGTTTTATCATTTGTCTTAGAAGCACAGATAAACAAATCTGGTGTTCCGCTTATCAAGAATTACGGCCAGGAATTACTTAGCGGTACTGATTATGTCTGGAGTATTGTCAAAGATAATCTTGGCGTGGTTTATATGGGTACTAATGGTAAAGGGATTTTAAGATATGATGGTTATAACTGGTCGGTTATAGACGTTCCTGACAATGCCGTTATAAGAGCATTGGGAATTTCACACGATGGTATAATTTATGCCGGAGGATCTTCTGAATTCGGTTATTTGCAGCCATCCTTGAATGGTGCAACAGAATATGTTTCTATTTCGGAAAGATTCTGGAACAATAAGGATACAACGAAAAATAAAACTTTTCAGAACGTCACAAAATCACAAATTGGGGAGATAAATTCAATAGTAATAACTGATTCAATTATTTACTTTAACAGTTTGGAATCATTATTTCTTTACTATCCTCAAAGCGATAATGTGGAATTTATTAATTTGAGAGAAGCTGGATTTAGGAATATAGTGAGATTCGCTCTTATTAATGACAGAATTTTTTTTGCCGACAATAATAAAGGTTTGTATGAGCTTAAGAGTAAATCTTTTGTTCCTGTTCCTGGAGGCGATTTTTTCTGCAAAAAAATATGCACGGTTATTTTACCGTCCGATGAACATACTCTTTTTATCGGCACTTACCTTACAGGCGTTTTCAAATTTGATTATATCTCGGGAGAAGTATCGAATACCCCCCCTGTTTCTTATGAAGTAAATGAATTATTGAAAAGTTCCCATATTCTTTCATCCTGTATTACTCCTGACGGAGGAATTCTGTTGGGCACACAACTTGAAGGAGTTTTTGTTTTCGACCGGAATTTAAACTTTATCGGGAAATGGGATTCAAAAACTTCAAATTTACCTGATAACACTGTAGCTGCTTTTTATGTTGACCATAGTCCTTCATCAGAGTTATGGATTTCAACTACATACAACATATCGAAAGTTTTTATTAACCTGCCATTTTACGAGTTATCTAATCTTCAAGGATTGGAAGGTGCAATCAACAATATTGCCAAGTTCAAAGGGAAAATTTATGTTGCAACAGATATAGGGCTTTTTGAAAGTTATACTGATAAAAATAAATATCTTAAATTCAACAATACAGGAGGTGTAAGTTTTCAAACATTTTATCTTTCTTCCTGCCATTTCGGAGGAGAAGAATTCCTTCTTTCCGGAACAGGAATGGGCCTTTATTGTATAAAAAGCAATGGGAATATCTACAAAGTAGATGATTATGTCTATTCCAAGGATGAATTAAAAAGAGAATCATTTTATGTAAGATCTATTCTCCAGTCGGAGATTAATCCTGAAAGATTCTATATAGGCCTTGACAAAAGAGGGATAGCAGTCCTTAATTATAATGGAAAGAGATGGGAATACATTAAACAAATTAGATCAAATATTAACGGTTATGTTGCCTCAATGGTTGAAAGTAAAAAAGGCGATATTTTCATTTATTCAGGTAACCCCTCCGGCCTTTTATTTCTTTCTGCAAATGATTCAATCCCTGTTGAATTCACAATACAAGACGGTTTGCCTGAAGCCTCAATAAACAATATTTCGAAAGTAAACGGCCAGATTATAGCATTAACTGGCAGAGGCTTATATCGTTATGACGATAATTCAGGGAGATGGATTTCTTACGATGAACTACTTGGCGGATATACAAAAAATTTGAACTGTAAAGACCTTTACCAGGATAATGACGGAGATTTCTGGTTATCGATCGCAGATGGCAGAATATATGAAATATTTTTCAAAAAAGACTCGTCCACTTTAAAAGTTATAAAAGGTCCTCTTAATGTTTTGCCTGATGTAGAAAAATTCGATTTGAAACATTTTGATAATAAAATATGGATTCCTAAATCAAAAAATATATATGTAGTTGACAAGGGGAAGATGCTAACTCCTTTTCCGCAGATTAACACTCTTCTGTCGAAAATTGTAATTGGTTCCGATTCGATATTGATGACAGGGACTTTTTACAAAACATTAAATAATGGCAAACGAATTCCTGTTTTGGACAACAAAGAAAATCCACCTCCCGAAATAAAATATAGTTTTAATTCCGTCTCATTTTTCTGGTCTATGCCTTATTATATCGAAGAAGACTATAATTTATATACTTATAAGCTCGAGGGTTTTGATAAGTCGTGGTCAAAATGGGAAAAAGTTCATTATAAAGATTTTACGAATCTTCCTTTTGGCAAATATACTTTCAGGGTTAAGGGTAAAACAATTACAGACATTGAAACAAATGAGGCAGTTTTTGATTTTTATATTTTAAAGCCATGGTACCTTACGACAGTAATGATAATACTTTATCTGATTGTATTTACTCTGGCAATAGTTGGTATTATCAAGGCATATACTCGAAAACTTAAAAACGAAAATATAAGGCTCGAAGGAATAGTTGCGGAAAGGACTGCTGTTGTTGTGAAACAGAAAGAAGAACTTGAATCGAGCATCCATTATGCCAAAAGAATTCAGATGGCTCTTCTTCCTTCAGAATCAATTCTTTCCGAAAATATAAATAATTATTTCATACTCTTTAAACCAAGGGATATTGTAAGCGGAGACTTTTACTGGATGACTAAAAAGAACAACAGGTTATATGTTGTGGCTGCCGATTGTACAGGACATGGAGTTCCCGGAGCATTTATGAGCCTTCTTGGCATGTCGTTCCTGGACGAAATAATTGCGAACGAACCTTCACCACGCGCTGATTATGTGCTGAATAAATTGCGGCTCCATGTAACCGAATCTTTAAAACAGTCGGGAAGTGACGATGAAGCGAAAGACGGCATGGATATGGCTTTGCTGGTTTTTGATTTCAATAAATCGCGAATTGAATTTTCAGGTGCTTATAGTCCTTGCTTCAAAGTAAGAAAGGTTAAAGAGGGAAATGATGGGAAAAAAGTGCAGGAAAACTATATTGAAATGTCTGACGGTTCCATTACAAACGGAAAATATATTCTTGAAACTATATATGCCAGTAAAATGCCTATCGGAATCTCCTCGAGAATGGATGAAGATTTTGTGTTCTATGAATTGGATCTCGAGAAAGATGTTTCATTTTATCTTTTTACCGATGGTTATATTGACCAGTTCGGAGGTCCAAATGGACGCAAATTCATGAAAAGAAATTTTAAACGTCTTATTCTGGATATTCAGGACTTTCCTATGAAACAACAAAAAGAAATTCTTGAGCAGAGACTTAAAGAATGGATGGGACAGACTCCTCAGATTGACGATATACTTATTATTGGACTAAAAATCTGATTATAATTATATTGAAATTTCATATACGAGTATATCTCTCTTTATTCAGTACAATTTAGTCGATATTTATAACCTTTTTCGGAAGCGTCCATAATAAGAACATCGGCTAACAAAAGATTTACAATGATTTTTTCTGCTCTGTATAGTGGTATTTCAGCTAATTTTCTAAAAGCCGAAAGAGTTATTGAATTATTTTCCTTAAGATAGTTCAAAAGAATATTTTCGGATTTACCGAACCGGATCATTATACCTTTTTTTCTCATATCATATTTCCAGAGCTTTATCAGAATCCTGTTGGCAACAAGATTCTGATCATCATTCCGGAAATAGGCTCTCCATTTTCCATCTTCTCCTTTTGCCTTATAAGGCCGATTCAAGCCTTTCTCTACCTTAACCTCGATTATTGTTTTCCTATTAACATCATGAGGCTTCATAACTACAGGAATTTCTGGTTTACAGTAAAGCTTAGCCGCTGAATCAATCATATAATACTCCTCTTCCGAATTGACACCAGCAATTGATCCGTTATCTCTTACTCCAACCAGGAGAGTTCCTCCTTCCGTATTGGCAAAAGCTGAAAGAGTTCTTGCTATTTTCTTTGAATCATTAATGCAATATTTGAAATCAACTTTCTTATTTTCACCTCTGGAAATCAGTGTTTTCAGATATGCGTCCATTTTATTTACTTTCAAAGAAAAAATTGAATCTTAATAAATGAAATTTTATTGAAGACAATATAACTGATTAACTGAAAGAAGAAATGTTAAATAATTATAAAATTATATCATATTATCTTCTTTTTAACGAAAATATAATAAAAAATTGTATTTTTTCAGCATAAACAATAAATTATTTTTGATATGTCGAATAGTATTAACAGAAGAAGATTTTTACGCAGAGGATTTGCCGGTGCGGCTGGTACAGTTATATTTTCCGGATCTCTGGTCGCAGATGAAACCGGAACCCAGGAAAAGAATATTGTTTACCGTACACTTGGCAAAACCGGCCTTAAAGTTCCGGTAGTTAGTTTTGGAGTGATGCGGGCCGACAGCCCGGAACTTTGTAAAGCCGCTTATGAAAACGGAATAAATTTTTTCGATACGGCTAATGGTTATCAGAACGGAAATAATGAAACCATGCTTGGTAACCTTTTTAAAAATTGGCCACGTTCTTCTTTTATAGTGGAAACTAAAATAAGGCCTGCCGGTGTTACCCGCGACGGACTTCCAACAAATCAGACTACAGCTGAGTCCTTTCTTGAAAGTTTCAATATAAGTCTTTCAAGGCTTCAGGTGGAATATGTTGATATACTCCTTATTCATGATGTAAGTAAACCAGATTTATTGAAACATAAACCATTGATTTCGGCACTTTCGCGAGTGAAGAAGGAAAAGAAAACAAGGTTTATCGGATTTTCAACTCATAATAATATGGCAGGGATGCTTGAAGCTGCAGCAGAATTAGAAATGTGGGACGTTGTTGTTGCTTCTTATAATTTCAGGATACCTAACGTTGATGAAATGAACAAAGCAATAAGCAAAGCTGCACAGGCAGGAATAGGAATAATTGCAATGAAAACTCTCGCAGGTGGCGGATTCCTTGACAAAGAAAAAACAAAACCCATGAACACTTCCGCCGCAATTAAATGGGCTCTTTCTAATCCTAATATAAGTGCAGCCATTCCAGGTATGACTACCTTCGACCATCTTGTAAGTAACCTGAAAGTTCTTGCCGACCCCGTGTTGACGGAAGCAGAAAAAAAAGATCTTCTGGCTATAGCAAAAGAACCCGGAATGTTTTGTAGGGATTGTAAACAATGTCTTGCCTCTTGTCCCTTCAACTTGCCAATTCCCGACCTTATGAGAGCCTATATGTATGCTTACGGCTATTCAAACCTGAAAATGGCTTATGAACTTCTTGGCCAACTCGGTACAGGAATAACCCCATGCGTCAATTGCAAGGAATGTACTGTAAATTGTTCGAATAATTTTAATGTCAGAGAAAAAATTACCGATGTATCAAGAATCGTAGGCATACCTGCCGATCTTATTACATAAATACTATAAATATTGGTAAAATGCGAAGATTGCTTTCAATTTTTTCCCTGCTTACTTTAATTGCATTTGTTGCAATTGCCCAACCTTATTCATTTCCAACGCTTAAGGGATATAAAATAAAATCGAATTATCCCGTCTATACACCCGAAACACTATGGGATTTCATTGACGGTGCTGCTGACGGATATATCGCTTACGGATTTGAAAATGTCCATATTCGTGAATATAAAAAGGGCAGAAATATTATAAAACTTGAAATATATAAGCATAAAGATATAAACAATGCTTTCGGAATATATGCATCGGAAAGATCTCCCTCTTTCAGGTTTATTAATGTAGGTGCACAGGGTTATAAAACAAATGATGGTTCTCTAAACTTTTTCAAAGATAGATATTATGTAAAAATTAGAACTTATTCAAAGAATGAGAAAGTTCTTAATGATCTTGAATCACTTGCGATAAAAGTAGCCGATATGTTGCCCGGAGATTCATCCCTTCCGAAAACACTCAGAGAGTTTCCGGAAAGTAACAAAGTAAATAATACTGAAACATTTATTAATAAAGAGGTTCTTGGACATGAATTTCTGAGTGAAGCTTTTAAGGCACAATATGAGATAAATGGCACAGCATTTTCTATATACCTTATAGAAAAAGATATACCGGATGAAATACAGGAGATGGCAAAAAAATATCTTTCAAAAGCTGAATTGGAACCAGAGAATTTATATGAGGGTAAGTATATATTTCGCGACGGCTATAACGGCGATATTTTCCTTGCCTGGAAAAACACAAGAATGTTAATAATTCAGGGCCTTGCTAAAGACCAATCGGCTATTGCCGATAGATATACATCGGAAATTCTTGATTGAAAATAATTATTTTTTCAGCATTGTCCGACATAATTTGGAAACTTAAAATAGAAGTTAATAATCAAAATGATTCTATTTTTATAGATGACTAATTCATCTGGCGGGGGTGTCATTCCTCATAAGGCTTCAGTCGGTACTGAAAACCTTATATTTGCAAATGAAAAGTGAAGATAAATCTGCAGGAGAAAACCGGTTGTAGCATAAATTCAAAGAAAGATTTCACCTGATGTAATATAATTTCCCCAACCTACAGGGAAGTGTATATATTATAAAAATTATTGTTCAAATAATAGGATTTTTTGTTTTACGAATACCAATTTCGCTTTCTGTTTTTAAGAGTTCCAAGTATTTCGCATATAACATTAACATCTTCTTCAATCTGGAAATCAAACATTCCGGCACAAATAAAATCTGCTCCGTTCTCAAACGCATACCTGAAACCATCCTTAGGCATTATAGCACCAGCAGCCAGGACCTTGAATGCTATCCATGGTTTAGTTACATTTTTCATGAATTCTGCCGTCTTTTCAGGAAAAAGATCAAACATATTGTCGTGAATCATATTATGGTCAGAATTCTTTTGAGTATCAACACTGAACTCAATTCTATTTTCCACAGGATGTGCCGACCAGTATTTATCATGATGAAACGTTTTAACATAAAAATCCGCAGGTATTTCTTCTCTTTCACAACTTTTTATTACTTCAATAGAATGGGCTCCGATACCAGCTGGATAACCTTGTTGTTTTATATATAGTATTGCTTTTCCAAGAAGATCAATTTTCCCTTCCCTTACATATCTATCGCTTTCACCACCCTGTATATAGAGTAGATTTGCTCCATTTGAAATGGCGAGGTCTATATCGCCTAAAAAATTATCCTCCTTAAGGTATATCTGATATATAGTATGCATTTTCCCTCCGAATTTATTCAAATATTCCTTAAAATAAGGATAATTTCTGTTAACCATGAATGTTGTATTAATGCCTTTACTTTCTGCCAGATGAAAAGTTTCGATGATCTTCTCATCAGTATGGTAGGCTTTGAAAAGCTGATTTGCATATTTCAGATCACGGGCGTGCGCAAAACCGCTTATCGGGTTGCATCCCATAATCAGTCTGCTAATCTCATATCCACATAATTTACCTGTAGGAATTTTAATTTCAGGTTCGTCTGTTTTATTATCAATTTTATCATAATCGAATTTAACAGCGGTTTCAGAATTTGGATCAGGCTCTTTAACTATAATATTTTTTGATATTCCATTAGTGAAAATAGCCAGAAAAGGTAGCCCTGCAATAGTTTTAACAAAATCGCGTCTTGGCCTCCTTTTACTGGCTACAACCAAACTTTTAGTATAAAATTTTTTGGTTGGCAATTTAACACTTGTACGAATCCAGCATAATCCAGTCTTTAACAAATTGTTAAATCTTGAAAATAATTGAATAACAAATGGTTTTATCGATATATTTGGAAAATTTAATGAACTCATATCAGAAATTATTTTGCTACTTTCTCGAGCCGTTTTAATATTGAAAATATAAATGCTGCAGAAGCAAGACAACATACTATAAATACAAGCCATACTTGCCACAGGTTTACTCTGTCCCAAAGCAGAGTGCCGACAAAAAGAAGTTTATTTCCAACTGCAGTTGCAAGCAGCCATCCACCTTGCATCAGACCTTGAAAACGAGAAGGAGCTACCTGAGAAACAAATGAAAGACCCATAGGGCTTAAAAAAAGTTCCGCAATTGTCAGTACCAGATAACTGCTTATGAGCCAATAAGGTGAGACCCTACTACTGTCAGGCACGGGCGAACCTTGTAATAGTCTGGGTGAGACAAGATCAAGAGAAGCTATAAGTAAAATAATGAATCCTGCCGACGCAATTATCATCCCCAACCCAATCTTTTTAGGGGTTGAAGGTTCTATTCCTTTTTTATTTAGCCAGGAAAATAATCCCATTAAAGGGAAAGTTAGTGCGACAATAAAAAGAGGATTAAAAGATTGGAATATCTCAGGGGAGATTGAATTCGTATCACCAGAACTCCTGAAAAGAAGAATAGCTCCGACAAGTGATATAATTAGCAGAATACTTCCTGCAATTCTCGAATTTTTTTTAGCCTTCTTCTGTAATAAAATTACCAGACCAGCTATTGAACCTGTCACTGCAAGAACAGAGGGCAGGGTGAAGAAGAGATTCGTAAATCGCCCCACTTGTTTTACTGTATAATCACGGGCGAACAAAGTAAGAGTAAGACCATTTTGATGAAATGACATCCAGAAGAAAACAACCACAATAAAAACAAGAACAAGTGCTACAACTCTATCCCGCTCCTCTTTCTTTGAACTTAATATTATCCAGGTAATGAAAGCAGCAAAGAGTCCGAATGCAAAACCTGTTGCCCATCCAATTTGAGGTATGAAATGCAGTCCATAAGCAATAATAAACATGGCTATTATTGAAGCAATTAAAGGAACGATTCCGAATTCTATTTTTTTGGTTACTACCGATTCTGTTTTTTGTTTTTCAGGAAGGAATCTTTTGAAAATGATATAAATTAATAGTGAGACGAGCATTGCACCTGCAGCTATTCCAAAAGCATAATTGTATCCTTTTGAAAATATATCGAGGTAATTTTTTGCGAATAGGGTTAGATCATTTACAGGTCCTGAGAGACTTACATTATTTGCCAGTTGTTTAAAAGTGCTAATATCGGTAAGTGTGCCATTAAGGAATTGATGACACAAAGCAGGAAGACTTCCATCGTGGGCAAAACCGTTGAATTTTAACCATCCGTTCCTCATACCTGTGGCTGCAAAAGGAGCAAAAAAAGCGCCTATGTTTATACCCATATAAAAAATCATAAAGGCATTATCTCTGTATTTTGAATATTCTGGATTATCATATAACTGGCCTACCACTGCCTGAAGATTGCCTTTGAACAGGCCATTTCCTAATGCAATTATTAAAAGCCCCGTAATAGTAACGCCAAGAGTCATATCAGGTATTGACATTAGAAGATATCCGGCAAACATTATTATTAAACCTGCTAAAATTACCGTTTTATATCTGTTTGTTGCATCAGCCAGTATGCCTCCTACCAGGGCAAGTGCATAAATACTGAAATAAAACCAGCTATAAATATCGCCGGCCTTTTCTGCTGACAATCCAAATTTGGCCTGAAGAAAGAGTACGAGAATTGCCATCATTGTGTAAAACCCAAACCTTTCACCCATGTTGGTAAAAAATGCGATAATCAGACCTTTGGGATGATTCTTAAACATAATGTCTTTGTATTAATTTATAGCTATAAAAGTATAATTTAAATTTTAAATTAATTTATTCTGTAAATTTCATTAAAAAGTCAGGAATAAGAAAAAGGACAATCAAAACCAACACGACTTTTTGTTTTATATTCCATAATCAAAAAATAACTGTATTTTTACAAATAGTTAAACTTAAAATTAGCAGTTATGAAAAAAACAGTTTCACTTGCAGCATTGTTTGTTTTGATTGCATTTTCACTTACGGCTCAGAACCAGAAGCTGAAGTATAATCCGACTGGAATATGGAAATTTGATGCTCCTGATGCTCCTTACGGATATACGTCAGGCTCTATGGAGTTCAGATTGAGCGACGGCAAATATACAGGTTCCGCTTCTTTCACCGGAAGTGATTACAAAATACCGATTCAGATTTTAAAAGCAGCTAATGATTCGATTTCCGTTGGCATGTATGTCGAAGGTGCCGACGTACGAATTAATCTTAGAATGGAAAACGAAACTAAAATGACCGGAAGAGCATGGACTCCTGACGGTTTAATTAATGTAACTGCAATTAAAGAAAAACCAAAACAACCTTGAGGGATTACTCCCTGATGAAACACTTATTATTCACATTAATTCTTTTATTTCTTTATATTTCTGATGCCATCACACAGATAGTCGTTCCCGTGCCTTTGAGCGCAAGGCTTACAGGATACAAAATAGATGCTGTCCTCGATCCGGACGAGAAAATTGTGAAGGGCAAAATGGAAGCATTCTGGGTGAACAACTCATCCGATATTGTTCCCGATATTAGACTTCACATGTATCTCAATGCTTTCAACAGTAATAAAACCACTTTCTTTAAAGAGTCCGGAGGAACACCGGGTTCAGGCAGGAAAGATTTCGGCTGGATAAGAATCCGTTCGTTAAAGGAGTCCAATGGTACTAACCTTGTGCCTTCGATGAAGTTTATAAGCCCTGACGACGGCAACCCGGACGACAAAACGGTTCTTCAGGTAATCTTGCCCAAACCCGCACTTCCGGGCGATACAGTATTCATTTTCTCGGAGTTCGAATCCAAACTACCTTCACGCATAATACGCACAGGCTATGCCGACGATTTTTTCTTTGTTGGCCAGTGGTTCCCGAAATTCGGTGTGTACGAGTCTGCAGGCATGAGAAATAGACTTACCGGTGGATGGAACTGCCATCAGTTCCATGCAAATTCAGAGTTCTATGCAAACCACAGCGTTTATGATGTGACTATAACCGTTCCGACCGGTTTTGTCGTAGGCTCAGGTGGAATGACATTAAGCGAGAAAGATAATGGCGACAGTACCAAAACTGTAACAATACGTGCCGAAGATATAGTTGATTTTGCATGGACAGCCTGGCCGGGATACAATGTATATACCGACCGATGGAGAAATGTTAATATTATCCTGCTTTGCCCGCCGGAAAAGAAGGGCCTTGTCCAGAGACATTTTGTCGCAGTGAAAAATGCACTCGAATACCTCGATGCCAATGTCGGACCTTACCCCTGGCCTCATCTCACATTTGTCGATCCGCCGGTTAAAGGACTGGGCGCAGGAGGCATGGAATATACAACACTATTCACAACTGCTTCGGTTCCGGGCGTGCCTGAATATATGCTCTCACCAGAATCGGTTACAGTTCATGAATTCGGACATGCATATTTTATGGGAATCCTGGCAAGCAATGAATTTGAAGAACCCTGGCTCGACGAGGGTGTAAATTCATACTGGGAACAAAGAATTATGGACCATTACTACGGCAACGGAGCCGGAGCGATAAACCATCCTCTGCTGAAAGTTTCCGACCGCTCGACCGCACGCTCAGATTATGTCACATCGCCGTCGAAACAGGCAGTGACTAATGCCGAATATTCATGGAACTACCCTCATGGAACTTATACTATAATGTCGTATCGGAAACCAGCCGCAATGCTTCATACTCTTGCCGGAATCATCGGAGAAGAAACCATGAATGAAGTATTCAGGGAATATTATAGAAAATGGGCTTTCAAACACCCATCCGGGAAAGATTTTATCGAAGTTTTCAACACTACAGTACCTCGCCTGCATGGACAAAAGTACGGAACAGATTTGAACTGGTTCTTTGACCAGACTCTTTATGGTACCGGAATCTGTGATTATAAAGTTATTAATATCATTAACAGAAAGATAGGCAGCATGGAAGGTGCAGCTTCTATAGACGATTCAATTGAAGTATTTAAGAATGATACTAAAGACGATTCATTGTATTCTTCCGTTGTTCAGCTTCAGCGCGATGGCGAACTGATGCTGCCTGTAGAAATTCTAGTACGTTTCGATAACGGAGAGGAAGTAACAGAGCAGTGGGACGGTAAAACAAGAGTTAAAGATTTAAAATATACCGGAACACATAAAATCGAATGGGTAAAGATAGACCCTGAATACAAGAATATGATGGATATTAATTATATAAATAATTCGATGATAATTGATACCGATGAAAAACCGGTAAGGATTTTGTTCAATAAGCTGGTTTCAATCATGATGCTCTTTCTCAATTTTTTATTTGTTTAACTGAGGCAAAGTGAAAATAATCAGACATATTTCTTCAGGATTTATAAGGTCGCTGCGTTGCTGGAAATGGATTCTTGTGATATGGATTTCCTCCCTGTTGATGATATTGCTTTTTGCCGTGCCTCTTGAATCGGCAGTGAAAAATATCCTCGGTTCGAGCATGATTACCGAGAAAATTTCTGAAGGGTTTCTGTTGGATGTGATTTCCAACAGTGGAGCAGGATTCGATGTTGTATTCTCATCTTTTATAGCCGGTTTTTCAATTGTAATCCTTCTCGGCATACTGATGAATAATTATTTTGCAGGTGGCCTATTCGGCTCAGTAAGATCTGCGTCACGCCCGGGAAAATCATCGGTTTTTTTTGGAAATGCAGGTTCGAACTTCTGGTCTTTTCTCCTGATTTACATTATGTTTTTTGTTGCATTTTTTATTCTTGCTTCATTAATTATCGGAATCCCCGCGGTAATCAACTGGGAATCAATATCTGAAAATCCTCTCGGCATTATTTATGGCTGGCCTGTTATAGCTTTTTTATTTTTAATTCCTGTCTTAACTCTCATTTTAGACTATTCACGGGCATGGCAGGTTTCATCCGATAGTAAGAATGCATTCAAAGCAACAGGTAATGGTATAAAGCTTCTTTTTAAAAGATTCTTCCCTTCTTACTTTGCTATTCTTCCTGTGTTTATTATTTATGTTCTCTATGCTTTATTTGCCGCAACAGTTATAATTTATTCTAAACCGACAAACGGCAGCGGAATATTTCTGCTTTTTGTTCTCGGCCAGATACTGGCAATATTGAAAATATTTATCCGTAGCTGGCGTTATGGTGTAGTTACAAACTTGTATGAAACTTACTACTGAGGAATTTTTGTTGATTTTTTCTTTTGATAGAGATTCACATTGGTTTTCATTTTTTTGGTTCAAAGAAATTTTTCGTTGATTATTGATAAATTTTTATGATGGACATGATTATCGTTTATAGGAAAAAAATTAGTGTTTTTTTCTCGATTTTTTTGATTCAGGCATTTACATTGCTGCTTTTTGCACAATATCCGGTAAATTATCAATACACTTTGCTTCAGAGCGATATAGTGGATGAAATTATCGGAGCATCATCGGGCGAACTGGCTTTGAGACATATTATCGAGCTTGCGCCATACACACAACCGAGGTATGACCGGGAGTTTTCAGGTAACTTCAGGGAAACTGATTATGTATTAAGTGTACTAAATAAATACGGGTTGAATCATTCTCTCGACAATGTGGGTGAAATAGATACATGGAGAGGATTGCAGGGTACTTTGTGGGAAATAAGTCCGCGAAGAGAAAAGATTGCAGACTTCAATGAAGTTCCGGAAATGCTTGTCGAGGGAAGCCAGCCTGCAGACCTTAGTGCCGAACTAATATGGGTAGGCGACGGTTCTCCTGTACTTATTGAAGCCAACCGTGAAAAGATAAAAGGAAAAATAATCGTTACTTCCGGCTCTACATATTCAGTACATCTTAGAGCTTTAAATGCCGGCGCAGTCGGGACGATTTCATACTATTCTTCACGTCCCCTTGTCGATCCCATACAGATGCCCAATACAAGCATTCCTGCTAAAGGATTTGCATTTCTTCTGCCACCTCGCGAAGGTGAGATATTAAGGGACAGACTATTACGCGGAGAAACAATCAAGGTAAGTGTAAAAATCGAGAGCAAAACCGAACAGGCTAAGCTACAGGTTCCATGGTGCATAATACCTGGTACTGACCCTGACGCAGGAGAAATCATTTTCACCGCTCATCTTTTCGAAGGTTATACAAAGATGGGAGCAAACGATAACATGTCGGGTTCTGCCGTATTGCTCGAGGTAGCTCATGTGCTCAATGACCTTATAGAGGCAGGGAAAATCAATCGTCCTGTAAGAACTATAAGGTTTTTATGGGTGCCTGAATTCGACGGCACTATTCCATGGGTAAATCAGAATCTTCAGAAAGTAAAAAAAGCCGTCTGCGACATAAACCTCGATATGGTCGGCATAAATCTTAGGGCTAATAAGAGCTTTATGTGCCTTCATAAATCAGGTTTTTCCACAGCTCACTATGTGAATGATGTGATGGAAAACTATTTCAGATATGTTGGCGAAACGAATGTGGAAGGTATAACTGACCAACTTGGCCGGCGAGGTTTTTCCAGAAGAATAGTTGCTCCGACCGGCACCGACGATCCGTTCTATTACCGGATTTTATCATTGCACGGCTCTTCCGATAATGCCGTGTTCAACGACTGGAGCATAAATATACCCGGTGTGAAATTAATTACATGGCCTGATAACTACTATCATTCTTCTGAAGACAACCCCGATAAGTGCGATCCTACCCAACTGAGAAGAATAATATTTATTTCGGCCGCCAGTGCTTATACGATGGCATCGGCAGATGAAAAGATGGCAGTAAGAATTCTTTCTGAAATGTTTGCCGGCGCAACAGTAAGGATGGGAATACAAATGGCAAAATCGTCCGATATGGTGAACAAGGCTGATGCAACGAAACTTCCGGCCGCTTACAAACGTGCATGCTATAACCTCGAAGGAACAGCCATGGCTGAGAAATCAGCAATGGACAAAGTAAGACAGTTGTCGGATAGACCGGAGGTGGTGGAAATGATAGAGGTCAGAAAGAAAGATTTAGATAATCTGCTACAGACGCATCTGTCAGCATTAAAGGAACTCATGATTAACCGGACACGATACATGAAAATTCCTCAGATAAACCTCTCTCCTGATAGTCTCGAGAAAAAAGCAATGAAGATAGTTCCTTCAGTTACTGATAAAGCGCTCAACATGGGATATGGAGGAGAATGGAATTATATTTCGGCTCTTTCGTCAGACTTTCTTTCAAAAAACTATTACGGAAATATTGTCAATACAAGTGAAGCAGCCGGACTTGCTGACGGGAAGCGAAATCTTCTCGATATAAAAAAGATGGTTGATGCACAATTCGAGAAAGAATCACCGTTACAGGATATTATCAATTATTATATAGTGCTTAAAGAGGCGGGATTAATGAAATATTGATTTCCGGCAAAAGAATTATGAAAGGGGAAAGTTTAATTCTTTGAAAAATTGAATAAAAATAAAATATTAATATAATAAAAATTTATTAATTTTCAAAATAAATTGGATTTAAAGAACAGTAAATTACTTATATATGAAAAAATTCATATTTTATTTTCTTTTGATATTAGTTTTTTCTGGCCCTGGTTCTCAGGCACAGGAGAAAAATATAAACCTTCCGGACGGGTCGAAATTCAATTTCATAATTATAAGCGATTACGGCAGAAACGGCTACTACAACCAGAAGGAAGTTGCCAGCGTAATGGGCAATATTGCTGGAGAATGTAGTGTCAGGTTTATTCTAACCGGAGGCGACAACTTTCAGACAAGCGGTGTAGAAAGCACTTCCGACCCTCTGTGGTTATCATCTTTCGAAAATATCTATATTAATCCTTCATTACATGTTGAGTGGTATCCTTGTCTCGGGAACCATGACCACGGCGGCAATATCCAGGCACAGATTGACTACTCAAAAATAAGCCGTCGCTGGAAAATGCCTGCAAGCTATTATACACTGGTTAAGACCAGAGATGACGTAAGCATCAGACTTATTATTCTCGACACATATCCACTTGTTCAGGGTTTTGGGAGTCCTGATAAAAAATATACCAGAGAAGACGCTCTGAAACAAATTCGCTGGACAGATAGCGTGCTTACTGTAGAAAAAGAAGACTGGGTGGTAGTGGTGGGGCATCATCCCGTTTACAGCGCACATCCAACACGGCATAATACTGAAGAACTGGTAGAATATCTGAATCCGGTTATGAAGAGACACGATGTTGATTTTTATATCGGTTCCCACGATCATATATTTCAACATCTTAAGGACACTGCAAGTAAAATTGACTATTTTGTTAATACGGCAGGCTCACAAGTACGCAGTGCGGCAAAAAATAACATGACTGTCTTTACCGCTTCATCACCAGGTTTCAGTATTATATCGGCAACCAAAAAAGACCTTTCGATCTACTTTGTTAATATTGACGGTAATGTAATATATAAGTACATTAGAACTAAATAATAACGCACTATTATTCAGTATATTACATATTATTCATGCTTTTAAGCCGAAATGCTATTCAGTACCTGTAAGTATTAATACTTAATAAAAATAGGCATTAAGCTCCTGTTATTGGTCGTACACTTTAGATATTTTTGTATTAGTGAGATACGATTTTTACGGGTCAAATGGAACGTCTCTATAATCAACTACTTGAAGATGTACGCTTTCGTGAAGGGATGAATGCCTGTATGAACTGCGGAGTGTGCACTGCAATATGTCCGGCAGCAGAATTTTATAACTACGACCCTCGCAAGATAGTTAACGAAGTTCAGAAGAAAGACGACGAAACAATTGAGGTTCTTCTGAAATCCGACACTATCTGGTACTGCGGTGAATGTATGTCGTGCAAAACAAGATGCCCCAGAGGGAATACCCCTGGTCTGATTATTATGGCTTTAAGAACATTGTCTCAGAAAACCGGGTATTTCACCGAAACTGAAAAAGGCCGCCAGCAGTTTGCAATCAAGAGAACCATTGGTGAAAATATATTCAATTATGGTTATTGCGTTGCCGCCTATGCGGTTAATCCTGATATGCATCCCGAACAGGGACCTATATGGAGATATATCATTGACCATTCAAAGGAAATTTATGAGAGGCTTGGGGTGAAATACGACGAGCTTGGAGAAGGCCCTCTGCGTAAGATACCTGAAGATGCAAAAGAAGAACTTCGCAATATATTTGAAGTTACCGGAGGTACTGATTTTATGGAAGAAATCGAAAAACACTCAAAAAATAAAGCAAAAGAACTTGGGATTCAGATTAGTGAAACCGGAATCAGGAATGAATATTTTACCAAAGTATATACAGAAAACAGTAACCGCCATACTCTAAACGATCAGGAAGAATTATGAACAACGAAAACAATAAACGAATTTGGTCGGATTATCAGAAAGAGATTGCCGATGATCATTTTTTCTTTGTCAGGTCATGTATTCGTCAGTCGTTTTTTCCGGGCTCAGAACAATTCTTTCTTCATCTGATGAGAAATATCCTTGGAAAGGATGTTTATGAGAATCCTTCACATACAACATGTACTGGGATTGGATATCATACCGATATTGTTCCTTTCCCTACTATTATGACTGTTGTTGCAAGGCATTTTGCACTTATGAAAGAGGCAGGATATAAAAACCTTGCAATTTCCTGTGTAACATCTTTTGGCATTTATACTGAAATAATCGAAACATGGAAGCACTTTCCCGAAGAACTCGAGAAAACGAGAGAATATCTGTATAAAGCTACAGGCAGGGAATTCGATCTTCCTGAAAATATGGCGCATACAAGTGATATCGTTTATAATTTCAGAAATGAAATTGCTGCAAAGTCAAGATACAACCTTATTAACCGGTTTACAGGTAAACCTCTTAAAGTTGTCGAACATGTTGGATGTCATTATTCGAAAATGTTTCCAAAATATGGTGTAGGAGGTGCTGAATTTCCGAAAGTTCTTTCAGGCATGGCCGAAGCGTGGGGAGGAGAAGTAATTGATTATCCCGAGCGACGCCATTGTTGTGGCTTTGGTTTCAGACAATATCTCGTACAGGCAAATAGAGGCTACTCTCTTTCCAATTCGGTTAAGAAATTTGAATCTATGAAACCATACAAACCCGACGTAATTATAACTAACTGTCCCGGATGCAATATGTTCATGGATAGATGGCAATATACGGTAAAAGAGATGGAGGGGAAGACTTACGGTGAAAACGGGCAATCAATACCAGTGCTTACCTATGAAGAGCTTGCAGGATTAGTCCTCGGCATCGATCCGTGGCAACTGGGCTTACAGTATCACATGGTACAATCGGAGCCTTTGCTCGACAAACTTGGCATCCCATATAACCCTGCCGATAAATACAGGACGAGAGAGGGTAAAGAAATGCCGGTTCCTGAAAACCTTATTAATGTCTGACTATAATGGGCAATGTTGTTGTTATCGGTGCGGGTGTTGCAGGACTTGAGGTAGCCGGGCAGCTTGCACTTTCTGGTTATAAGGTAACAGTAGCCGAAAAAGGAGATAAAATAGGAGGTAATCTTTCTAACTGGCATCACCTATTCCCTAATCGACGAAACGGCGATGAAGTTTTAAATTATCTCAAAAAGCTTGTAAACAAGTCTGATATTACGATACTAACAGGTACGGAAATATCTAATTTATCGAGGAAAGACGGCAAGATACATTTGAGTTTTTCAAAGGGCGATAAACTTGAAGCCGATGCTGTTGTAATTGCAACTGGATTCGACCTTTTTGATAGCCGCCAGAAAGAAGAATACGGATACGGTTTATATGATAATGTAATTTCCTCAGCCGACCTCGAAAGAATGTACAAAAACGGTGAGGTTAGAATGACAAACTGGAAAATCCCTGAAAAAGTTGGATTTATTCATTGTGTGGGGTCACGCGATGAAAAAATTGGAAATCTGTATTGTTCGAAACTATGCTGTGTCACGGCAGTAAAGCAGGCAATAGAAATATGTGAAAAGATTAAAAATGTAAAAGCATTTTGTTTTTATATGGATATGCGTATGAGCGGTGCATTTTATGAAGAGTTATATCGCGAAGCACAGGAAAAATACGGAATAAGTTTCATAAGAGGCAAAGTGTCTGAAATTTCTGAAAATATCAAAGGAAGACTTGTAGTAAAGGCAGAAGATACACTTGCAGGACGTCCGCTTAAAATGGAACTCGACATGGTGGTTCTTATGGCCGGCATCGAAATGTCGAAGTCAGGGGAATATCTTGCCGACAATTCTTCTTTGCGACGCGGCGGGAACAGATTTTTTTTACCTGTCGACAATCATTTCGGAAACAATGTGAGCAATATGAAAGGAGTTTTTTATGCAGGTTGCTGTGTGGCTCCAATGAATATAACCGAATCAATTTCCCATGCGAGAGCCGCAGTAAATGAGGTAATTAATTATTTAAGAAATCTTTCATAACTGGATGGAGAGATTTGGATATACATTATCGAAACCAAGAGTAATTGATTATGATACAAATAACAAATGCATAGCCGAGTTCATTGCATCACATGAACCTACTTTCAATCTATGTATAGAATGCGGCGGCTGTGCGGCAACTTGTACTGCAGGAAATTTTACATCGTTCAGTCTGAGAGAGATAAATATTCTCCTCAAGCGCGGGGAGAATAATACTCCCCGTGAAAAGATTCGCAGATGCATGATGTGTGGGAAATGTATTCTTGTCTGCCCTCGTGGAGTAAATACAAGAAATGTGATTGTCCTTGCAAGGGAAGCCTTCCTGAAATTCGACGGCAATGAAAGACTTTGACATCTTTGTAATCCCTTTCAATATAGGATTGTACTTTATCCTTATTTATTGTGTTGTACGATTTATTGTCTGGTTCAGGGAACTCTCACGTGCCGATAAGCTTCGACTGCAGAGGGGATTTTTCGGACGGGCATTCGGTCAAAGCCTGAAGGAAATATTTCTTGAGAGTCTGCTGCACAGAAAGATCATGAAGTCAAAGCCAGTTCTTGGATATATGCACATGTCGCTTGCTTTCGGCTGGTTCCTTCTTATTTTATTCGGAACAATCGAGGCTGATATTTTCAGCGCGCAACATTTGAATCCGCCTTACCGGGCAATTTTTTTCAAGTATTTCAATCCATCACAGGGAGAAACTGGTTTTGCTAAGTTCTGGTATTTCCTGATGGATCTCATTCTGGCTTTTATATTGTCGGGCCTCCTTCTGGCAATCATTAAAAGATTCATTCCCGGTGTTGTTGGAATGAAAAGAACAACAAAACACAGGTTGATTGACAGAATTGCACTGGTATCATTATGGCTTATTTTTCCTTCCAGGCTTATTGCTGAGAGTCTTACGTGTGGTTCCAGCGGTACGGGAGGTTTTCTGACAGGCACAGCCGGTTCTTTTCTGGCTTCGTTCCTGCCGGTAGAAAAGCTCGCTTATCCATTCTGGTGGCTCTATTCTCTATCACTTGGAGTGTTTTTTGTTCTTCTCCCTATAACACGATATATGCATATACCAACTGAATTATTCCTCATTTTTATGAGAAATTCAGGCATAACTACAGGTGATAAAGCAGGTACTTTTTCGGAAGTGGAGATTCATTCATGCTCATCATGCGGGATGTGCATAGATGCATGCCAGATGAATTTTGTCACAGGGATTAGAAATATACAGCCTGTTTACCTGAATCGTGCATTACGGAGAGATGAAAATGTGATAGAAATTGCTGAAGATTGTCTAATGTGCAGTAGATGTGAACAAATATGCCCTGTTGGAATCGAGACTACGGCTATAAGAATGATTCAGCGAAGAAATACAACGGGAGAACCATTAATAAAAAATAAATGGTTTGGATATTTTCGTTACCGATCTATTCAGCCCAGAGAAAAGGATAATTATGAGCCCTCATATAATCTTGAGATGAAAGAAGATTTTAAACGTGCCGATGTGATATACTTTGCCGGATGCATGACTCATCTTACTCCGGGTATTAAAGAGGCGATGAAGAAAATTTTCAACATTGCCGGAGAGAAAGTCTGGTTTATGGATGAAGAAGGAGGGTCATGCTGCGGTAGGCCGCTTATGCTTGCGGGTCGCGACAGGGAAGCCAGAGAATTAATAAACTATAACTCAGAGATAATAAAAAAATCAGGTGCAAAAACTCTGGTAACGTCATGCCCTATCTGTTATAATGTTTTCAGAGAAAGTTATTACATTGATGCAGAAATACTTCACCATACCGAATATATTAAACGTCTAATAGATGACAGAGTTATCCGATTGAAATTTTCTGATAAGAAGGTAGTATATCACGATCCATGTGAGCTTGGTAGAATTGGAAAGATATACGATGAGCCGAGGGATATTCTTACATGGGTGGCAGATTTGAGAGAACCAGCCGAAAGAAAGGAAAAAGCCCTTTGCTGCGGCTGGAGCCTTGCTAATATCAAACTCGACCCAAAGAAAAAATCGGCAATAGCTTTTGATACTATAAAGAAACTTTCATCAGTAAATCCTGATTATATTGTTACTTCCTGCCCGCTATGCAAAAAGACATTTTCACAGGTATCAGATATTAAAGTTGTGGATATTGCAGAAATAGTAGCTGATGAAATTGCAGATTTCCAGAGAAGAAAACCATCTGCTATTTCAGTGAATTTAAAAGAAATGATCAGGCAATTATTAGACTGATAATAAGTAATAAATTCTTTTTCATTAAGAAATTTCTTTATTGATTTATTGAAATATTTTAACTTATTTTGTCGTTAAATAGGGAAGATAATAGTTAATTAATTAAGCTTAAAGATAGAATTTTTATATGAAGCGGGGAGCTGTAATAATTGTAATGTTTGTTCTTTTAATTTCAGGGTCTTGTGTTAAATCGGGAAGTGATAAGTCAGGTGCTGGAGGTAAATCGGATAAAATTGTCCAGAAAGAGGATGGCACTATATCTCTTTCACTTGAAAAAGCTGTACTTTATCAAAATAGCAAAGATCCGTCACTTAATACTGCCGAATGGAATTTCGTTGTTTCAAAACCTGGCAGGTATAATGTATGGCTTTCAAGCTTAACACGCGATACGATGAACCTTGGTTATATAAATACGGTGAAAATTGATTTGAATAATGATGAAAGGCTGGAAGCCAAACCTATTGGTAATAAGATTATAAAGAACGTTCAGAATTATGATAAATCATATTTCAGAGCAGATTCATACATGGGATCTTTCTATATTCAAACGCCGGGTGAACATACCATTCAGGTGATAAGCGAAAAAATAATAAGCAGTGAAAATACAATAGTTCTGAGTTCTGCTGCACAAGGCACTATGATTGTGTCTGTATTTCTTGAGCCTAAGACAAGATAATTTTTAAAAATCACGATTTTATTGTTTCGATCCACTTTCTGGCATTGACGAAAGCCTTTAGCCATGGAGTGGCTTCGTCGTTTTTTCTTTCAGGCGGATAATAACCGCATTGCCATGGTAAAAAAGATCTTTCAAGGTGAGGCATCATAGCAAGATGCCGACCGTCGTCCGATGCAATACCAGCCACATCATAATCGGAACCGTTTGGATTAGCTGGATAGGTATGTTTGCTGTATTTCATAACAATATTATACCTGTTCTCTTCGAAAAGAAAGCTAAAACGTCCCTCTCCGTGAGCCACCCAGATTCCAAGTTCCATTCCTGAGAGATTTCCAAGCATTACAGAATTATTTTCAGGTATTGTTACATTAAGGAAAGCAGATTCGAATTTATGCGAAATATTTGGCATAAGTATTGGCATTCTTTTATGTTCAGGATAAATTAAACCAAGTTCAGCCATTAACTGACATCCGTTACAAACGCCAAGAGAGAGTGTATCGTCTCTTTTGTAATAATTCTCGAGTGTTTTCCGCGCCTTTTCATTATATCTGAAAGCTCCAGCCCATCCTTTTGCAGGGCCCAGTACATCTGAATTCGAGAATCCACCCACGAAGACAATCATATTTACATCGTCAAGTGTTTCCATGCCTGAAACAAGATCGGTCATGTGAACATCTTTAACATCAAACCCTGCAAGCCATAAAGCATAAGCCATCTCACGGTCGCCGTTGATACCTTTCTCTCTTATTATCGCAGCTCTGATGCCGCTTCTTTTTCTTCTTGAATGTGTTATGCCGAGAGATTTGAATGTTCCTTGAAAATCGTTCATACGAAAATTCAAAGAGTGGTTCATATAATTTTTATATCTCTCAAGCGCAGTTTCGTTTCTACATTGTCGGCGGTCGAGCAGATATGATGATTTGAACCAGATATCACGCATAGTGTCGATATCGAATTCATATTTCCGGTCATGATTTACTATGGTAATTATTCTTTCAAAGATCGGATGTCCGATAGAATAATATGAAATTCCATGTTCGTTCAGTAATTCAGCAACTTCGATTTCGTTTTTAACCTGTATTATTATTCCTGGATTCTGGCTGAAAAGGAGCTTCACAATATCTTTTTCTCCTAATGCGGTCAGGTCAAGAGATAAGCCTCCATTTGTGCCGGCAAAACACATTTCGAGAAGAGTTGTAATTATCCCTCCTGCCGAGATGTCGTGGCCAGAGAGTATTTTATCCGATTTAATGAGTTCCTGTACGATATTAAAAACTTCTCTGAAATATGCCGGATCGATAACTACAGGAGTTTCATTTCCAATAAGATTCAAAACCTGAGCCAGACAACTTCCACCTAATTTCAGATTGTCTTTACTCATATCGAGATAAATAAGGCTTGTATATGGTTCAGGTACTATTACAGGTGTGATTATTTTCCGGATATCGGTCACTTCTCCGGCTGCAGATATAATTACTGTTCCTGGTGAATAAACAGTCAGGTCGGGATACTTTTGCGTCATTGAAAGTGAATCTTTTCCAGTTGGAATATTTATCCCAAGTTCGATAGCAAAATCACTGGCAGCTTTTACAGCGTCGTAAAGTCTTGCGTCCTCACCTTTATTTTTACATGGCCACATCCAGTTTGCCGAAAGTGAAATGCTTTTAAGGCCGTTCTTGAGAGGCGCCCAGATAATATTTGTAAGAGCTTCGGCGATTGAAAGGATCGAGCCTGAAGATGGACTTATCAGTCCTGCTGCGGGTGCATGGCCGATGGATATGGCCATTCCGCATTTACCCTTGTAATCGAGAGCTATAGCACCAAGGTTACTAAGAGGGAGTTGAAGCGGCCCAACACATTGCTGTCTGGCTATTCTTCCGGTAACCGATCTGTCAACTTTATTTGTTAGCCAATCTTTGCAGGCAACTTCCTCCAGCTGCAAAACTGCTTTAAGATATTCATAAACTTTTTGAGCATTATATTTTAATTTTCTGAATGGTATTTTTGTTCTTGTGTCATTTATGACAGTACGGGGAGGGTTACCGAAAAGTGCATCAAGGCTCAGGTCAAAAGGTTTTTCACCAGTTTTCGAATTGTAAAATATCAGACGATTGTCTCCTGTTACTTCACCTATGATATAGAAAGGAGCTCTTTCACGCGAAGCAATTTTTTCAAGGGTTGATGCATCTTTTTTTCTAAGTACTAATCCCATTCTTTCCTGTGATTCATTTCCGAGTATTTCTTTCGACGATAGGGTAGGGTCGCCTATCGGCAGTTTACTTATGTCAACCTTACCGCCTGTTGCTTCCACGAGTTCGGAAATGCAGTTGAGATGGCCGCCTGCTCCATGATCATGAATTGAAATTACAGGATTATGATCCGATTCGCTCAGTGCTCTCGTGGCATTATATACTCTTTTCTGCATCTCAGGATTAGCCCTCTGGACAGCATTAAGTTCTATAGAGCTTCGGTATTCACCAGTATTGACCGAAGAGACTGCTCCGCCGCCAATGCCTATCCTGTAATTGTCGCCCCCCAGCAAAATGATAAGGTCTCCCTTCTCAGGTATTGATTTTAAACAGTAATTTTCTTTACCTGTTCCTATACCACCGGCAAGCATAATTACTTTATCGTAACCATATATTTTTTCGTTTTCCGAATGCTCGAATGTAAGAAGGGAACCACATATTAGTGGCTGACCGAATTTATTTCCGAAATCGCTGGCACCATTCGAAGCTTTAATCAGGATATCTTCCGGAGTCTGATACAGCCATTTCCTTGGTGGAATCTTTTTTTCCCATTGCCTTCCACCGTCAGGTCGTGGGTAGGATGTCATATATACTGCAGTACCGGCAAAAGGGAAAGACCCTTTGCCTCCAGCCATACGGTCTCTTATTTCTCCTCCTGTGCCTGTTGAAGCTCCATTGAAGGGTTCAACGGTAGTCGGGAAATTATGAGTCTCGGCTTTAAGAGATAGAACAGATTCAAAAGATTTTACTACAAAATATTTGGCTTTATCCTGTGAAGCAGGGGCAAATTGTTCAATTACAGGCCCTTTTAAGAAAGCGCAGTTGTCTTTGTAGGCAGAAACGACAAAATTCTTATTCAGATGAGTTGTATTTTTTATCATCTGAAAAAGCGTTGAATCCATCTCTTCCCCATCTATAATAAATATACCGTTGAATATTTTATGGCGGCAATGTTCCGAGTTTACCTGTGAGAAACCAAATATTTCACTGTCGGTAAGCTTTCTTTTTAATAGTTTCGAGAGCTCTTCAAGATAAATGATTTCATTTTCGCTAAGAGCAAGTCCTTCTTTTAAATTATATTTACGTATATCATCTATATATAATATAGGTTCGGGTTTTCTTCCGGTTTTAAATAGATTCTGGTCAAGCCCTTTATAAACTGTCTGAAGCATTAGATCATAAATAGGATTTTCCTTTTCTGAAGGGATAAATTCTTCGATACGTTTAATTCCCTTTATGCCCATATTACATGTGATTTCTACGGCATTAGTGCTCCATGGAGTTACCATCTCCTTGCGAGGTCCTAAATATAAACCTTCCAGCGAGCTGGCAGTCAACATTTCAGCTTTACCGAAAAGCCATACAAGTTTGTCGGTATCCGTTTTACTCAGCCTTCTTACCGACTCCACTGCATATATTCTGTTATTTTCTGCTTTAAAGAATATAATCATATAATCAAAAGAAGGGAACAAATATAGTTTATTGGTAATATGATACTAATAAAATTTAATTCTCACATTACTTAATCTGATGCTTTTTAAGTTTACAAGAAATATCAGCACATTCAGTCAGAGGAACAAATTATTGCAATTAGAGAATCAGAAAGGCAGATCGCTGTATTCTTCCGGTTCCTGAGGAAGATTTTCAGGGGGTAACTCCTCATTTTTATTTATTTCTTTCGTACCTGTAATTTTCTCGATTTTCCAGGCATCGAGGTTCGTGAAGTAATTCACCTTTCCGTCTTTTTCCCATCGGTTACCTTTTATGCTAAACCATACTCTAACATCTTCATTCAAAAATGAGTCGTCAATTAGTTCGCATTTTTCCTGCACAAGCTGAAATTTCACATAATCAATATATACATTATCTCCTCCGGTTTCTTTCTTTTCTATTACAAACTCGCGTTTTCTGAATTTGTCACTTAATTTGACAACAGGAAATACATTTACTACTTTTCCGGTCAACTCAAATGCCATAATTTATATGATATTATACCGATTATTTTTACGGTAATGCGTGTTAGTCTTGTTTTATAACCTGAAGTAACTCAACTTCAAAAATAAGAGTGGTATAAGGTTCTATTACTGAACCGACTCCTGCCGCTCCATAAGCAAGACTTTCAGGTACATAAATAATAAATTTTGAGCCTTCGGGCATTAATGGGAGAGCTTCCGCCCATCCCTTTATTACTTTGTTAAGCTGAAACTCAACCGGCGTACCCCTGTCATAAGAAGAATCAAACACCTTGCCGTTAATGAAAGTTCCTTTATAATGTACTTTTACTATATCATTTTCATCAGGTTTTGGACCTGATCCAAGCTTAATAATTTTATATTGTAATCCGCTTTCAGTAATAACCACACCCTCTTTGGTTCTGTTTGCCTGAAGAAATGAGTCGCCGCTGAAAATATTTTGTTTATATATTTCCTTATTAATTTCTTCTTGCTTTGAAGTACGTTCTTCTTCTATCTTATTTAGATAAGCCAAAATATAAGTTCGGGCAATATTATCATCCATAAATTGTTTATTATTGGAAGCATCATACATAGCCCTTGCTATTGCACTGGGATTCAAGATTATACTGTCGCTTATGAGCGAGTAGTAAATATTGATTCCAAATGCATAAGAAATAGTATCTTCATAAGTTTTAAGCCGAGTGCCTGTAATAGCTTTTTCCCCGCATGAAGAAAGGAAAACTGCCGATACTGCAAGTAAAATAAGTAATTGTTTGATTTTCATGATGAATTTCTTTTATAAGTTTTAGCAAAGATAATATTTTGAGAATTGAAAATAAGCAATGTTGATATTTATTCATTTATAATTATTCTTATTTTAATGGATAACATATTTATATTTATTGTATTGGATTTTTAATGAGATAATTTTTTTATTTTATATTTTGTTTTATTTTTATTCGTGATTTAGCATAGTAATTTTTAATTTTGCAATCATATATAGACATTTGCTTTAAATATGAGCAATCATATATTAGATTAATAAATTAATAGTAAGTTATTTAAATAATAAAAAATTAAAAGTTATGAAAGAAAGACATTCAAGAAGAGATTTTATAAAGCTCTCTTTTGCAGGTGCTGCAGGAGCACTTTTGTTTTCTCAACAGGCATGCAAGAGTACCGGTACTAAAGCCAAAAAAGGAGTTGTTGATCCGAAAAGCTTCGGTATTGGCCTCCAGCTTTATACAATAAGGGATGAGATTTTCAAAGATGTACCAGGTTCTCTCAAGAAGGTTTCCGATGCAGGTTACAAATATGTTGAGCTAGCAGGTTATGAGAACGGCAAGTTTTACGGATACGACCCCTCCGAGTTTAAAAAGCTTGTCGAAGATCTTGGAATGGAGATACTAAGCAGTCATACTCAGGTTGAAGCCCAGGGAATTACACTTGAAAATGCAAGGAAAATGGCAGAAGATCATGCAAAGCTTGGTGTAAAATACTGTATTCAGCCATGGATAGTACCGGAAGCAAGAACGACTATCGCAAGCTATCAGAAGATGGCAGCCGACTGGAACCAGGTGGGACAGATAATGAAAGAATATGGAATAAGGTTTGGATATCATAATCATAATTTCGAGTTTGCAAATGTCGAGGGTAAAATACCTTATTTTGATGTTATGCTTGCTGAGTTAGATAAAGAACTTGTAACTATGGAAATTGATGTATTCTGGGTTACAAAAGCTGGCTATAACCCCGTTGATATAATCAATAAATATCCTGGCAGGTTTGAACTTTTCCACCTTAAGGATATGTACACAAAACAAGAACCATTCTATACAACCGAGGGAGTTACCGACTTTGCTCCGGTAGGAGAAGGCCTGATAGATTTCAAGGCTATCATTGCGACAAAGGAAACAGCCGGAATGAAATATATGATCGTTGAACAGGACCTCACGAAAGACGGAGATTGCTTCGGAGCAATCCAGAAAAGTATTACAAACTTAACAACGAAGATTCTCGTTTGATATAAGCCTGCGCTGGTTCGAAATAGCAGATAAACAACAGGCAGTCGATCGCTTTTTAAGATTGACTGCCTGTTTTGTTTTAAATATTTATTAACTCTAACCTTTAACTATTTGACTTTTTAACCTCTTCATTCTGAGCACTACCGATTCCCGGGCTTCGATTTGCTTTATATGCTTTGAGTTCTTTGCTCTGTGCGCTGTGTCCTGCCTGCTCGCCTGAGTTTTACCGCAGGCAGGTGCCCTGTGCCAGGCCTTCACTGTCCTTCGGCCAGTAATGTCCTGCAAAGCCTGTGTCCTTTACCATGTTGCAGGGAACCATTGTCTTACGTCGGTTACTGTCATACCGGCACGTCTGGCAGCTTCAATACCAAGGTCGCCGTCTTCGAACACTTCAATAAACTGCGGCTCTACCTTCATCAATTCGGCACATTTCAGAAATGTCTCGGGATGAGGTTTATAGTTTTTAACATCATTTGCTGTAACAACTATATCGAAATATTTTTTAAGGCCTGTTACCTCCAGAGTTCGTTCCACCGCCTCATGGTGTCCTCCAGTACCAACTGCCATCGGCAGAATGCCATAATATTTTTTTAATATTTCAACTACAGGTTCAATCGGCTTAATCAGATGCTGGAGCTTTGAAAACTCTTCCAGCTTGATATTAACAATATCTTCAGGTTTTACACTGCCGTCGAGTTTGCAGTTTTCGATAATAGCATTTGCAATCAACAAACTTGGACTCCCGGTATGAAGTCGCAGAAATGCAGGGTCAATATTCGCTCCGAATCGCTCGCTGGCTTTTTTCCAACTTGTGAAATGATACGGCATCGAATCTGCAAGTGTACCGTCAAGGTCAAAAATCAAGCCTTTTATTCCAGGTTTTATATCGTAAGGCATTTGTCTAAAATAAGGTGCCAAGATACAAAATTGTCTGTTACAATTTTTTGATATATTATTTTAAGATCAATATATATAAATATATATATATATATAAATATATATAATTGATATTTTAACAAAAAACCTTTAATATTTGGGCTTATTGCAGTTATGATTTTAATATCTGAACTTCTTGAGTAATTCTGTTACTTGCAAATAAACATTTTCAGGGGTAAAGCCTAATTTTTCATCAAGAACTTTATAGGGGGCAGAGTATCCAAAGGTTTCAAGTCCCCATATTTTTCCTTTTGATCTTACGAAGCCCTGTAGTGTAACTGGCAATCCTGCAGTAAGACCGAAGACAGGAATGTCATCCGGGATTATTGATTTTTTGTATTTTTCGGACTGATTGCGGAACAAACCTTCGGAAGGGGCGGATATTATTCTGTATTTAATGCCGTCATTATTAAGAAGAAGTGCTCCTTCGAACAGAGTTGACACTTCCGAACCATTTGCAACAAGGATAATATCAGGTGTTCCGTCACAATCATGGACGATATAAGCTCCTTTTTGGAGATTTAACGCATCGTTATATCTGTTTCCTGAAATAGAAGGTAAGTCTTTGATATTCTGACGCGAAAGCAGCAGGGCGGTAGGAGTGTTTCTGTTTTCGAGAGCTGTTTTCCATGCGGTAGTTGTTTCGGCAGCATCGGCAGGCCTCAGTACCAGCATGCTATTTTCGCCATGATGGTTCTTAAGATGTTCCATAAGCCGCAACTGTGCTTCCTGTTCAACAGGCTGATGAGTGGGTCCGTCTTCACCCACCCTGAACGCATCATGCGACCATATATATATTACAGGGATGCGCATCAGGCAGGCGAGCCGCACGGCAGGCTTCATGTAATCGGAAAATACCAGAAATGTGCCGCAGGCCGGAATCACCCCGCCGTGAAGAGCCATACCGTTCATTACTGCCGCCATGGTCAGTTCGGAAACTCCCATTTGAAGAAATGAACCTGAGAAATCATTTTTCATAAAAGGTTTTGTCTTCTTAAGGAAACCGTCGGTTTTATCGGAATTTGAAAGGTCGGCTGAAGCAACTATCATATTTTCGACTTTTTCAGCAAGTACTTCGAGCACTGCCGATGATGCCACTCTGGTCGAAACACCTTCTTTCTGTTTTATCTGGCTGAAGTCAATTGAAGGAATTTTACCGGAATAAAAGTCGTGGAGTTTTTTCCATAGAACCTGGTTGGACTTCTCCCACTCAGCAAAGCGTTTTTTCCATTCTGCAGCAGCCTTTTGTTTTCTATCAAGGACTTTTTTGTAATATTCCTGAACATCGCTGAAGATGGCAAAAGGATTCTCAGGGTCCCCGCCGAGATTGATAACTGATTTCTCGAACGAGCCTCCAGCCTCGCTTACAGGCATTCCATGTGTTGACGTCTTTCTTTCGAAACTCTTTCCTTCTGCATCCACAAGGCCTTTACCCATTATGGTTTTCCCGATTATGATCGTAGGTTTTTCTTTTTCATTCACAGCCTTGTTAAGAGCATCCCGGATTTGACTGTGGTTGTTTCCGTCAATCTCCAGCACGTTCCATCCCCATGCTCTGTATTTCATTGCAGTGTTTTCGTTTGTGACTGCGCTTGTTTCAGTTGAAAGCTGGATGCCATTCGAATCGTAGAACATTATCAGATTATGTAATCCAAGGAAACCGGCAAGTCGGCCTGCGCCCTGAGAAATCTCTTCCTGAATTCCCCCGTCGGAGATAAATGTGAAAATTTTATGGGAGAAAAGTTCGCCGAAGCGGGCTGTAAGAAATCGTTCAGCTATTGCGGCTCCCACAGCTATAGTATGGCCCTGACCGAGGGGACCGGAGGTATTTTCTATCATTCTTTTCCGGTCGAGTTCGGGATGGCCGGGAGTGGGGCTTTCCCACTGGCGGAATTGTTTGATATCTTCAATCGAAAAATGGCCTGTCAGGGTCAGGACTGCATAGAGCATGGGCGACATGTGGCCGGGGTCGAGGAAGAACCTGTCGCGATTAATCCATTCAGGATCAGAGGGATCGAAATTCAGGAATTCAGAAAAAAGAATATGTATAAAATCGGCACCGCCCATAGCCCCCCCGGGATGACCCGACTTAGCCTTTTCAACCATTGCCATAGCAAGGATGCGGATATTATCGGCAGCTCTTTTGTTGATATCTTCACTCATATAAATAAAAAATGAATTATTACTGAATGTAAAATTAATATTATTTAGAATTTAATGGTAGTAGTGATATGTTTTATTGACGATTTCGGTGCAGGGTAACATCGGACAGATAGGAAGTTTCAGGGAAAGTGCTGTTTTTGTAAATCCTCGTAAGGAAAAACTGGGGATTTGTCATTTCAATATTTCTTTTATTTTTTCTTCCTCTTTACCCTGCTCAATTAAGTAGCACTCAATTTTGTCATTAATCGTATATTCTTCAAATGGAATCTGTGTCTGATATGCTTTGATATTTTTGAGTTGTTTCTGCGAGGTCATTACATCAAGTACTTTCTTTTTATACTCAGTATCAGCATTTCCAAGAAGATGTTCTCCTTTGCTTTCAATGATGTAAACCAGTTCCAAATGATTATCGCTTGTTTTTTTTGCAGCAACAAAATCAGGCCTTATTTTATTTTGCTGCCACCCTTTTATCGAGTACCATTTCCTGTTTACTTTATTCCTGAACCACCATAGTATTTTTTCCTGTTTGTCGAGCAAATCGCCTACTTTTCTTTCAAGGGTGTTCATTGCCGTTATCTCGACATCATCGAAAAGATAATATTTGTAAGTGCCCGGAATGGAGCTTACGGTAATTACATCCTCTTCGGGAACTTTGAATCCAACATTTTCATCATCGGAAACTGCAAGAACAAGATTTTGGGATTTCAATTCTTCTAAAAATATTTCTTCTTCCTGTTTTGTCTTTTCTTCCTGAAACTTTTTACATAGTTGAGAAACAATAAAGCTATAGTGTTCTTTCAGTTTTTCTTTTCCAATTTTAAGTTCGATTTGGGCTAAATATTTCGTGCCGATAATTCTTGCTAAGAAAGGGTTTTCGATTAATTCGTTCAATCTACGTGTTAAGTATTCAATATTAATTTCTGCTTTTCCATTACTCTGACTTTGTTCTTCAACAAATAATGCTTTACTTGAATCATCAAGCGTAATAGCAAATGCTTTTCTTTCTTTTGTCTCGTTGCTCAATGAGTTTTCGAGTTGTATTAAAAATTCATCATTCAGCTTAAATTTTGTAAAATCCAATTTGGGTTTAATATCAATTTGGTAATTAAATTTTCGTTTTGAACCACTATTGCTAACCATTAACCAAACCGGCAGATAAAATGAGTTTTGAAATTTCTCGCTGAATTCTTTTTTAATTTTAACTGTTTTAGTTGCATTAATGGATTCGTTGTCTCTGAATTTTAGTTTTGTAACCAGATCTTCAAGTCCTTCATTTTTAAAGCCGGCAGAGACTCTGTTTAAAATTTCTCTTGTATCCCCTTTTGTGTAGTAAACGTAACTCTCGTCCAATTCTTTAATTCCTGTTTTTCTTGCAAACGGTTGACGTAAAATTCTACCGACTAATTGCGTAACGCCTGTGTTTGAGTTAACATTTGGAATAATTCCAAGAATGTAGGCATAAGAAAAATCCCAGCCTTCACGCAATGCTTCTTTGGTAATGATAAAACGAATGGGGCAATCCTGTGAGAACAGGTTTATATCTTCAATATCATTTTGTGAACTTGTTTTAATTGCAATTTCATCGGGGTTTACTCCGAGGCTTACAAGATATTCTTTAACATCCAGACTGTGAACTTTTCCTCTGCCCCTTTGGTCTTTTCCGGTTGCTTCAACCTGTAACAATGCCGTTGGACGAATGTAAATGCCTGTATCTTTATGATATTGTTTCGCTGTTTCTTCCAATTTTTCACGATGTTCTTTTATCTCCTTTACCATCGCTTTCCAGTCGTTTTCCTGTTTGCTGATGGGGGAGAGTATGTGCATATCGAGTTTTACCATTTCTTCCTCTTTGAGTTCAAGACCGGTAATGGTAACCAAAACGTTCATTTCTGCTTTTGGTGTAGCTGAGAAACCAAGAACAAATTCGGGGTTTAAGCTATCAATTGTTTTTCTGGCATTTTCAGAAAACACTTTGTGAATTTCGTCAATTATTATGAATGGTTTTGATACACGAATAGCGTTTCCGAGGCTTGTCATTATAAGAGGTTGCTCTGTGCCGAGCGGAGAAATAAAATCAAGGTTTGGCACCTGTTTCAGGAGTTGTTCATGTAAATCGTAACGATTGTCGGCAGGGAAAAAACTGTCGTAACCTCCACTGTCCTGAAATACTTTTAATGCTTCTTTTCCGTTTGTGCGACTGATTGACTGAATCATAACGAACAGAACAACCAGGTTTTCTTCAATATCACTGGTTGTCAATCGCTGTCCTTTTTCCAGAACAATAGTACGGTTACCGCTGCATTGGTCCAGTAGCTGGCGTAAATAGTTTCCCTTATCTCTTATTTTTTTTACTGTCTGGATGTATATGGTTTCGGTGGGTACTATCCATACAACAAGCCCCGTGCGTTTTTGAGCAAAAAGGTTTTGATACTCTCGTATAGCCTCAACTGCAAGCAATGTTTTTCCGCCTCCTGTTGGAACTTTTATTACTACTCGTGGATAGTAATCTCCAAGCCCATTTTTGCAACAATCTTTATATGATAGCTCGCTGGATCGAAATGCTGCCTGCACCCAGTTGAGCGTATGACGCATATTTTCAGGCAAAGTCTGTTTGGTTATATCAAACGATGTTCTGTTATCACGGGCAGTTTGCAGAAACCGCTTGAGTGCATTTACAACTTTTATCTGATAATTTTTTAAATACATAGTTTATTGTTTTAATAGCACACTGATAACGCGGATTGAACGGATTTGCACTGATTTATCCGTGATTATCCGTTGCATTTGTGTCATCCGTGTTCTATTCATTTTTTCTTTGGAACAAATTATAAGGAATACCCACGTATTCAATTTGATTGTCGGTTAAATATTCCTCGTCCAGAAAACATGATGGAGCATACACAATACGTCTTTTGCCCGGTTGTTGTTGTTTTATTTTTTCAGCTATGGTTAAGTTTAAAGCAAGACGTGTAAGTGTTTCGTAATCCTGCCTATAAACCAGATAAATAGCTTGTTTTCCATACTCACCAACATAATATTCGGCTTCGTTTATTTTGTCTTCGGCTTCAAGGTTTTCGCCAGTGCACAGGTAGTAAACATATTTTGCAAATTGCTTGTAGGTTGGTAATTGCCCTGCCAGCATAGTTTCGGCATCGAGCGGGATACCAAGGCGGTAATATTTAAAACCCGAATCGTAACCGTATTTATCAATAGCACGTTTAACCCTTTCTCTTGTAATATCCCTGCAAATGTTTTTGTCGGGCTCAGTTTCGGTGGCTTCTGTCATTTGTACCATAATGCACTGGCGGTTGCCGCCATCCTCCTTGTTGAGATCCATTACTGCGTGCATGGTGGTGCCGGAGCCGGCAAAGGAGTCTAAAATAATAGCATTTTCATTATGATATGTAGTTGCCTTTATTATTGTACTGATAAGTTTAATTGGTTTGGGAAAATCAAATGGTGATGTTTCAAATAAATCCTCTAATTGTTTTTTTGCATCTTCATTTGTTTCCATTTCATAATGAGTTGGTGAAAAAACATTTTTCATTTTTTTAATTTCGCCTCCCCCTTTAATATGATTTGGACGAAAAGGTATTTGACTAATATATAACAAATCTCCTTGTTCTATAATATCATTAAGCGTTTTCTGATTATATCTCCATTCCCCTTTTAATTTAAATTCATTTGAATTTTTCCCATTAATAATAACCACATCATTTAATAGTTCAGTTTTAATATTGCCACCTGACATATCCTGTGCTTTTACTATTTGGTCATCTATACCAAAAGAAACGGAATTAGGTGGAAATACTAGTGTTTCTAAAGAATTCCCAGCATTATTTAATGGATATTTTTTGCCTTTTGTAGTAGTATCAATTGAAAAAGGGTAAGATTTATCATTGTCTCTAACAAAACATACAATGTATTCAGTAAGCTTACCGACATTATTATGCAGAAAAGATGGTTTTTTCTTTTTTTCCCAAATAAATGTTGGAACAAAACACTCTTCTGAAAATATTTCAATACATAAAGAGATTAAATTGTGATATTCATTGTCATCAATACTGATGAAAATTATACCATCTATACTTAATAACTCTCTTAGAAGTTTAAGTCTTGGTGTCATCATGCAAAGCCATTTATCATGACGAGCTAAATCAGATTTGTCTACTATTTTATGTAACCAATCTTTTAATAAAGGGCTATTTACATTATCGTTATATATCCAACCTCTTCCATTACTATTATCATCACCAGTATTGTATGGTGGATCAATGTATATTACATTTATCTTTCCTGCAAACTGTGGCAAGAGTGCTTTCAAGGCAAGGAGGTTATCGCCCTCGATAATCATATTGCCATTGGCTTTTTCGGGATTATAATGCAGTTCAGGCACTTCGTCCAATGTGTGAAACGGAACAGCCAGATGGTGGTTCCAGATTATGTTTTTTCCTTTGAATTGGAGTGTAGGCATAGATATTATTTTTTAATTGCTCACGGATAACACTGATTAAACGGATTTGCACTGATTTATCCGTGATTATCCGTTCCATCTGTGTTATCCGTGTTCTATTATTTTATTTACCATATTTTAATTTTTTCTCCGCCACTTTCAAAGCTTCAAGCCCAAAATCTTCATTTTCAATTTCGTAAAGTACTTTTTCACTTAAAAACTCAATAAGTAATTTTTCTGAATTTGCATTATAAAGCTTAGCTAATTTTAAAACCAGTTCTTTTGATAATTTTCTCTCACCACGTTCCATTTTACTTAATACAGCCACGTCAATATCAGCTTGCATTGCAGCTTTTCGCAATGAGAATCCTGACTTTTCTCTCAATTCTCTTAATTTAAGCCCCAGTGTTGACATTTTTTGTGTTGACATATTTTGTCAAATGTAATACATTTTTTTAAAAAGAGTTCAAAAAACTCAAATTATTTATCAACATTATTATAAACAGGCTGGTAGGGGAGAAAGCATGCGTGTAACTGAAAAGGAACATTTGCAAGGAAGAGCAGCTTTGCTCTTACATTTATGCGGTAGCATTTTCTTTTTGACTGTCTTTTTATTGCAGCAAAATACATTTTAAGTCCTCCCTTAAACATATTTCTGATATTCTGGCATTATTCTACTCCTTTCCTTTTCTATCCTAATAATCAGAATTTTATTCTGTTTTCGAATTTTTAAAAAATTTTAATAAGCCATTAAAAGAGCAGAGGATTTTTTGTATGCTTTATTTGCATTTGTCAAGGTCTTATAGCATGTTGTCGCCTGTTGCCGTTTTATCTTAAATCCATTTTACGATATCTTCGAATTTAAGATCACCTTTAGCCACTGTAATTACAAAATCATATTTTTCGTCTTCTGTCGCATGAATATCAAATCCATAATCCATTAATAACAATCGCATAAGTACATATCCTGTCCGTTTATTTCCATCAATGAATGGATGATTGATCAACATACTTTCAATCAATGCAGCCGCCTTATCAACCGGATATGGGTATAAGTCCTTTTTATCAAATGTTTGAAATGGTCTTGAAAGTGCTGATTCTAACAGGTTAATATCACGAATCCCTTTAGAGCCGCCAAATCTATCAATTAATATCTCATGAATCCGGATAGCATCATATAAATCAATCATAAGGCCAGGCGCTGTAATAACTCTTTGTCTTCCCTTAAAATCTGGCTGAGATGTCTGGCTAAATCAATTTTTTCTTCCGGTGTTGCTTTGATCTGTTTTAAATACTCTAAAACGTCAATCAATACAGATTCCGGTACTTCATCAATGGCCTTTTTTATTTCTTGTTTTAAATCTGCTTTAGTCATCTGTAATCTATCTATTTTTACAAATTTAATTATTTATTTTGTTTATGACGGTTTTCAGTCTTTTTGCCAATAGAAGACAAGGTTGTTTATCAATTAACCTGCGTAATACACAATTTACATCGTGAAAGTTTATTCAAGACAAAAGATAAAAGAAGCTAAAAGGCTTGAAAATTTAACTTTTGTCTTTCTCCTTAAAATTTTTATCCTCTTCGGGGAAAAATAAGCAGTTGTGTATTCTTTAAGCTATTGATGTTGTTCCCCTGACGTGGAAGAATGATTCACCCCCAATTTTTTATATTGCAAGTTATGCGCCTCTAATTTATTTCAATCTCATTTTTTACTTTAATCAATTTGATATTTTTTGCATGGCTCTTCCTCTTGACTTCAAAATCCTTTTCCAAAAACTCAATCACACTATTATCAGGTTTTGTCAGCCTGATATGAATTTTCTATGATTTTGTAAATTTCAGTTCAATTATATACCACTATTTCAGTTAAAGAGTAACACACTTTACAAATTTATTTAAAAAAGTTTATAATTGTTTTAGTTTTGTGAAAGAAGTAGGCCTCCTTTTTTCCCAAAAC